>Ga0209634_1001052_pt1 | contig 20718 bp, 4 predicted proteins | sample LinPmetageLP40_FD_184043 | JGI IMG/M metagenome (GOLD analysis project Ga0209634, IMG submission 184043) | Marine viral communities from the Pacific Ocean - LP-40 (SPAdes) (version 2) | ecosystem: Environmental > Aquatic > Marine > Oceanic | place: Pacific Ocean | collected 2010-08-26 | reverse complement strand
GAGTACCTGATGTAATAGTTTTTTTGTTTGATGGATTTACCATTTGCAGTCCCATAAATTCTGCTTTGACTGTTGTAAGGTCACCTGAAGTTAAACCACTTTCACTAAATGCTTGATCAGCAGTATCTATGTTTTTCTTAAGCATCTTAAGAGAACTAGTTGGTGCTCCAAAGACTACAGCGTCATTAGCTTCTTCATAAGCTTCCATTTTAACTCTTAGGTTGTGTAGTGCAACTTTGTTTGGTTTAGGTATAGTATATAATCCATTCTCATCTTTTAAAGATGTAAACTCAGGAGTAAGAGTCGTGTTAGACATTTTCATGTAAGTTGTACCATTAAAGTAAACAAACTTTTTAGAGTTCAATGCATCCTGTCTTCCTGCATAACTTTCTATATTGTAACTTGGTACAGCTTCTCCATATTGTACATCATCTAAAATATTAACTAAAGACTCTGTTAGATTACCCATACCATATTGACTGTATCTAAATCCTTTTGTTGTATTGTATATTCCTCCATCTGTTCTCTCTTGCATATCCTCACCAGACTGTTTTAGATATTCTGGATCTTTGAAAGGATATATTTCTATATTCTCTAGTGTGTGAGTTATACCTACCTGTGGATCTGTAAACCCAAAGTCTATAGAACGTATGGCTGCATTTTGCCCTTTTCCTCTTTTAACTTTATCTACACTATCTTTAAGTGTTAATGCTTCATCTCCTAATATTAGTTCATTTATAGCTGTAGTATTTAATTTATCATTGAAATATACTTGTGCTAAATTTAATTTGTATTGACCCGGAATTAAATTTAATTGTGCGTTTGCAATCTTTATTTTTTCTCCAGTTACACTACCATCACTATTTTTTACACCTGTACCAATAAATCCTGAATCATTTGCTATAACAGATCCTACTTTATCATAGAATGAATTGAATTCATCTAGTAAACTTTTTTCAACTACATTATAGAACCCTACTTCAAATATTGCTTTTGCTGCTTCAGTAAACGGGGTACCTTTATATGCTTCTTGCTCAAGTAGTTTAATAGATCCCGGTGAAAGATATGATGATGCTGATAATAGATATGATGTATTAAATAATCTGTAAGCTCTTCCTTCTTTTGTGTTACTTGTAGAATTACCAAATTTATCCGCATTATATCCTACTATTAAATCTTGTGTTGGATTTTCTATCTCTCTAAGTATTCTTTGATATTCATTTTTTACCATGCCCACAAAAGTATCAAGAACTTCTTTGGGTATTTTTATCTTTTTGTTTACTAGCTCAACTGTTTTAGTTACAGGTAGATTTGTTAAATCACCTGTGTTACCTGCTTCTAATACTCTTATAAAAGTTGGTACTACAGCTTTAGTATCAGATACTGTATTTTCTTCAGTATTTGTATTGTAGTTAAAGGTATATAGCTTTACAAGGTTTGTTATAAATTCTTCTGGTGATTGTCTACCAAACGTCTTAGCATAGTTTAAACTTTTTGTACCATCACCTAAGATTTCATTTTGTTCAGATAAAGACATTCTGCCTTTTCTAAAACCTGCACTTCTAAATAATTGAATTTTGTTTTCTGCAGATAATGCTTGAAATGCTGAACTTTTAATCAAAGGATTGTCAGGATACCTTTCAGCCAACTCTTCAAAGAACTCTTCATTGTTCAATCTGTTTATAATCTTTGTATGAAACGTAGGTAGCTGATGTGCATATACTAAATTACCTTCTGCATCTGTCCATACTGTTGAACCTACTTGCTCATCTAATGATTGATTACCTATAGATATACTAACAAGTTTAGACTTTGCACCATTTTGCTTTGAGTAAATATCTTTCTCTGCTAGTATTAAGTCTTTAAACGCTGATACATCATCAACTGTTAGAACTCTAACGTTTTTATTATCATCTAATAATTTTTGTTGTGCTTTTGTTTTTGTCTGAATGTTCTCAGGGCTTGAGCGTAATATACTCAATTTTAAATATTCAGAAGATAGTTTAATACCTACTGCATCAAAAAGTTCTTTAGATAATCTTGAAACTTCTGAATTAAATTTTGTTTCACTCAATGATATTCTTTTAGCTTGTAATCTACCTATTACTTTTTTTAATGTGCCTTGTACTCTACCCTTAAATTTAGGGTCAGATTTTATTATAGCAAGTTTCTGATCAAACATTTGTTGCCATGAACCCAGTTGAGTTCTAGCAGCATCTCTAGTTGCAGCATCATAGAAAAAGTTTTTACCTGTACCTGTATCAGTTTGAATAAACAAGTAATTAATTCTAGCATTTTGAAATGACTTTATTACCTGCATTGCAAAAGATGCTCTTTGTACTATCTTAGGAAGTCTTCCTGACTCAAGAAGTTCATCACCATTTATACCCATATCATTAAACAGTCTTGTTACAAATGCTTTAGTGTGTTTGTTTGTTTGACCAAACACGTATAAGCTACTTAGTATATCATAGTGATCTGTTTTGTTTTTTACTGCTTTAAGTACCCCATTATATACAGCGTCAATGTCAACTGGAATAATTAATTTTTCTCCTTCATTTAATATATTTCCTTTTTCATCCATGACAGGATCTATCAGAAACTGATTACCAAAATAATCTGTATCTTCTACTGTTGTAGTAGCAATGTAAAGTCTAAGTTTTAATGGCAAAGCAGTCACACCACCTACCATACTAGCATCTTTATCCCATTGCTCTGTAGTTCTTAAACCTAGATCATTTTCAAATACCTCATTTATATCAGCTTGATTATCTAGCTTAAGCTGAAACGTATCTATCATTTGTCTTGCTTCCAGTATTATTTTTGGACGTGAGTCAGCTGATCTAGTATCAGACATAAAGTCTAATGCTTTTTCTATTTCCAAAAGCCTATCAAACTGTAGGTCTGTTAAATTATTGTATCTAGCATTAGTTGAATCATATAAATCTGCAAATTCATCAAACACCTGATCTTCTATTTCACTTAGAGATTTGCTGGTGTCAGACAATTTTACTACTCTAGCAACAAAAGAGTTTACTAAAAACGTTGCAGTATTTGGATCAAGGTATTTATATGTTATTTGTCTCTGTCCTGCAATTTCTGCTATAGGCAATAGTTTATATGCATCAACAGTTATACCCTGAGTCATAGAGTCTGTAAACATGTTATTGGCTATACCTCTTGATTTATATTTACCTGAATCAATATTTTCAAACAAAGGCTTAAGTTGATTCTTAGTGAATCCACCCAACACGGTTTTAATCCAGTTTAATATTCTTGTAAATAAAGATTTTATAAAACCACCAGCAGTAGAGTTTTTAGGCCCTTGCTTAAACTTCTCAAACTCATCTGCTATATACTCTTCATAAAATTCTTGTTCAAGTCTTGCTCTATTAAAACTTTTATAGAGTGCAGAAAGATTTTTAAATTTTTCTAGCTCTGCTTCAAAGTTTTTTCCTTCTTTTCTAAACTTAGCTTTAACTTCTTTTTTTGCAATGTCTAAATATACTTTTTGTTCTTCAGTTGTAAGTAGCATTCTAAATACTGCATGAAATGCTTCATGATATCTAAAGCCATGTGTACCAACATATATGGTTCCTTTTATATCAACCTTACCAGCTATATCATTAAGTGCCATAATAAATGCACCGGCAGTTATACCGTTAGTTTTTAGTCTATTACCTATATCATTAACATTACCAACATTAACAAACTCTGGTAAATTTTCATTAGTCCATGTTATAAACGCATCTATTTTTTCTGTTTCTACTCCTTGGAATTCTTGTGGTAATACTTTATAAGCTGTGTCACCAAGTTTTTTGATTAGTTCATTTACCTTATTAACAGCCTTTTTGTATTCTGCACTTTCTTTTAATGCTGCACCTCTATTCTTTCCTTCTTTTCTAGCTTCTCTATATATTTGTTTTTTCAAAGCATCTCTAGCTTCTATAGCTTCATTTACTTCTTCTGTTAACTGGTCAGTAGGTGCTACAGTATCAGACTTTTGTGACATCTCTGATATTTTACCTAAGTCTACTTTGTCATTGGTTTTTGTGTTTTGATCTTTTGGTTGAGGTGTATTGATAAGTTCATCAGCTCCTAGTTGTTCTGAATCAACATTAAAAAACATTGTTCTGTTTGGCTTAGGTCTAGTTATCTGAATAGTTGTTGTAGTAGCATTTATAATTTCATTAACGGTAGCTTCTTTAGGTATGAATGTACTAAAGTTTTTATTTGATATTTTACCCTTCTCATTAAATTTTTCAATTACTTGCTTAAAACCTTTCTCAGCATACTCTGCTGCTGTAACTAATACATTAACGCTTTTACCATTTTGTTTACCCTGCAATATAACATCACCTTTTGCATTTAATGATAGTGTAAGTTTATCTCCAGGTTTACCTGTAATAAATACACTAGTTTTGATTGTTGCATTAATCTTTTTGGAACCTGCTGGATCTTTAACATTTCCTTTATCATCAATATTATCCACAGATAGATTTATAGATGCTTCGGCAATTTGTACTAAAAGCTCATTAAAGTTTTGGCTTTGATTTATATCTAAAGGTATTAATAATATGTCTCCATTAGATCTTCTTGTAACAGCTGTGTAACCTTTTCTAACTAATTGATTGATAAGAGCCTTATCTTTTTGTATTTCTGCAAGTGCTTTTTCATACTGTTCTTGTGCTCCTTTTTCCAAGCTAGATACATAATCTGTTGTAACAACTATGTTACCTTCATCGTCTTTATTTTTCCTTCTAATAATAATTAATTGTCCTCCCTCAAAAGATGTATCTATTGAATTAGAGAGTTCATTTAGACTCTGAGGTTGTGAATCATAGTTAAATGTATCCCCTTTTATATTAAAGTTTATCTTCTCTTTCTGGAATTGACCCATAGTGACCTCAATAGCACCACTTGAACCTTTATATAACTTATCAAGTGTTGCTTCTAGGTGTCTAGCTGATACTACTTGATTAACAATGTCTGCCTTGTTCATATCAAAAACAAACTGTAAGCTGTCTTGGCTACTACTCAAGTCCAAAGATTTACCTTCAAACTCAAATTTGTATTGACCATTAGCAACAAATCCTACTCTATTACCATTATAGTTAACAGCTACTAGATATTTATCTCCTAATACTTTTACGTAAGGGTTAGGCGTTCTAGAATCACCACGGATTGTAAATGGCTTTTCTGTTCTTTCTGGATTAAGTGATATAGTAAATGTAACATTGTTTATATTAAAGTCAGGATCATCTATCATTTCATAGATACCATTTGGTTTTGTTCTATCAGGATAGATGCTATTAAGCTCTCCTGTTTTAATCCTTGTAATTTTTGTTTTTTCAGGTCTTGTTATTTTTTCTTTGAATTTTCTATCATCTTTTTTATATGTTTCTGCAAACCCTACTTCACTAACAAGAATCTCTTTTCCATCTGCTAACCTTCTTACTTTCAACTTAGCTCCATCAACAAGAGTATTTGGTGTACCAATTACAAAATACTTTTGTCCTGTTTCTATATCTATAATTGTATCACCGTATCCTAAATCTATTCCATCAAAGTTATAGTTAGTATCTTCACTTATAAATTGCTTTAGTGTATTAAAAACTTTGTCTGCTGACCCTATAGAATTATGAGTGTCTATATTATCCAGACCAGCTCTTTGATATAAAGAGGCAGCCACAGGTTGTAGATCATTATCTACTATTCTATATACTGTTCTTTCAACACCCTCTACATTTAATTTTATTCTAAGAATATTTACACCCTTGTGTTTTTTCATAAACTTTTGATTCGGGGGTAAATTAGCTGGTGCAACACCTTTCTCTCCTTCTACAAAATCTGATGAATTTAGTTTATTAGTTAATAAAAGTAATCTTATATTCTTACTATTTCTGTTTTGTCCAAACCATTGTTCAAAGCTTAATTCTGTTTCAGGATCTGTTTCCTTACTTATGTCAGCTTTATATAATGCAAATATCTTTTGTATACCATTATATTTTGATTTTGTAGAATTAAGTTCTAACCATTCATCTTCTGTTAAGATGTTTTCAGCTGGCCCTGCTATTACTGATTGCTTATACTTTTTATATAAAGCATTTAATATAGCAGACTCTTGATCACTAATTAATTCTGTGTTTATAGATGGAAGTGGACTGCCAGATTCTTCAGCATCCTCAAAGTTTTGCTCTTGTGTAGCTTTAGCGTTTTCAAAATCTTGGCTATCCTGTTCTACTTCTTCTTTAACTTCTTCAGGAGTTACAAGCTTTTCATACTTCAATAAAACCTCTTGTATTGCTTGAAATAATTCAGCATCACTTTCTTCTCTTACAGCACCTTTTCTATTTTCAAATGATTTTAATTTACTTACATCACCTGAAATAAGAAAGTCCATAGCTTCTCCTGGAGGAACTAACACGCCAAGCTTATCTAAAGCCTTTAGAGTTTCTGTTCTCTCAGTCTTTGCTATCTTTTGTCTAATAAGTTTTTTAAATAATTTTTTACTATTATTAAACATGTTCTCCATTATAGGCTCCATCCTTTCTGCAAGATTGTCTAACATTTTTGGATCAGCTAAAATCTGTATTGCCTTGTCATATGTACGTGTTCTCTGTTTAAGCTCACCATAGTCAATTAGCTTTTTAAGTGCACTATCTACAGATTTAGTATTTACAAAGTCACCTCTTTCTTCTGCAATTGTATTTACATAATCTAATAAAGCTGCTCTTAACTTCTTAACATTTGCAGGTGTTCTACTATATCTACTACCATCCTTAATTTGATTTTCTTTAGCTGTAAATACATTATAATAATTTTCTAGTGCTTTTACTTTTCTTTTCTTTGCTGCTATTTCTGATCTTTTATTACCCTTAGTGTTTTTTAATGTATCTATTTCTTGTTGCAGTAAGTTGATCTCATTCTGAATAGATGGTGCATCTGCAATAGCCTGTAAGTCATTAGCTTCTATCCCTTCTAGTAATGGTTCTGATGCTAGCTCACTATAAATTTGATTGCTTCTTTCCAATGCTCTTTCAAAACCATTTTCTGTGAATAGATATAAAAACCTAGCATGTTCAAATGCTCTATATTTTACAAGCTCACTATAATATTCTCTTGTGTTTTGTTCAAATCTTTTTGGATCATATTTATTTTGATAGTCATATCTATGCTTCTCAAATCTACTTTGCATTTTGTTTATCCTAGCAATCTGATCTGTAAACCTAGTTCTTAATTTACCATTTAATGCATCCTCTTTTTGTTCAGGAAATGCTTCTGCTAGTTCTTCATCTGACAATTGTGTAAAGTCTCTTAATGCTTGTGTGTAGTGTATATGTGCACCATTATCAAACAAACGTGCATAGTTTTGGAATTGTAAGAAATCTTTAGAATCATAATAACCTAATGGATCTCCTTCATAATTATAACTATCCATTTCTTTTTCTGCTTGATGTATTGCAGCAAATCTCAATTTATTTTCATTGAAGTTAGCATCAGGATCATTTAACATTTGCTCACTTTGTGTATTCCACGTATTCACAAGCTCACCTATGTACTTTTCTTTTTGTTTTTGAAACTCTGCATATTCTTCAGGTTTTGTAACTCTATTAAATTGATTAGGTATAAAACCAAAAACAAATTTTTGAGGTCCTTGTACTAGACCACCCATCAAAAATCCAGACATAAATGTTTCAAAACCTTGTGCAGACATTTGAGACTTAATACCAGTACCCATATTTATCTGATCTAAACCTCCAAAGAAACTTTCATTAATTCCTCCCCAACGTGCCATGCCATCTTCAGCAGAAGAATGTTCTAGCAACTCTGAAAAATAATCTTGTGTTCCTACATTCACAGCTTCTTGATAAACTTCTTGAACACCTTCTGAAATATTAGCAGCAAAGTATCTTAGTGCGCCATGAGCTCCTGTTCTAGCTGTACCTCCTATTGTCCAGTTTTTTATTCTCTTCAAGCTAGGCAATCCTAAAAAGCCTTTACCTACATCTTCATATACATCTTTACTTGCTTTACCTGCGGCATCTCTAAGGGGTTTAGTTCTTAAAATTCTTCTACCTAGATTAGACATTCCTTCATCAAATATCCTCCCAAATTTACCACCAAATCCAGATAGTGATCTTCTTAGTACAATTTGATTAGTAAGAAATATAAAAGGTGCATTATACTGTAGTGTCCTAAAACCTGCTTGTGCTGCATTAGCATTAGCTGCATATAATTCTTTTTGTGTAAGTTCTCTACCTAGTTTTTTTTGCATTATGTTTACAGCATTCTCATATTGTTCATTATAAGTAATCCCTGATTCCATCTTGCCTTCTGCAATAGCTAAATTTAGTGCTCTTACATCTCTGTAAAAACCTCCAAATGCTATAGCACCTTTCCCTATGTTTCCTAAACCTTGTGCTGCAACTTTAGTGCTATTAAGATCTCTTAAGGCACGCATAGTACCTGGCATAAAGAATTTAGCAACAGGTTGCTTACCTAATTTTACAGCTTGGAAAAAATTCTTAGCTTTACTCACTGAATTAAATCCTCTAATCATATCACTAGTAGCAGATGCCATTCTGCCAATAGCAAAAGTATCTTTTATAGCTTTACCTGATCTATATAAGTTTCTAGCAGTACCTGCAAGAAAAGCACCTATACCAGTAGGAGCCCCTACACCAGTCGCTGTCAAAGCAGCAGATCCCATTGCAAGAGCTAGTTCTTCAGCTGCAATAGATCCTATAATACCAAATGTATAAGCACTGTTTAAAAGAAAGTTACTTCCTTTTGCACCAAGTCCATCTCTTGTTGAATTACCAACTCTCATAGCATTTTCAAAAGCCATTGCTCCTTCAAAGTCTGGATCTCCATACTCCCCAGTAAATACATCACCAATAGCTCTATACCCACTCATGAAAGCATTACCAAATAATCCTGAAAACTCACTACCCATCCTTGTCATATCATCACTTAAACTAGAATTGGAGTTGTAAATTTCTTCTGTGTTAGGATTATATGGTGTAAAACCTATCTCAGCAAATTTAGGATGAGCATAGTATCTATCAAATCCCGTATCAGCTGCACTAAAATAAGTTGGTAACTTGATTTGTGCTTGAACAGGGTCAAGCTTAACGTTATTTCTCCTAACAGAACTTATTGGATCAGATAAATCAAATCCTAATTTTGAATCTTTTGTGACTGAGGTACCTCCACCGGATGGTAGAAAAAACTGATTTGCTATTGTTGCATCCTGAATCATTTTAAGATTTTCAGGATTCATCATACCATCTGTAGGTACATCATCTAAAGGTATTTCAAACACATCAGAGATGGGTAACGAGTTCATCCTAGAACTAACCAATGGATTTGCTGTAGGATTACCTAACGCACCTGGCAGTATCTGTTCAGATGGTCTGATTTTTGGTCTTTCTTCTGCCATCGTTATTTATTTTTTAATCCTTTCAAGATAAGCTTCACGTGCTTTACTATTTCTTTCATTTAAATTGTATAAATCAAGTTCTAAAGAGTTTACGTATCCGTCAAGTTCATTAAGGTTTTGTATAGGTATTGGTACTGCACTACCTTTTTGATTTACTTCAAACTCTCCTGTATCTGAATTAAAGGTTTTACCTTGGAACTCATAAAAATAACTTGTTCCTTCTCTATATACTTTTAAATATCCACCGCCTTGTTTGTAGGTATCATTTTCATAATAGTTTGTACCACTTAAATTAATAGATGCATTTACATCTGATACCGCTGCCTGTATATTATTCATACTTCTTTTATTCATGTCCATTCTCTTATCAATAACTACAGATATTTCACTACCGCCTGCACTAATAAAATCATTAATGTCATCTGCTTCATAACCACTATTTTTTAAATATTCTCCAACAAAATCATTGTTCATGTTTATTACGTATCCAGCTTGTTTTTCTGTGTCATTAGCACCACCCATGATAGGATTATATTGTATGTCAAAAGTAGGGTTATCACCTAAACCAGTAGTTTTTATATTACCATTACTATCTCTTGGAGCATTCATCCATTGTGTAGTTTTAGATGCTAAAGCAGTCAAAAGTTGTTTACTTGTATTATTTATTTCCATTGACATGTTTTCTTGCTCCATAACATTACCTTGTATTATGGATACTACACCTGTATTTTGATTTATTTCATTTATAAGAGTTTTAAAATCATAGTACTCAGGAGACATGCTGCTTGTTGATTGTGGATTGAACTGATTTTTTACACCAGAAGTCATACTTGCACTTGCACCAGTCATTTGATCAGGGCTTATTCCTATACTTCCTTCTGCATATGAAAATCTTGTAAATGGAGATTCAAAACTATCACCACCCTTTTCATTTTGGTGTACGTCTATTGCACCATTCAATGTAGCATTAATATATTTTGCTTGTTCATCATATATTTTTTCAGCCTGTTTTTTTGCGGTCTCTGGTCTAAACTGTCTACGGGTAGCATTATTTGTAGCAGACATATCTATTTGATTATCATCACCTCTAAACCAGTTCGCAACGTTACCTACTATCTTAGCAGTATATGCTGGATTCATCATAGGTATACTACCAGCTGCCCTAGTTGGAGATGCACTTACAGCTGTCACAAGAGGTGCACTACTATAATGCTGGTCATTAGCTTGTGCCCATTTGGTATATTCTTCTATATATTCTGCTTTTGACAGAATGGAAGTAGCTGGTTTTCCAGTATTACCTTCAGAAGCTCTTACGTCTCCACCAAAAATATCTGGTATACCTAGTTTTCTTAATTTTATCAAATCTTTACCATAGCTTTTTTCCATAGTAAGTAGTGTTTGATAGTTATTATATGCAGCCTCAAACTCCATATCTTTTAATGTAAGATCACGGTTTTGTCTTTTGACTAAATCATTTGGGACCTGTCTAAGTCTACGCAACATCTCTTCATTGTGTGCACCTAAACTACCTTCAGGGTAAGAATTTTCATCTTTAACTGTACTACTTGCTGCATTATATAATTTACTAAGATGCCTTTCATTTTCTGGCCTAGCTAAAAACGTACGTGCTTGTGTTAAATTCATAGAGTTACCATCTATTACTATATTAGCCCCGTCTCCTTCAGCTTTTAAACCTTCTGCAAATTTATGATAATCTAATACAAAACCTACTTCATCTGATTTTATACCATTTAAAAAAGCTTTTCTAGTTACTTCATTTTCTTTTAATGTTGGAGCTGTACTTTCTACTACTCCATTCTTAGTTATCTTAGATATATTAATATTACCTGCTCCACCATCTGATATTAATAATTCATTTGCTGTTCTATTTGCTAACTGATCTGCATAAGCTCTTTCCTCTAATGTAGCTTCATAATCAAGCCTTGCTTTTTCTTTTTGAAGTGCAGATTTTAGTTCTGCTTTGTATTTAGCCAGACCATATGGATTGTCATTAATCTGCATACTAAAGTCTTTCATACTGTATGATTTAGCAGCTGATGCTAGATCATCTTGTATGTTAACACCCATGTACATCATAAATGCTTTATTCATAAGATCAGTGTTAGCACTTGATTCAGCACCAATACCTTGATTTATTATATCTCTTTTAGCTTCTACACCTCTAACTTGAGCTCTATACTTAGCTTTCCAATCGCTTGCAATTTTTTCAGAAGAGTGCCCTTCAGGAAAATTGTATTGATTATTGTATTCTTGCCATCTTGCAGCTGCTTCTCCTAACTCTTCTGCTTTTGCTTTATCTTCACCCAGTTGCATAGCAGCTTGTGTAGTTATTTGTTCAATAGTATCTCTAGCCCAAAACTCTTCTGCTTGTGCAAAGTTTGCATATTGTCCACTTTCTACACCTTGCTTTGCAAAGTTATATGCATCTACTTGTGATTTAACTTGATACCCTTTAATAACTCTAGGGTCATCCATCAATGCTTTGTTTAAATAAGCATATGCAGTGTCTGTAACTAAATCACCATTCTTTTGTCTTATTATCCATTTGCCATCTTTTGTAGGTATATCCTTTTCAACCTCAAATCCCTGTTCATCTAGAAGTTCTAATGAGTATTCATATAAGTTAGGATTAGCTGTATAATTGCCTATGCCTATATTAGCAGCATCTTCTGCTGATGCAGTCATGTATTTTTCCATTTGCATATCTAAATGGTCTACACCAACCTGCCACCACATATCTCTTTGATCTTTATCCATAGAGTTTGCTAAAGAATTTGCATATCTTTTACCAAACTTGTAATTAGCTGTATTAGTTAAGTCTCTTACAATAGCATCATCCTCATAGAAAGGAGCAAAGACACCTGATGCCATATCAGCATTTTGACGTAGTGACAAGTCATATCCTGATATCTGTGCCATCTTAGGAGCAATTTGTTTTGTAAACTGTTCTCTTTTCTCCTGGTTTTCTTCTCTACTCAAATCAGCAAACACTACTTTACTATAAGCATCATTAATAGCTTTATAGTTCTGATCATATCTTGTCTGTCTTGTTTCTAAAACATTAGATAAGAATTTATAATCAGGTACAAAGGGAGTTGCTTCCCTATCATACATTTTATATCCTTGTACATATGTTGCCATAATCTAAATTACTAAAATTTTTAATGTGTAAGAAATTTAATCAATACACTTTTAATGTTTATTTCTTCCTTCCGTCTGTTGTTCCTATATAAAATGGTAAAACAGGTCTCTTAATTTTTACTTCTCTACCGTTTCTACTTTTAGTGGCATTGTTACCTTGATAACCAAGTCCACCTGCTATAGGTAATAAACCAGCTGCTGGTGTGTTTTGATAGCCTGTTGTATTATTAGAAGGTAAACTACCTGTACCATATATCATACTAAGTAGAGCAGCTTTATCTTCTTTGGATAAATCTCCTAAGTTAGCATTTATATAATTCATACCTTTAGCTAACTGATCTATTTTATTTAATGGATCTACTGGTTCAGTAGGTTTAAATAATCCTGCAGTATCTACGTTTTCAATCATACCGCCTGTTCTAGGATCTATATCAAAGTAAGGAATAAGTGAGTTAAGATTATATGTATTTGCTCTATTAGTTAAAGCATTTGCATATAGATCAGCAAATTGTTCTCTGTCAAGGTTTCTTTCATCCATGTAGTTTTGCATAGCTAAATTAGTTCCATCAACTACAGTAGCATAATTTTGACGTTCTGCAGCATCTGTTCTCATATCAAATTGAGCTTGCATAGCATCTGCTTTATTAAGAATACCCACATTAGCTGCATCATACTTAGCTAAAGTGTTTGTAATGTTTTTGTATGCAGTACCTGTATTCTTAGCTAAATTTGCACTAAGTGTTTGTGGCCCAAACATGCCTGCTGCATCAGCACCAATAGCTGCTTGTTCATTTATAGCTGCAATAGCCCTTGTAGGATCCATTAGTACAGGATCAAGTTCTATTTGCTCTACTGCCATTCTATCTGGTAAGAATAAATCTCTATCTCTTTTAGATAAAGCATCCATCTTAGCCTTATCCTGTCTATAGAAGTCTAGTGCTGGTGGTACTTTTGGTTCTGGTGTTGGTTCTGGGTCTGGTTCTGGTATAAGTTCTGGTTCTTCAGGTAATCCAAAGAAGTCTTTTCTGTTTAATGTATACTCACCAAACTTCCCATCAAGAGAATCTGTCTCACCATCTACACCATCTGTTCTAAATCCATATGTTTTAATGAACTCTTCTTTGCTAATATTTAATCTTTCAAGCTCTGCCCTAAGTTCTGCATCTTCTTCATACTTAATCTCAAGTGATTCATTCTTAGCTGTTTGAAAACCTTCTACAAATTCTGAATCTTTATACCATTCTTTTCCAAGCTTTTTTTCCATAGAAGCATAACTATCATAACCCATGTTACCTAAAAGCTCTTTGTTATTTTTATAAAATTCTGGAAGATTATCCATGGTAACGTCACCATACAAACCTGTGTCTTTTTTCTCTTGTGTATCTTCTATTCCTTTATCTCCAACATCCATATTAAGTCTAACATCAATGCCTTTCTCTTGCAACATATTATCAATAGTTGCTAGTGTTTCTGAAATTACAGGAAGTCTTCCTTCTTTACTTAAGTCTTCTACATTGTCAGATACAATTTTTACTATTTCATTAATTGCACTAGTTGCTTGATCAGTATCAATACCTACCATATTTCCAACTTCACCTACTTTATCAATAATTAATTTTATCTGTTGTTGTATTTTAGGATCGTTTGGATTTGATGCATTTTTAAGTATATCCTCAATCATCTCTTTTACAGCTTTAGGTAAGTCTTCAAAGGTTGTGCTTTGCTCTGATCTTTCTCCATTACCTCTTTGAGCTTTTGGTAAAACAGGTTGTTCATCTTCTACTATCTCTACACCATAAGCTGCTTGACTTCTTTTTTGTGCTATTTGCTGATCTATCATAGCTGCAAAGTTTACAGGATCTTCTCCCATAGATTGTATGTAAGGAAATGCTGCTGTTGGTACTCCCTCTGAAAACCCTTTTTTCATTTCTTGACCAAATGCAAGTTTAGATAAACTCATCATGTTTTTGTCAAGCATCAGATCTGCACTTGCTTCTGTTATAAAATCTGAATTTGGACTACCGGACGCTGCTACATATTCATTTAAAGGAAACCTTTTAGAAACCTGAGCAGGTGTCATACGCTTTTTACTTTCTAAGCCGTACTGTGCTAAATCTTCTGAATTCATTCTCATTTTTGGAGTATCAGAAAATATAAAAGATTGATCTGGTAAATACATAGGTACTCCTCCTTTACTGTGTCTTGGTCCATTTATATTATATAATCCAAATGAGCCATTATTATTTAAATCTGATAACACTGTCTCACCACCTTCTGCTTCAATATTAGCAACATCTCTTGGCACAGATGACAAAGAATACCTGACGTTATCTTCATTTTCACCATTACCATTATTATCATAATTTGTAACTAACCCATAGTTCATTTGGTCACCAGTAACAAAGCCTCCACCATATGAAGCTTTTTTAGTAACTTTGCCGTTTTTGATTTGAAAGCCGTCAGGGACTTGTCTCAATCTAATTTTTTTATTAGCCATAATTATTCTATTATTTGTATATCAGCACCAGCTGCTATAAGTTGTTTTAGTGTTAATTCGTCTACTTCTAGTTCTCCTCCATCTTTTCCATATGATGTTGTTACAGACATATCAGGCATTAATAATCCTGAGTTAGCATCATATAATCCTCTATCTGTAGATTCAGACGTACCAAATTGATTATCTGCCATGTTCAATCTCCTCATTTCATTCTGTGCATCTGCAATTTTTTTATCTTGGAAAAAATCATTTACCACAGATGCTGCACCTACTGCAAACTCTGACCCTGCTGTAAATCCTTTTGCTAAAGCAGTATCTTCCATTTTTTTCATACCAGTTCCTACTCTATTAGCAAGACCTTTTAATCCTTTACCAAAATCTCTTTTTACTTTTACACCTTGAACTTCAGGTGCTGCAGGATTTTGTATACCCACTTGTCTTTCTTCTTCTCCTACTTGTACCATTTCTGTGTTTTCTATAAATGGTTGATTAGATTGTTGTTGTTGTTGAAAAGGTGTAGGTCCTAAATTAGGAAACCTTTGTTGTAACTGTGAATCTTGTACACTCTGGATAGCGTTTGATAAATCTGTTTGTGGCCTTAACATACTCATAAAGTTAAAATCAGGATTTGTTGACATACTGGTTTGTTCCTCCATTATAGGGAATGTTTGCATCACTGGAATAGGTGTACCTGAAAAACTAAAATCATATTTAGGAATTCCTGTTTGAGCTTTAGGTAGTGTACCAGATGGTTCACTTACAGGTTGACTTTCTAAATCTGATGCAGAGACTACTTTTTTATTCTGAGGTCTTATGTTTTGTACATCATTCATTAATTCGTCTATAAATAATGAATTACCAACATATCTTGTAGTCTGAGTACTATCAATTTCATTTACATCAAATCTCTCTGCATTTACTGGCCCATAGCTATCTCCTACCTTTAATCCTCTTCTAGGATTGCCAGGATTGTATACACTTCTATATCTTTGAGCTCCACCTTCGGGTGTATATTCTTTCTCCCCAGTATATAAAACAGCATGACCAGTATTAGGATAACCTATTCTACCATAATCACCAGGTAAAACTTCATCCTCTGGATCAGTCATAACAAAACCTTGTGAACCAGTATTATAATTGTAAAATCCATCTTGCTGCAAATTGCCTGGTATAACTGCTTTTGGATCTCCACCTTTGTATGTCCTACCATTAATTGTCATAGGTTCCATATTTATTGGATAAGTTACTCCTGCATCTTTTAATATTGAACACGCGTATGTATTACATGCAAATCCGTTATTTTCATTTAGCCAGTTATATAAACCTTTACTCACTAATCCTCCACCTGGCACACTCTCTTCATAAGCTTTTCCAGTCTCTGAATCCACACCATATGTTTCTTGCCTAGATGGTAAAGTATTAATATTATCATCTAGATCACGCATGTATAATCTAATATCACCTAAAAATTTATTTTCTAGATTACTAAAGTTTGACAATTCTCCTATTATGTCATTTTGTTGTTGCTTTGTAATGTTACCATTTTCCAACAATTTTTGTATCTCCAAAAGTCTATTTTGATCATATTCTCTTTCACTTCTTCTAGAGTTTTCTTTTCCTCCTCCTGTTTGAAAATTTATTTTAATTTTGTCTTTTATCTTATCTTGATAAAAAGTTTTCATTGTTTCAATAAACTTTTCACTTTTGTTTTTAATGTCCTCTGCTGTAAGAGCTCCTTTATCAATAAAGTCATTAAAGACGTCTTCCATATTATTACCTAGCTTGTCTACTCCTTGCATTAAATTACTAGTTCCTTCAGTTATAATATCTTGAGCATCATTTAAAATGTTTTTAAAGTTTGATTTTTTAGGTGATGGTGTTGGTATACCCATACTGTTAAACATATTATGCATAGCTTGAGGAGTAAGAGTAGAAAGACCCTCTGGTGCATTAATGCTATCTTTGTTTTTAAAGTTAAAAGTGCTGTCTGTAAAGTAAGTATTAGTAGGATCATTAGGATCATTACTATAATTTACCTTTCCTGTAGGATCTATTGTATTATTTCCTAACAGCCTCTTACCAAATTTTGATGCCTCATATAAAGCTTTTGCATCATATTCATAGTTACCTGGTGTAGTTTCACCGTCATACATAACTTTATAGTCATACATTTTTGGGACCACTGTATTTTTACGGTAATCTTTCTTAGCACCCATTTGTCTAAAAATACCATCTTTAAATCCGTCATCATCTTTATCATTACCACTAAAAAAATCTTGATAGCCGCTTTTTAAAACATTAAAAGCATCTCCAATATTTACACCACTAGCGTCCATACCATAATTTAATGGCATGTATCTTGGACGGAATCTAAAGTCACTTCCATCTTGAGCTTTTGTTAAACTTTTTTTATGTAGCTTTCTCATAGTCATACTATATTTATAATATACAAATTATATAGGACAATATCTAATGTTTACGCATCTTGTAAGTAGGTCATTACAAAGTTCGGTACACTCATATTTGCTTCTTTTGCTTGATCTCTATACATCATATTAACCTTATCATATACACTTTGTACAAAATCTATTCTTGGGCTTTTATCATACTTGCCATCAATAAAGTCTTTATATATTCTTAGTTTACCACCCATTTTCTTTTTAGGTAGTGTTTTAATTTTGCCATTTTTAGTTCTAGCATATCTATTATTTTCATTCTCCATGCTAGGTATTAATGTACCAGAGTATGATTGACCTTTCCACATCCAGCTTACTGAGCCGCCTCCTTTATATAATTTTTGCACTCCTATATTTGGTACACCAACCTGATAAACTTGATCTGCTAAACCAGGTATTTTTATTTCTCTAGTTCCAAAGCCACGAAACTGATCATTTAATACACCTTTGTTTTTAAGTTTATCAAATATTCTTGCATATTTTGTATTTAGTGCAGCTACTTCAGATGCATCAAATAAATTTTTATTTACTAACATTTGATTTGTAGGTCCTGGTTTTACAATTCTATTTTTACCTGATCTATTTAAAAAAATATTTTCACCATAATTAGTTACATCTTTAAATTTTTTAGTATCTTTTAAACGTTGAAGCATCATAGTAAATGAATCTTCACTTAATGATCCTGATAGAGGGTTTTGTTTTATAACACCATATTTTGGAATAGCATTTTCCAATGCTTTCATTGATCTACCTGCTTTCATAGGATTTGCTACAAAAGCATTGTCAAAAGAAAAATAATCACCTGCATCATCAGTATATTTAGATAAGTCAATAATATCATCACCTGCATTCTGAGCAGAAGCAACAAAAGATCTACCAACCTCATTAGGTCCGTAATTAAAACCATTTTTCCATCCAAGAAGTTTTGGAATACCTGTTTTATCAAATGCTTGCCCTATTTTAGAATTAGTAGTCATTATCATGTCTGTTCCTTCTATTGGTGTTTTTACTTTTCTAGGTATATTCTTTGCTATTGTTTTTCTTAAACCTCTTTTTATACCTTTTTGTGTAACGTTTTTAACTGCATTCTTAACTACACCTGCTCCTACGTAAGTACTTGGGTCAGTTGCTAAGTTAGTAATAAATGCACCTACAGGATTTTCTACTAATGGGTTTCCTTCTGCATCTTGTAATCCAGCTACATTTTTTACAGGTGTACCATTTTGGTTTGTAAATGCAAATATCTCTTCATCTGATCCTGGTGTTGCAAAGCTTGGCATAGCGTCCATAAAATTAAACTCACCATCACCACGTCCTGTAAATGATTCAGTAGCTTCTGCTATAAGATTTGCAGGTATCCCCATTACACCTAATAAGTTAGATATATCAGCTCCTGGTATTGCAGCCATTTCTTTAACTAAACCCCAAATAGATTTTTCTTCTACTTCTGTACCATCTTGTGCCATAGGCATTTCAACAACATAGTCTGCATCACCATAGTTATAATTTTTTCCAGGTTTCATATCTTGTACAATACCATTATTACCATATCCTCTAACTGGAAAGTCTACACCTTCCATAGTAATATTACTTGACTCAATAATATTAAATGGATTGTTAATGTCTGGGCTACCATTTTTATATCCTTCAGTAGAAAACACACCTGTCACATAGGTAAACGTTTCATTAGGTCCACCTGGTAATCCTCTTCTTTCCACTTTTGTATATTTATTACTATGCATTATCTTTGTGAGCTTTGGAATTTAAAGTTATTAAGTCTTAGTATCATCTTTCTACCTTCTGATTTGGTCTTTCTTAATAACATCTTGTTGTAATAATGTCTGAACTTTTTACGTTGTGTTTCTAATTTATCATAATTTAAATTAGCACTATTGAGATCTCTTACATAACCATTAGGTTGTGTATTAAATATAGTTTGTTGTGTTATACTAAACTCACCTCTATCATTTGTAATATCCCAGAACTGATTAAATCTATACTTCTGCTCTTCTTTAGAGTACAATATATTAATATCTGTAGGGTTTATTATTGGATAAGCTAAAGCCTGTATAGGTTGTTCTTTTGGTGTAAGTGATAATACTAACTTACCAGATACTTGTTCTGTGTTATGTATTATAACCTCATCAAAGTTATAATCAAGATCATGCCATTTATCATCATTACATCCGTGATGCATATCACCTTTATAGACATAGCTTTCTAGATGGTATTCTATACTGCGCAGTGTAGTAACTAACTGCCCTGTATGATTGACTACTTCTATTTCCCAAGGATAGCTATCTCCATAAAAGTTTGCATAGTCATCACATCTGTAGTTATGTCTCCAAAAACTTGAATCAGAAGTTGCTGGGTCAGTTGTAGTTAATGTATCAACCGTACATAGTTTAGGTGTTGGGTTAATATAAGAAGGATCTCCTAATAAAAGAGGGTCATCACAAACTCCTGATTCAGTAACAGTTCCAAAAGGACTTGTTGGAGGAGGGCATTCACATATAACTCTTCTACATATTGGAGCAATAGCTGGAGGTATAGTTGGAGTACAATTACCACTTGCTTGTGTATGATTGCCATTTGCATCAGGATATACTAAAGTAAATCCTGTAGGACATTCACACTGATAAGCTGTACCACAAGCTGCACCAGTTACATCACTAGCAACAGCACTTGGAGAGTTAGGTCCAGTTGTTTGATTAGCTGCTATTGTAAATTGTTTTGTTGTATCATTACATGTAATAGCATTTAACAAAGCTTGACCGCCATTTGGAGGACTAGGATCTGTAGGATCACAAAAGACTGCTAAAACATCATAGTTTGCTTGATTTTGATATTGACACCCTACTTGTGTATTACCTGGACCACAAGTCTGTGGGTTGGCTCCCGAAGTATTAGCAACTGCATCAGTCATAACAATTAATATATTTCTAAAACTAGGATCTGAAGATCTGTCTCCTAATCGTGATTGACCCTTATTAAATAATACCCCAGCTCCTCCATTTGTTGCATCACATATATCAGTTGATCCACCTGAACCAGCAGCATAATACGTAGCTACCTGTGCAGGAGTTACTTGACTGTCCATACTAAATCCATTAGGATTCATTGAACTTAATTGATTAGCAGCCCACCTTGTAAACCCT
>Ga0209634_1001051_pt1 | contig 20719 bp, 34 predicted proteins | sample LinPmetageLP40_FD_184043 | JGI IMG/M metagenome (GOLD analysis project Ga0209634, IMG submission 184043) | Marine viral communities from the Pacific Ocean - LP-40 (SPAdes) (version 2) | ecosystem: Environmental > Aquatic > Marine > Oceanic | place: Pacific Ocean | collected 2010-08-26 | reverse complement strand
AATTGCCAACTGCCCCACCTGCAACACAAAATGCATTCTTGCAGTTGTTACTAACTAGACAAATCGGCGATTACAAAATGCCTGCTGGTTGGTCTATTATCAGTGCAGGTAATGAATTGACTGACTCTGCATCTGTTTATCAAATGCCTACGCCAGTTAGAAACAGACTAGCTCATTACAAACTAGAACCTACACTCAATGACTGGGTTGAATGGGCACACATAAATAACATTGATTCTAATGTTATTGCTTTTATTCAATACAGACCTAACTTACTCAATCTATTTAGTGCAGATGAGTATGCGTTCCCAACGCCAAGGTCATGGTCTTTTGTAAGTAAAAAACTAGCTATGCAACCTGACGATATCAAGTCCGAACAAATGTTCTACGGTGTCTCATCTCTTGTAGGTGATGGCCCAGCTGGCGAATTTGTTGCGTTTCAGGAGATAGCAAGTAGCTTACCAGATATCGACAAAATTATTGCAGACCCAAGTCTGTACAAAAAAGATGACAATCCAGCTCTCTTGTATGCATTAGCTACAGCTATTGCCACCAGAGCAGCAGATGACACCATGGAAAACATCATGAAACTTTCTAACAAGATTCCTGTTGAGTTCCAAGTAATATTAATGAAAGGCATATTCACAAGAGACTCATCACTCAGATCCCACAACGATGTACGTAAGTGGATTCGTGACAATGCACACATCATATAAGGAGTAATATATGGCAACAGTAAGAATGTCTCAAAGACTTATCGACGACATGGTTTCAAACGCTAGTCGTAAGTTTGAGAAACAAAACCCTAAAAAAGAATTTCCTGCTACAGCAGGAGACAAAATTGTAGACGAGTTTAAATTAATAGATAAATGTTTGTCTACTAAAAAACACGTGGAAGAAACTTGGGGCGGTATGGTCAAAGTTCCTACAAGTACAGTAAGTTCTATTTGCATCAAAGGTAGTTTACCTGAACAAGACGAAAATGGTGAATATAGAAACTCTTATGACTGTGATAAATCTTACGTTCTTGATTTGTCTACACCACTTGAAATACCTGAAATGCTAGGACCTAGGTATGGAACCTTTGACTTAAAAGTAGGACACACTAATGAAATATTCATACAGTGTTACGCTATTGACCAAGAAAATACACGCATAACTGAACGTCAATATGAGTTCAGAAATGATTTACGTAATACACTTCGTCAATTTACTACCTTAAATCAAGCACTTAAAGCCAGCGATGGTGCGTACGGCAAACTTGTTCCACAAGAATCCATGACACGCGTTATGGAAAAAGACGACCGTACCAGACGTGCAGCAGAGCTTGCAGAAATTGCACAAAAAGATATTTCTACTTTACAAGAAGTACTGTTAACCGACTCATTATTAGGAGATGACTAATGAAAGAATCTTATAATCTTTTACTTGACGCAGTAGAACTGCCAAAAGCTAAGCCTACTCAACGTATAGTTACTTTTGCTTCTGGTACTTTTGTGCCTAACCCAAAAGCTACCCAATACAACCATAATAGACACTATGATTATTCTATGCATTTAGAATTAGGCGATATATTAAAAGTACCTTTTGCAGGAGGCACGGGTGGTTTATTAATTAATCAGATATATAAAGATACAACTGGTGAATTTGGTGTAAAAGGCTGTAGATGGTATCGCATCAACAGCCCAGAAAAAGAAAGATGGTGGGCAGATAATATATTACTTAAAGAATGGCTTAGCTATAATTGGGAATTATTACCTTATTCTCCATCTTATATACTTAATAACTTTAATAAAGTTTTATCTAATGAAACTTTACAACATTTAAAAAGGAAACTATGAACAACGAACTATTTGTTAAAGCACGCTCAAGACTTGTACTAGACAGTCCATTCTTCGGCACCTTATGTTTAAGACTCAAGCCCGTAGAGACTGAAGACATGCCAACAGGTGCCGTCGATGGCGTACATTTATTCTACAACCCTACATGGTTTGGTAAGTTAAAAGACTTAGAACGTGTAGGTTTTTTAGCTCATGAAGTTATGCATATGGTTCTTATGCACCATATACGCAGACAACAACGAGAAGCGGAACGCTGGAATATTGCTGCAGATTATGCAATCAATAATCATCTTATTAAAGAAAATTTCTTTCTACCCCCTGGTGGTCTTATAGATGATCAGTATGATGACATGTCTACCGAGCACATATATGCACTGTTGCCTCAACAACCAGAAGGTAAAAACAACCTTGACCCTGGTAAATGCGGTGGAGTTATTGACCACCCAGATGCTAAAACTGCAGAATCGACCGGTGCCATAGAAGCAGGGTTAACTGTCGCTATCAACCAAGCAGCAGAAGCTGCACGTGCTTGCGGTAAGTTATCTGCAAATATGGAAACTGTTGTTGGTCAAGCTACAGAAGCTAAAGTTAACTGGAAAGCAGTACTAGCTAGGTTTCTACGTTCACATAACAAATCTGACTTTACTTGGCAACGTCCTAACAGACGTTTTATAAGTAGAGGCATGTATCTACCTTCTATGCACAATCCCTGTCTAGAAGAAATAGCTGTCATATCTGACACATCTGGCTCTAGGACAGATGACGAACTTAACCAAGATCTTTCCGAAATATCGTCGATACTTCATGATCTAAACCCCGAGCGTGTCCACTTTATACAATGCGACTCAGAAGTTAATGACGATACAGAGTACACACGAGAGTCTCTGCCTTTGCGTATAACTTTTCGTGGTCGTGGAGGAACAGCGTTTTCTCCTGCTATAGAACACGTAAATAAACATCACCCAAACGTACAAGCATGTATATATCTTACAGATTTAGAATGTTATGACTTTGGTGATCCACCAAGTTACCCAGTTATATGGGTTACAACAATACCAGGAGAAGCACCTTATGGGGAAATTATCGAAATGTAAGAGTTTATTTAAAAGCTACTTAAACTCTTTACTTACAGGGAGTATTGTATTGTTGCTAGGCGTTGCTGTCATAGCTTCAATACATTCTTCTATTGTCGTGGCCTTGGCTCTTATAGCCGTAGGCTTATTATTATATATTACTACAACAAGGAGTTAGTATGAATGCAAGCGTAGTCTCAGCTGTCACAACAGCACTATGGATTTTAATCGAAGCCATCCAATTTGGATATATGGCTTATTTAGTATGGAGGAGTAAACAAAATGATGTTAATAGGTATAATCAGCGCCATGGGTTTGCTACTGCTAGCGCTTAAAGCTGGCGGTCGTAAAACTATAGGTCATGACGTATTCGTAGACGTCCTTATAACAATAACATTAATGGTGTGTTTTTATGGCACATTTGCAGGTATGGCCGCCGCTATGGTAGGTGGCCTTTCTGCTTCATTAGTATTATTTGTATTACGTAAAACAATGTGGCACGAACGTCTCACATTTAAAAAACAACCTGTACGTATATTGCGTATGAATTTTAACAAACCTACTCCTGTCTGGGAGAAAGTATATCCAAGAGGTAAATAATGAGTATACAAGAACAAACTCATAACAAGTTGTATGACAACTTAAATGATGTAAGCGAAATTGCTTTACAAAATTTAGACCCTATGCATGTTTTAGCATCAGGTTTAGATTATTTTTTAACCCAAACATATGTATCTGCTCCTAATGTATTAGCTGCAGAAACATTAATCAATGCTTCTGTAGAAAGAGCAAAGGAGGAAAACAATGGCTAGTGTACAAATGTCTCAAACTTTGCGAGAGCAAATTTTAAACAATTACGAAAAACAATTACGTAATGCTATGGCAAAAGAATACAAAATGGACAAAGCAATTCTTGAAGTTCAACAAAAATCAGCACAAGATTTAGACTTTGTAAAAATTGTTCAAATGGATTCTGAATACAGAAAACTTGCAGAAAAACTTAACAATAGATATGGAGACCCTAAACGTTATGCGTATTCATATGTTGTTAGAGACTCTATGTTAGAATTAACTACTACGTTAGGTTTAGTTTGTAACCCCAACAGGCCTAAAGAAGAAAATCTTACTTTTATTAGTGGTTATGAAGCTCCTTACACGCATACTGATTATTCAGGTAAAGAATCAACAGAAAAAGGTTCTGATTCATATGTAGAAGGAGATATAGCTGTTAGCTTAAAAAACTTAGAACCTTTTTATGCTATAAAAAATACTGAAATGAATTACACCAACTGGAGAGGAAACTGTTATGGCCCTAATTCTCATAGTTGTTTAGTTGTAACAGACCCAGAATTATGTAAAGTTTTTTCTCCTATAGGAGAATTTGAAAGCAGTGTAAAAGTTACTTTAGAAACATTTAAAAATTGGTTAGAAACAGTTACAACACTTAAAAAGTTTTTAGACGAAATATCTGGAGGTATAGATTTAGTTCCTCAAGAATATAAAGACCGTTTAAATAAAAGACCAGTTAAAAGAACAGCTTCGACACCTTTACCAACTAATGCAATGCCTGATTCGTTGAAAAAACAGTTAAATGAAGTTATTCTAGAAAACAAACTATTAGGGGATTAATATGCAAACAGAACAAACTACATGGCAATATAATACAGACTACTCATATGACGCAAATATGAGTAGCTGGATTGATGCTGTTACTTTTGAACGCAGCAGACACAACGAAACTAAATTGACGCAAGACCAAGCTGAAATGAAATTTACAGAATTATACCCAAGGAGTGATTATGGGCGCACTTAAATCAGCAATGATGGATATAGGTTATTCAGTTTTAGATTTTCACGATATTGAAACTGGTATTACTAGTGCAATGCACAAATATAGCATGTCAGAAGATGATGTAAAAATGTGTGTATTGTTTGTAGAAGCTTTTGATGGCCCTTGGGGCGATTATCTAGAAGCTATTAAAGAAAACCAACCACCACTTCACTAACATGCCAAGGAGTGGCATTAGTATAGCCTAGCAAAGGAAGGTCTCCCCGAACTAGGCTATGCGCTTTTAATTTACGATATGTAAATCCACATCTCTAATGTGCCAGTTGCTACATCACCTGCAGGCGCTACTTGACATGTAATGTCAATAGTATCATCTGCACTATAGGTAATAGGAGCAAGGTTTGCATCTTCATGATCTGTACCACCAGCTTGACCGATTGTAGAACCATCTATGAATCTGTCTGCATCCGTAGCATCACCAACATCAAGTACTAAACCTGTGCCTGTGTCTAAATCAGAAGATTTAATTTTAATGTCATGTACTGTTTCACCAGCAAAAACATCTACCATTTGATAAACATCAGCAGCATTTAAAGCCGCAGTTACGTTTAATTTAGCATATCTAACACCAACCGCTCCACTTGGAAAAGGTTTAAATGATTGATTTCCAGCTACCATGTCACTTGTAAAAGTTGCCATAATATTCTCCGTTTGTATTATTACCCATTATTAGGTAATATCTATAGTCATAAAGACATAATAGTCTTTTGTCAAATTTAATTAAGGAGTAATTAAATGCCACCAACTCATGTATATGTAAAGCGCAACCCTGTGCACCCTTATACATACAACAACCCCAATGATTTACCTTATATACAATGGAAGTATGTAAAACTTTCTATTGCTTACAGTATGTACACCAGTAAGCAAATAGGTTGGGAACGTGCAAAACGTTCAGAATACGAAGAATGGTGTATAAAAATGAATAAGTTCAAGGAGGAACTATGAAAGTGCAAATATTAATAAAAAACAGCCGACATGGTCATGACTACGAAGTCGTAAAAGCAGATGCTTTTTTTAACAACAAAGACCTAGAAGAAGATTACCGTCAAAAATGCGAAGACAGATGGCATGAAGAATTACTAAGCGACGGCGAACGACCTACTGAAGACGACTACGTCGAATGGTACGAAGTTAATGGCCCAATACAATTAGAAGTCCAGGAGGGATTATGAATATTAATGTTTTAGAAAAAGAAATAGTTAAAGCTATTGAAGTAGAAGAAGAATTATCTCTTCTTTTAATTAGTAAACAAGAAGAAAAAGCTATGGAAGATAACTTTACAAATCTAAAAAGTTTTGTCAGAGGAAAAATGAAAAAGTTCAAGGAGGAACTATAATGCAAAAACTTTATTTAGACTTTGAAACTTACTATGACGTACAACTGTCCCTGACAAAAATGTCTACCGTGCAATACGTAAACTCATCAGATTTTAAAGTATGGGGCGTCGGAATTAAAATAGACGAAGGAGAAACAGAATGGTACAACGAAGAAGAAACACCTGATGTACTCGCACAAATAGATTGGAACAATTGTTCTCTTGTGTGTCATAACACTTTGTTTGACGCTTACATACTTACACAATACTTTGGCCATAAACCTGCATATTACTACGACACCGCTGCAATGAGCCGTGGTTTATACCCAAACATGTCAGCTAGGTTAAAAGACTGTGCAACTAGGCAGTTTCCAAATGATGAAACAATGCGTAAAGGCGAGGAACTTGTGAATGCTAAAGGCGTACGTGACCTGGATCCAGAGCTTGATGCACAAATAGGTGGATATTGCATACAAGATGTTGATTTAACTTATGCACTTTTTCAAAGTTATATGACTAACTACCCTAACAAAGAATTGGATCTAATAGATCTAACTGTACGTATGTTTGTTGAACCTAAACTAATACTCGACCGTGGACTATTAATCGCATACAAAGAAGAAATAGCAATCAAAACTGCAAAAGGCATAGAAGCCAGTGGCACAACAAGAGATGTATTAGCTAGCCAACAAAAGTTTGCTGCACACTTAGAATCTTTAGGAATTGTAGTACCTACAAAGAAGAGCCCCACAACAAGTAAACAAATTCCAGCTTTTGGTAAAAACGATGCAGCTTACGTACAAATGTGTAATATGTATCCTGAACACGCACACATATGGGAAGCACGCGAACTTGTAAAATCACGTATAGAAGAAACTAGAGCACAAAGGTTTATTGATTCTACTAACCCTGACGGCACTTTTTCCGTACCTTTACGTTACTACGCAGCTCACACAGGTAGATTTGGTGGCTCAGATAAAATTAACTTACAAAACTTGCCCCGCGGATCGCAGTTACGTACAGCAATTATGGCGCCAGAAGGACAAAAGTTATTTATATCTGATTTATCAAATATAGAAGCTAGAATGCTTGCTTGGATGGCTAAAGAACATGATTTACTAGAAGCTTTTGCAACAGGTAGAGATGTGTATTGTGAATTTGCTAGCCAAATATATGGTCGCACTATTACTAAAGCTGACAAACTAGAAAGATATGTAGGCAAAACAGCTATACTTGGTCTTGGCTATGGTATGGGTGCAGAACGTTTTAAACAAACTCTTAAATCAGGTTCTCCTTCTGTAGAAGTAACAGATTCAACTGCTCATGCAATTGTAGCTCAATACCGTTCTATGTACCCAAACATACCTATGTTATGGTCTGGAATGAAAGATTGTTTATTTCAAATGTTATCTCCTCACAGTTTTGATAACTCTTATGGTCCTTTAACAATTAAACGTAAAGCTTTAGAGTTACCTAATGGCATGGCCTTAAGCTATCCTAATTTATCTTACGAAAGAGGCGAGTTTATATACAGAACACAAAGAGAAATTATACGTACGCATGGCCCCCGCGTTACAGAAAATGTAATACAAGCATTGTCTAGAATAGTTATTACTGACCAAATGCTAGACGTACAAAGCTTGCCCCAAGTAGATATTGTAATGCAAGTACACGACGAAATTATAGCTATTGGAACAGAATTAGATGCAGATGCGACAATGGCTCAAATAATTGATATCATGAGAACTCCCCCAGCATGGTGTACAGATTTACCTTTAGACGCTGAAGGCGGAGTGAGCCAAGTTTATGACAAATAAAAATTTAATTTTAACTCGTAAACAAAACGACAAAGTTGTTATACATAAAAATGGTAAAGTTCTCTGTTTACTTACAATTACATCAGTAGGATCTAATCAATGTAAGTTAGGCTTTCAAGCTGGCTCAGATATTAAAATAGACCGAAAAGAAATTTTCGATGGTAAACTAAATAAAAAGGATTAAATATGGAAATTGTTTTTTTAAAAGCTAAACAAGCGTTATCTAAAGAGATAACTAAAGACGGAACTAAACCATACCCACTTTCTAAAAACTTTACTTCTATTCATTACGACATAGAAAAAGATAAAAAAGGTATGAATCAATTTTACAAACTACTTACAAAACACGCAGCTGCTGGACATTGTTTACACAAAGGTATTCTTAAAAAAGAATTAAAAAACGAACCTAGAGCTTTAATGGCAGATAGAAATGCTTCTACTAGTTTGCTTGTTTTAGATATAGATGGCCTTCCGTACAAAAGCGGCAACGTTGGAATAGGAACTGTCGCGGAGCAAATAGTCTTACAATTGCCTGACATATTTCATAACGTAAGTTACATAGCGCAAGCTAGTGCATCTTTAGGTTTTAAAAAGAATAAGTTGTCATTACATTTGTTTTTCTTTTTAGATATGCCAGTACACCCTAAAACTTTAAAAGATTGGTTGCGTACAATTAATTATAACTCTGAGTTTTTAGCAGAACGTATTTCTTTATCTGCAAATGGTCAAAGTCTTTCTTACATACTTGACCCATCTGTCGCAGATAACAGTAAATTAATATACATAGCTCCTCCTAAACTTACAGGAGTAGAAGACCCTTTTCCAGATGGAAGATTTGTTAAAGTCGACCGTGGTTCGCCAACCGTAGAAATATCTACAGTGTTAATTAACGTAAACCCAGAACGAGTACACTCATTAGGTTTAACTATAAAAAACAATTTAAGAAAACTAGCAGACTTACCAAAGAAAAATGAAAAAGTTTCTACTGTAAATGTTGCAGGAGAACTACAAGAAGTTTTACAAAACCCAGATAAAATGACAATACAAATAAGCCGTGTCGCAGATCCGTACGTTAACTGTAATATAAACGGTGGAGATAGCGGAGCTTATTTCTTTTTGTTAACTAACCCTCATTACATGTACAACTTTAAAGGAGAACCTGTGTGGGAAATAGAGAAAGCAGACCCTGAGTTTTACAAAAGCATCTTTGAAATATTTGCTGACCAAATAGATTCTAAAGCAAAAATAAAACCAATAGCTTTACGAGATTTTATTACTGATACTTATTTTAATGGCATATATGATGAAACACTTAATCAATTTACCGAAGACTTTCCACTTACCCCAACAACTAAAAACTCTATTAATGATTTTATGCGTTCTCATGGTAGGCCTAATATGGATTACGTTCCTGACGCTAGGGTTGTTTTTGATCCTACTAATGACAAAGGCGTTCAACTTGAAGAAGTACCTTACTACGTAAATTTGTTTAGGCGCACACAATACATGTTACAAGCTGAAGAAAATGTAAAAGAATTAGAATATGGCACTGCAATAGAAGTACAAAAAATTGCACCTAACTTTTACAAACTTCTTATGCACGTACTAGGTGATGGCAAACCAGAGTTTGAACACTTTGTAAATTGGTTAGCTTACATTTATCAACACAAAAAGAAAGCAATGACTGCGTGGATATTTACAGGCATACCAGGTACTGGTAAAGGTTTGTTTGTACACAAAGTTCTTAAACCTTTATTCGGTGAACAACAAACACCAATGCGAGCTTTAGAAAATATAGAAGAACAGTTTAATTTGTACATGAGACAAGCTTTGTTTTTAGTAGTAGATGAGTTTCGTATGGCAGACTCAGGTAATACATTACGTATGGCTGACAAACTTAAACACCAAATTACAGAACCTACATTAACTGTACGTGCTATGCGTTCTAATCAAATAGAAATGCCTTCTTTTACAAACTTTTTATTCCTTACAAACAGAGGAGATGCAGTTAAAATTGAAGACAGCGATAGACGTTATAATGTAGCCCCTAGACAAGAAACTAAAATAGATGCCGTACATAAAGATTTGTTAGAAGATTTAACTGTACTAGAATCTGAGCTTTATATTATTGCAGGAGTTCTTAAAAAGTTTAAAGTTAACGAACGTATGGCCCACACAGCATTAGAAAATGATGCGAAAAAAGAAATGAAAGAAGTATCTATGTCAGTTCTTGAAGAATTTGCAAATGCAATACGTACAAAATCTTTAGATTATTTTACAGAAATATTAGATATACCCCTTACAAATACATTTGATGCTGGCGGAATAAGTACAGCACAAAGATATGTAAAAGATTGGATTGCTAATTCAGACGAAGAAATTGTAATACCCATGACACATTTTAAAATGATTTATGATGTTATGACAGACAGCCGCAACAAATTATCTAACAGAGACTTTGTAAAAGCTATGTCTAGACTTAATATTAAAACTTCACGCAAACGTATTAGTAAAAACAGAGCAGCTAGTGCGCCCCGTGGAGTTGTGTTAACTTGGAAAATAGATAATAATATAAAACAAGAGCTCATACAGGAGCACTTTGAAAATAAAGATTTATTATTAATTAACAAGAAATAAGGATTTTACTTGTCATTAACACAAACTACACGGCCAGATCTAATTAATGTAATCGAAACTACAGACGATATAGAATTAGGTTTAGTTCCTGCTTGGTCACACTCAGCACTTAAAGTATTTGAATCTTGTGCGTACAAAACATATTTAGCAAAAGTAAAACGTATTAAAGAAGACTTTGGTCCTGCAGCTGCACGTGGCACAGAAATACATCAACAAGCTGAAGACTATGTAAATGGTACATTAGCAGAATTTCCTGATTCTCTTAAAAAATTTGAAAAAGCGTTTAAAGAAATGAAAGAATTTTATGCGAGTGCTAAAGTAGAATTAGAAGGAGATTGGGGGTTTACACGCCAATGGGAATCTTGTGAATGGATGGCACCTGACGTATGGGCACGTATTAAATTAGATGCTCTTGTACATGAAACAGAAACATCAGCAAGAGTAATAGATTACAAAACAGGTAAACAATTTGGTAACGAAATATCTCATAGCCAACAAGCTTTAACATATGCTATAGGCACTTTTTTTAGATACTCTAATATAGAAATTGTAAAAGCTGAAATATGGTATTTAGACCATGGAACTACTAGCGAACAAGTATACACAAGAGATGAAGCTATGGTATTCATGCCTAAATTACACGAAAGAGCTACTGCAATGACAACAGCTACTAAGTTTCCACCTAACCCATCTAATGTAGCTTGTAGATGGTGCTCTTTTGGTAAAGGAGAAATGCCCTATTGCGAATGGAGTGCTTTATAAGGTATAATTAACTTTTAGTATTCAACCAACTAACACAGAATACTAAACAAACGAAGGACGAATTATGAACAACGAACAAAATATCCCTGCGTCTTATGCGCATCAATCTAAAACCACTCAATTTATACTAGACAACCCCCTTTGTCTTATTACATCAGACCCTGGTACAGGTAAAACACGTGCGGTGTTAGATGCTATAAAAGACTTTGAAGGTAAAACTTTAGTACTTGCTCCTTTATCTATTTTAGAAGCTGCATGGGTAGAAGACATTACAAAGTTTACTCCTGACTTAACGTACGCAGTAGCTTATGCTAAAAACAGAGAAAAAGTATTTAAACAAAACAACGCTGACATAGTTATAACAAACTTTGAAGCAGTTAAGTTTTTAACTAAAAACAAACAGTACCTTAAAAACTTTGATAACTTAGTTATAGATGAATTTACAGCTTTTAAAAACAGAACTGCTCAACGTTCTAAAGCTTGTAAAATAATAAGCGAACAATTTACTCGTCGGATCGCAATGTCAGGTACGCCAAATAGTAATACTATATTAGACATTTGGCACCCAACGTACATAGTAGACGGAGGCCAGAGGCTAGGTGCACGTTTTTATTCTTTTCGTCATCAAGCTTGTACACCAAAGTTTAATGGTTTTGCTAATGAGTGGATTGATAAACCTGGAATAGAAGATACAGTTGCAGATTTACTAAAAGATATATCTATTAGATACGCATTAAAAGACTGTATAGATTTACCAGATAAAATAAAAAGAACTGTTACTACAAAACTTTCTCCCGGCATTCAAAAAATGTACGCAACATTAGCAAAAGATTCGGTCTTATATACTAAATTAGGAACCGTTAATGCAGTACATGCAGGAGCTAGAGTTAAAAAATTATTACAACTTGTAACAGGTGCAGTCTATGATGAAGATGGTCTTGTACAATTTGTACACCAAGAAAGATACGATATTGTAATGACGCTTGTATCTCAACGTAAACACAGTCTTGTAGCATTTAATTGGAAACACGAACGTGACGCTCTTATAAAAATAGCAGAACGAGATGGCATTTCGTACGAAGTTATTGACGGTTCTGTACCAGCTCATAACAGAGTTGGTATTGTTGAACGTTATCAAGCAGGCCAAATACAAGTTCTGTTTTGTCACCCACAATCTGCTTCTCATGGTCTTACACTTACAAAAGCTAACACAGTAATCTGGTGTTCACCAACATATAACGCAGAACACTTTCAACAATTTAACCAACGTATATATAGAGCAGGTCAAACTCAAAAGACAGAAACTATATTAATTGCGGCTAAAAACACTTGGGAACCCGAAGTGTATAAAAAACTAAATGGCAAGTTAGGAAGAATGGAAAACTTACTACATGTCTTAAAGGAAATAACATAATGCAAATTAAATTTTTAGACAATTTAGATTCTTTTTTAACTAAAGAACTAAAAGATAATTGGAACTATACCTACGAAGCTACTGAAGATAGTCTCCAAATAACTATGAATGTCTGGTTAGATAAGAAAGTAGCTTTTTCTAAGCCAGTAGAAAAATTAACTAATAAGGAGTTAAAAGATGGATGATAAAAAATTAACCGACTTGCTAGCGGAGTTAGCTAAAACTAAACAAGCTATAAAAGAACTGCACGAGCAAGAAAAAGAATTTAATAGTCAAAAGCGAGAGCTAGACTACCAAATTGCCATTAAGATGCAAGAGCAAGGGCTCGAAAAAATCTCTAATGACATATGTACTGTTTCACTTAAAACTGAAATAGTGCCAACCGTGGAAGATTGGGATGCAGTATTTGCTCACATAGTTGACACAAGTCAATTTGAGCTTGTACAAAAACGTATGTCGTCTACCGCGTTTCGAGAGCTAATAGCAATGGGAATGGAAGTTCCTGGAGTTAGAAGCACAGAGTTGACCCGAATTAATTTCAGGTCTAAATAATAACCAATATCATGAACAAAGGAGTATGAACGATGTCTGATATAAGTATAGTGAGCAAGGCTATCCCTGCACACGTAAAAGAAAGCAGTGGTCTAGGAAATGAAAACATTTCTTCAGAACACATGATGGTCCCTAGAGTTAAACAACTTCAACAGTTGTCTAATGAAGTGGACGAAAACCACAGTGAATATATCGAAGGTGCTAAGCCTGGAGATTTTATTAACACTGTAACTAAAGAAAACTACGGAAAAGAAATACACGTTATAAATGTGCATTTCAAAGAAGAATACGTAGTTTGGGGCAAAAGAGAAAAAGGCGGAGGTTTAATTGGATCTTTTCCAACTAACACCGAAGCTTTAGCTCATTTAGATGAAGTAGGTAAAAACGTTGAAGATTGTGAAATTACACAAACTCAAACGCATACCCTAATGAAACTAGATGAATCTACAGGAGAAGTATCAGACATACCTTTCTTGTTTGATTGCGCTTCATCTAAGTTAAGAGTATCTAGAGAATGGAATACTCAAATAGCTAAGCTAGGCGGAGATAGATTTTCTTCTTTATGGAAAATGTCTTCTATACAAACCCAAAATAAAGCAGGGCAAAAGTTTATGAACATTGCTGTGTCTAATGTTGGTTGGGTAAAAGACGCTACTCACGCTCAAGTAAAAAAGTTTTATATAAGAACTTTTGAAGCAAAAGCTTTGAACTCAGTAGGGTAAATAAAACGTGCTAAGCACCACACAAAAATGCTTATTCTTATTCCTATAAGACACCGTACGGGTGCGAACTATTCTTTCGCGCCCATGTACGTGTGCTATAATTTTTATGTGCAAGAAAAGGAGTTCATAAATAAGGTACACAAACAACTACCTAAAAAAATCTATTGTTGGAAAATCAACGACCCCTACCATGGCGGAGTATCTGACACTTATTATTCAGGTCCTAGCAATCATTGTTGGATTGAATATAAATATAAAGATAAACTTCCTAGTAAAGAAACTTCTAAAATAAAAATTAATTTGTCTGTGCAACAACGTATGTGGCTCACTCAACAAAAAGAACATGGAATTTTTACGTACGCAGTTTTTGCATCTGGAAATCTTGTGTACGTTATTGAAGATTTTACAATTAAAGAAATTACACTAAAAGAATTTAATGAAAACTCAATACCTTTTAAAACTTATATAGAGGTATTAACAAAATTTTGTCTAGGAGATAAAAATGACTGACATGGTTAACTCACCCCCACATTACAATACAGGAAACGTAGAATGTATTGTAGCAATTGAAGAAAGTATGACACCTGACGCTTTCAAAGGTTACTTAAAAGGTAACATTTTAAAATACATTTGGCGTTATGAAGCTAAGAATGGCACGCAAGACTTAGAAAAAGCCCAATGGTATCTAAATAAACTAGTAGAAACCTTAAAAAATACTAAAACTTCTCAGAAGAACTTGTGATAAAGCTTGTTAAAACGTTGTTTAAGTTGAAGCTTAGGCCTTACTACCCTCCACAAAACGCCGTGTGCGAGCTCTGGTGAGTTCATTTTTTGGTGTTTTTTAAATAATCGGTCTTCTTGTCTTTGTACTGACTTTTCTAACCAATTATCTAACATTTCCATCTTCTCCTTGCTTGACGTATTCTTGAATTAGGATCATTCCTAGTTTTTGCTGAACTTCTTTTAAGTTGCCCTAACGATCTTGCGCAATATGACTTACGTCTTTTAGAAGCTTTACTTCCTTTTTTAACTTTACCTGTTACAGCTGTTTTTAATTTAGAACCTGGGTTTGCTTTTCTATATGCAGCTACACCTTTTTTAGTCATGCCTGCGCCTGACTTAGTTTTTCTATAATTGCCGCCTTTACCTGTTGTTTTTCTTATTGCTTTTGCTCTTTTTCTTGGCATAAGTTCTTACTCGTGTTGGTTTTCCGCCTACTCCTTGGGCTTTAGACCGTTTTCTTTTAACAGCACTTCTTTTTTGTGCCGCTGTCATTTTTGCTGCTTTAGATTTAGGTACACATTTTGGATACCCTTTCTTTTTAGTAGAAGCTTTTTTTCTTCCACAAGGAGCATACCCTCCACCTTTCTTTTTTTTGCCTATATTTACCCACTCTTCTTTGAACCATTTAGTTAGGCCACCTTTAGGTTTACTAGAAGCCATTATTTATACTTTCCACCTCTGGCTTTGTAAGTTTTTACTAACCAACCTGAAGCATAAGCTGAAGGCCAAACTTTAAACTTTTTTTTAGCTTGAGATTTAACTCTAGCATATAGTTTTTTATTTGTTGGTGTTGCCATTATGCTCTCCTTGCTTTTTTAGTACGTGCAAAAGACCGGTTCTTGCTTGGGCTTTGTACGCTTAAATTACTTCTTTTTTTATTTTTAGTATTATTGTCTCGGTGTGCCACATCTTTACCATCACCTTTTTTAACTTTACCTAATCTCATCATAAGGTTTCTAGCTGCATTACGTCTAGCTCTTGCTTTTTTTTGTGTAGCAGAACCTTGGTACCTATCGTACTCTTGTCTATAATTCCTAGCCATCTAAATAGTATACACTTTCAATGCGTCTTTTTTACCCTTAACGTACATTTTTTTACAAAACGTAGCTTCTGGTACTTTTATACGTGTTGACGCTCCAATTAATAAATCAACACCTGCTTCTTTAGTAGCTGACTCTAATCGTGCAGCTGTGTTTACAGCATCTCCTATGGCTGAATAATCAAAACGCGTGTCTGAACCCATATTACCTATTACCGCTTCACCTGTATTTATACCAATACCAATTGCAATTGGTTCGGGCAATTCTTTTTGCAGCATGCGAATAGCCGTACGTATATCCCGGGCACAGGCGACTGCACGTTGTTCATGTTCATCTAAATCAAGAGGAGCGTTAAAGATGGCCATACATGCATCGCCTATGAATTTGTCTACCATACCCCCATGTGCCTGAATACATTCTACTTGTACGGTAAGAACCTTATTCATTATGTCAGTTACTTCTTCTGGTTGTAATTTTTCAGATAGATTTGTAAACCCCCTAACGTCTGTAAATAAAAATGTACAAACGCGTTTTTCTCCTCCTAACTTAAGAAGTTCTGGGTTATCTTGCAAACGTTTTACCTGACGTGGATCTAAATATTGTTCAAACTGTTTTTTAATTTGTTGACGTAATTTATATTGTTCTCTAAAACGCAACCAAAACTCGGGTACAGATATAACTATTAATGATAATAAACTATAACTAACATCAATAAGTATGTTATTAATAATTAAATAATAACCCCCACTCGCAGTTAGTGTTAACAAACTAATTAGACCAACTCCACTAAGTACTACCGTACATGTGCGTATTATAAACACAGCTAATGTAAGTACTAGTAGTAATATAAGTAATTCATATAATGTAGCTACTGCAGGTATTTGAGGACTATCAAAAAATAAACTTTCAGTTAAAGCAACTTGTACTTCGTGTGGATATAACAACCCAGCTGGCGTAGCAATCTGAGGCATTACACCTTTTGCACTTACTCCTATAAATACAAACTTACCTTCTACCTCCATTTCATCGAGCGTGGTACGTGGAGTATTAACCCATGACACCCATTTACGTCCTTGGCCATCGGTCGATATTTCACCAAAATTAGGTACTTTTATACCAGCAATTTGTTCTTGTTCTGTGCGTATAATATAAGTATCTGTATTAGATAAAATCTTTAACACTTCAGTCCCGTACGCTGGCACCCAACCTGTGTCAGTTTGCATTAGTAAAGGTATTCGTCTTACAAGGTTATCTACATCTACTCTAACACTAGCTATACCTTGACTTACATTTTTACGAAGAGCTTCTGTATTTTGTACGACACCAGATGCTTTAATACCTGTTGCTCCACTACCCAATATAACTGTGCCTGTTGTAGGAGGACTAGTGCCTATATTACTTTCAAACATAGCTAAAACACTGGGCGTGCTTGCAAGTGATCTAGCAAAAACTTCGTCACCACCAAATCTATCTGCCTCTGGAAAAGCTACTACCCAACCTACACCCATAGCTCCTGCTTTTATAAGGTCATTATGTATACTAGCTAAATCTTGCCTAGGAAAAGGCCAACCCCCTGCGTTACTTACATCTGTTTCAGTAATATCTAACGTTACAAAGAAACCACTAGGATCAGGAGTTTGTACGAAAGCATCAAATACTTTTAATTTAAGTACTTCTAATGCCTGCACATTAAATAATAAGGGTAAACAAAGTAACCCTATCCCAACAAACGAAATCCATTTCTTCATCTTATCCTCCTTGAGTTATTGTAATGACAGACTCTCCTCCACCATTAATCTTAACAACATTTGATACACCGTCTTGTATAAATATTACCGTGTAAGACTCACTTCCGTTAACATCTAACCGTACAGATTCATTAACAGACCTCCTTAAGCTTACTACATTTCCTGTTATTAATGTAGTAATCTGGGTGTCAGGGTCTTTACCTAATAATGTGCCTGCTATTTGGGTACTAGTAGCTTGTGCTAATTGGTCTTTATCTTCTGCTATGGCTAATGCGTCTAGTACATTAAGTAAGTCTTCAAGATAATTTACATCTAGGAAGTTAATATCTAGTTCTGTAAACTCAAGCTCATCCTCTCCTAAGTAATCAACATCAAGGTAATCTATGTCTAATTCGTTAAAATCTAAAATACTTTCTTGTTTAGTTAATATATTTTCAGCGTAATCTGTTTTTTCTTCTTTAGGAGGCGTAACAATAAGCATATTATCAATAAGGTTTAACGTTAAATCCAGTATTACAGGTTTACTAGGAGCAGATTCAAACACACTAACTGTTGTAGCTTCAAAAGGTTTATTTAATAATACGGTCCCCATAGCTGTTACCACTTCTATTTCTCCACTAGATAAACCAAAAGCGTCTGGTAAAAGGATAATTAAACTACGTCCCAACTCATCAACTGTAGCTGTAAAGTCTGTCCCACGGATTGCTATGTCGGCCGTGGGCGTGGATAACTTTATATTGCTTTTGTTTATTTTGTTTAGGTTACTACTAATAAACCTAGCAGTACCAAGACCAAAGGTAAGAGCCATCTTTGCCTTAGATGGATCAGGGTCGTATATGTATTCGTTTATTGTTAACTTAGAATGTTCAGTTAACTTTACTATTGAATCATCAATAAATGTTATAGCCATTCTACCGTCTGTAGTTATAGCTTCATCATTGCTTTGTATAGCAAACTTTAAATCTGCTTCGTAGGGTTTATCTCTTACTATTTGTGCTGAACCATTCAGCTCAGATATACCGCCAATATCAGCAGCTTGTGCTTGTACCTTGGTCGTTTTGAATAACGCAAACAGTAGAACTAGCGTTACCGCCAATTGATAGAATTTTAAGCCAGTCATTGTCTTGGGTACTCAGTTGTTGAATATTAAAGGTTCTTTGTCCGCCTGTATGGTCTAAGTAAAAATATCCACCCGCTGAAGCATTAACACCCGTACCAGTATAGTTTACTGTGTTATCACTACCATCTATATCCATAAAGTTAGTTGCACCATCAATATTAATGTTTGATACAACTGTGTTATTAGAGCCTTGGATAATCCAATCTAAATCAAGAGAAGCAGCTATTGCTGTTGTGCCTTGGTTTAAGGTAAACGTATTACTACTACCAGTAACAGCTACGTTTTGGTTTGAACCGTCTGAGCTATAAGTATTAGTTGGGTCTACCTGAATAGTAAAAGCATTAGTACCACCCGTAAACTGATAAAATCCTGTAAAATTATCAGAGTAGATATCACCTAGAAACTTATTGGTAGCACCAATCATATTAATATCAAGTGTCATACTTGTGCCATCTAAATCAAAAGCGGTTAAACTCCCGGCAGAGGAACTTAAACCACCAATAATGTTAGAAATACCTAATTGTTCTAGGTCTATATTAGCCCCAGTACCTGATTGGTCGATAAAGATTTCGTTGTCTGCTCCAGTAACTCCTATACAAAAAACAGCAAGTAAACTTATAAGCTTGTTCTTCATGTAATTATTCTACTCCTTTGATGGTATCTTGTCTATTCCAGTAACCTTTGTCGTAGCCTAGATTAACTATTTCCAAGACACCCCCTTCAATAGCTTTCATTAATGCTATAGTCGATGATTCGTTTCTAGCATTGCCTAGCTCTATCTCTACTAGCTCTGTATTAGCTTCAATAAATCTAAACACATCCTCTGATTTACCATAACTAAATATGGTTTTTTGACTTAATATTTCTAACAATACCTCGCCCGTAGCTACAGACACCATTCTTAATGAGACTGTTATATTATCTTCTCTATATTGTACGCTACTACCGATACCAAGATACCTAGCTCCTATACCTCCAGATTCTAGGTTAGCCTCGTAAGATAAAACAGCACCTTCTATTAGTATTCCAGCAAACAATAACGGTGCTAATTGTTTTTTCTTTTCTTCTTCTGTTGCAAACTTTTCTCTAGCTGACCTAATAAGCTGGCGTTCTTTTGTTAAATTATCAAGGCCCACTCTTTCTACAACTCTAAAGAACTCGCCATTGCCTGCATGTTTAAGGGCTCTTATAAGTAAAGCATTTGGTTGTTGGGTTATGGCTGTACTAAATAAAGCAAACTCGCTGTTACTTTTTCTTTGTCCTGTTTGATCTGTAAATGATGTTGGATATACAGCTACCACTGGACTTACTTTTGGTACAGGCGCGTTCTTTAAATCAATAGATTGTAGGTCTTGAATAGATACTACATCGTGTTCTTTAAATCTTTGTTCGTATGTATCTTCTCGTTGGTCGAGTATAGAACAACTAGAAAGTAAAAGTACCAATAGGTATTGTGATTTCTGTAACTGTGCCATCTGCTTCTGTTATCTTTAAGGTTAATGTAACGCCATCACTAGTATACTCTATCGTATTACCCTCTAGGGTTATAGTACCAGAAGAAGAAGGGGTCTCGCCAAACAGGTTGTTTACTAGCTGTCTAGATAACTCAGCATAAACTCTTGATTCAAGGTTACGCATAAATCTAGCAAGTGTAGAGTTTTCTTTTTCTCGTTCTATTTCTTCTTGTAAAGCTTTAATTTCTTCTTTAATAGTTAGCTTACGGCTGAACTCTTGGTTCTCAATCGTAAGGTAGTGCGAGCTGGTTCCTATACCGTTAAAACTTGGAGATTTAAACTTATGAACTATTTGGTCTGCTTTAAGGTTTTGTACAAATATACCCATAATCAAAGCAACTCCTATAGCCATTACAAGCCATAGAATTTTATCTTTTTCAGCTTCGTCTTTTCTACGCTTGAGTTCAGCGTTACTTGGTCTGCCTACTTTTCTTTTAATCTTTTCTTTGGTCATCTCTATCCGCCTTTGCTAACCTATCGGTGTGCATAAGTTGTGGTACACCAAGTATAGTCTTCAAAAGTGTGTCTT
>Ga0209634_1001050_pt1 | contig 20727 bp, 19 predicted proteins | sample LinPmetageLP40_FD_184043 | JGI IMG/M metagenome (GOLD analysis project Ga0209634, IMG submission 184043) | Marine viral communities from the Pacific Ocean - LP-40 (SPAdes) (version 2) | ecosystem: Environmental > Aquatic > Marine > Oceanic | place: Pacific Ocean | collected 2010-08-26 | reverse complement strand
CCGCGCCGGACAGTCTGGCTGAACCCCGACCAGGAAGACCCGCTGGTTCAACAGGATCAGCGATTAGAAGCCGCCTGATTACAGGTTCCAACAAGCTTGACAGACATCGGATCCGACCCGCTGCAAAGTCGTACGTTGGCGACACCCTGCAGAGGCGTCAGCGCGAAGCGTGGTGACTGGCGCCAGATCAGATTGCCAGTGACTCACTCACCCTGCCAGCGACGCAGAATCAGCGAGGTATTGATGCCACCGAAGGCGAAGTTGTTGCTCATCACGGTGTCCGTCTCGATCTCGCGGCCTGCGCCGGTGAGGTAGTCGAGCTGCGCGCAGCGTGGGTCGAGACTGGTGAGATTGGCGGTGCCGTGGAACCAGCCATCGCGCATCATCTCGATGGCGATCCAGGCCTCCAGCGCGCCACAGGCACCCAGCGTATGGCCGGTGTAACTCTTGAAGGCGCTGATCGGCGTGGAATCGCCAAACACCGCATGGGTGGCGTGGCTCTCGGCGATATCGCCGCGCTCGGTGGCGGTGCCATGGGCGCTGACATAGCCGATCTCACTGGCCTCGACACCGGCATCCTCCAGCGCCATGCGCATCGCGGCTTCCATCATGTTGGCGTCCGGCTGGGTGACGTGACGGCCATCGGAGTTGGTGCCGAAGCCGAGAATCTCGGCGTGGATGGTCGCGCCGCGCGCCAGGGCATGCTCCAGCTCTTCCAGAATCAGCGTGCCGGCGCCTTCACCGATCACCAGGCCATCACGTTCGGCATCGAAGGGCCGCGGTGACAGGTCCGGGCGCTCATTGCAGGTGCTGGTGGCGAACAGGGTATCGAACACGGCGGCGTCGGCGGCGGACAGCTCCTCGCAGCCACCGGCGACCATCGCGGTCTGGCGGCCGAAGCGGATCGCCTCATAGGCGTAACCGATGCCCTGACTGCCGGAGGTGCAGGCGCTGGAGGTGGTGTGGATCCGCCCCTTGATGCCGAGAAATACGCCGATATTGACCGGCGCGGTGTGCGCCATCATGCGGATATAGGAATTGGCGCTGAGCCCGTCGGTGGAGTGGTTGATCAGCATGTTGCCGAAGTCGGCCACCGCGTCCGGCTCACCGGCCGAGGCACCATAGGCGATGCCCATCTGGCCGCTCTCCTTGAGCGGGCTGTCACTCAGGCCGGCCGCTTCCAGCGCCAGCTCGCTGGAACGGGTCGCCAGCTGCGCCACACGGCCCATGCTGCGCAGCGCGCGACGGTTGTAGTGACTGGGCAGTTCGAAGTCGTTGACCGGCGCGCCGAGGCGGGTGTTGAGACCGTCGTACTTGTCCCAGTCCTCGATATAGCGGATGCCGGTGCGCCCGGCGGCCAGGTTGGCGCGCAGGGTCGGCCAGTCATTGCCGATGGGCGAGAAGCCATGCATGCCGGTGACCACGACACGTCTGCCGCGCAGTGCGTGAGAGGAAGTCGTCATCAGAACATCCCCCCATTCACCGCGATGGTCTGACGGGTGATGTAGCCGGCGTCCTTCGAGCACAGGAAGGCCACGGTGGCGGCGACTTCCTCGGCTTCCCCCGCGCGGCGCATGGGAATCATCTTCAGCGCTTCTTCCATCTCGACGCCTTCGGTCATCTCGGTGGCGATGACGCCCGGTGCGACGGCATTGACGGTGATGCGGCGCTTGGCCAGCTCCACCGCCAGCGCCTTGACCGCGCCGATCAGCCCCGCCTTGGCGGCGGAATAGTTGACCTGCCCCCGATTGCCCATCATGCCCGACACCGAGGACATCACGATGATGCGCCCCGGCTTGCGGCGGCGTACCAGCGGCATGGAAAGCGGCTTGATGACGTTGTAGAAGCCATCGAGGTTGGTGCGGATCACGCTGTCCCAGTCTTCATCGGTGAGCGCCGGGAAGGCGTTGTCGGCATGGATACCGGCATTGCAGACCACCCCGTAGTAGCAGCCGTGGGCCTCGATATCGGCTTCCAGCGCGCTGCGCGCGGCCTCACGGTCGGCGACATCGAAGCTCAGGATGCGCGATTCGCCGCCCAGGGCGCTGATCTCACGCGCGACCTCCTCGGCGGCGTCACGGCGCGAGCGACAATGCAGCACCAGGTTGTAGCCTTCGCGGGCCAGACGCAGCGCGATGGCGCGGCCGATGCCACGGCTGGAGCCGGTGACCAGAATCCACTCGCGTGCTTCAGGGGCGGCGGTGGCAGTTTCAGTAGCGGGGGATGTGACAGACATCAGACATTACCTTGCGATGAGGCACCGGCAGCATCCTGCTGTCCGGGTGAGGATTCTTGTGCGGTCTCTTGCGTAGACGCCGCGGAGGGCAGCGCCTCGGGCGCGGGCTCGAAGACATTGACGCCGGCACGGGCGACAGTGGCGCCGTGCTCGTCGCTGATGGTGGCCTCGAAGGCGCCCAGACCGTTGTCGGCACGATAGTCGAGCTGAACATGAATCTGCCAGCGACAGTCGCAGGAAAAGGCGGCGACTTCGCTCTCATAGCGGCGACTCCCGAGCAGAAAGCCGACCCGTGGCGGCTGGCCACTACGCGCGGCCTGCAGGCCCGACCAGGCGGCGATGGCCTGAGCCATCCATTCAAGCCCGACCCAGGCGGGAATCACGGCCTGGCCGTCGGCGTCCTGCTCGGCGAACAGGTTGTCTGGCGTCGGGGTGATGTCAGTGCTCAGCGAATGCTCGTCACAGCGCAGCACGCTATCCAGCAGGCACATGCCCGCATCATGGGGCACATAGGGGCCGATGGCGCAGGGCATGGCGGGATAGCGCGCCTCACGGGGCTGCACATCAGCGCCAGCAGGGGAAACTGAGTCGGTGCTCGGGGTCAGCATGCAGAGGACTCCGGGTCGGTGGTGTGGCGCTCCAGCACCAGCGAGATATTGTTGCCGCCGAAGGCGAAGGCATTGCTCATCACCCGCAGCGGCGGGGTCTCGGGGCGGTCACGATAGACGATGTTGAGCGCAGGCAGTGTCGGGTCCAGCGCCTCACGCGGCGTGGCATGCGGCGGCAGGCGGCCATGTTCCAGCGCCAGCCAGCAGAAGGCGGCTTCCAGTGCCCCGCAGGCGCCCAGCGTATGGCCGGTGAGGGCCTTGGTCGAGCTGACGGCGGGCAGACGGGCGTGATCGATATCAGAACCGGTGTCAGAGTCGGCATCTGCACCGAACAGGCGGCTGATGGCGAGGCTTTCCATCGCGTCATTCAGCGGCGTGGCGGTGCCGTGCAGGTTGATGTAGTCGATCTCGCCGGGAGCGCGTCCGGCACTGGCGAGCGCGCCGCGCATGGCGGCCTCGGCGCCGCTGCCATCGGGGCAGGGCGCGGAAATATGGTGGGCATCGCTGGATTCGCCGACGCCGGTCAGCTGTACGCCACCACGCTCAGGCGTGACCACGAACAGCACCGCGGCCTCGCCCAGATTGATGCCATCGCGCTCGGCCCCCAGCGGCTGGCTCTGCTTGCGGCTGACGGCCTCCAGGCTCATGAAGCCTTTCACCGTCATGTGGCACAGGCTGTCGGCGCCACCGGCGATCACCGCATCGCACTGGCCGGAGGCCAGCAGACGTCGCGCACTGGCCAGCGCCTTGGCGCTGGAGGTGCAGGCGGTGGACAGGGTGTAGATCGGCCCGCGCGCGCCGCTCAGCCAGGCGACACACTCGGCGGGCGCGCCCAGTTCCTGGCGACGATATTCAAAGCTTTGCGGCCAGCTGTCGGCGCTCGGCGTGCCCTGGGCGACGGCGGCGCGCTGGGCGTCCATCGCGGCTTCTGTCTCGCCGATGCCGGAGGTGCTGGTGCCGAGCACCACGCCGATGCGCTCCGGCGCGATGCCCTGACGCTTGAGGGCTTCAAGCTCCGGTGCCAGCTGCTCAAGCGCGGTGGCCAGCAGGCGGTTGTTGCGTGAGCGCAGCGGGGCCGGCCAGTCACTGTCATCTACCAGCCGCGCGGTGACGCGCCCCAGCGACAGCGGCGTGCCGGGGCTGAAGTCATCACTGACACGCAGGCCACGGCTGGCGCTGAACAGCGCACTGCTGATCAGGCCGTGGTCTGCGCCCAGCGGGCAGACGATGCCGGGGCGTGACAGGCGACAGGCGTTGCCAGTGTCGCGGCCCTTGGGGGTAGTGGTGGCCACGGTTGCAACAGATTCAGTCATGCGCGGGAGCTTCCGGTGAGTCGTCAGGGGCGTTCTGTGTGCTGGGCGCTGCCAGCGTCAGCTGCATGTCGGCCGCCGGGTCGCGCAGGGTCACGCGGCCACTGGCATCGCGGGTCAGTTCGGCGATGGTCACACCATCTTGCGTGATGATGCGCTGCGCGGGCTGGCGGCGTTGCTGCCAGTCGCCGCGTTGTACCAGCTGCCAGCCTGTGTTCGCAAAGGCGGCATCGATCGCGGCCTGCGGCCAGTGCACCCAGGCGATACGCCGCGCCAGCCAGTCGGCGCTGAAGGGCAGCTTCTCGAGCACCTCGGGGCGTGCCTTCTCGAAACGGCTGCCATCGGCGTCATGCACCAGCGTCAGCAGGCGTTGGCCCTGCACGCTGAGCATGACCAGCCGCATGGCCTCGGGCGATTGACGCAGGACGCCGATGAGAGGCGGCAGATTCTGCTCCTGCTCACTCTCGCCAACCTCGGCCCTGGCATCGGCACTGGCATCGGCACTTTCATAGGCATCGACTGCACGCTTTGCGCTGTCATCACTCTCTATACGCGCCACACGCAGAATCAGACGTTGGGTACTGGTCTGCTCGAGACTCGCCAGCGCCGGCATCGGGCTGACAGCCTCCAGCGGCTTTGGGGCGAGCAGGCTGCAGCCGCTCAACAGCAGCGTGGCGGCCACGGCGAGGCTGGCCAGCCCGAGGCGGCTGCGCAGCCCGACTGAACGCAGCCCGACTGTGTGCAGCCCAGTAGAAACAGCGTGAGAGGCGAAAGACATGTTTTTCATGACGCTACTTTACCTGTTCTCGCCGACGCTTGCTGCGCGGCCGAAGGCGCTGAGGCCAGCGAGCGAGTCGCTTTCCTGCATCGCGTCATGCACGAGTGCCTGTTCGGGCGCGGTCAGTCTGGCAAGGGCCGTCAGGCGGCGGCGACTGGCGCTGACGAAGGGGTTGTCCGTGTCCCAGGCGTAACCGGCGAGCACCGCGCTGATCATCTGGCGAATCCGCGCATGCGGCTCGGGATGATAGATGATGTCGGTCAGACGGCTGTCGTACCAGGCGGTGACGAATTCGCGGAAGACCTCGATGCCACGGCGCAGCGGCTGCTCGTATTCGCTGGCCCAGTCGGGGCGCTGCTCATCGCGGGTCGCGGTAAGCTCACGCACGACCAGCGGCGCGGCACGCAGCGCCGATTCCAGTGCGATGGTCACGCCGGAGGAGAACACCGGGTCCAGAAACTCTCCGGCATTGCCGAGCAGCGCATACCCCGGGCCATGCAGACGACTGACATCGGCGCTGTAACCGCCCAGCGACTGCACGGCGTTGGCGGGCGTGGCATCGCGCAGCAGCTCCGCCAGGCGTGGTTCTTCCATCACCCACTGCCATAGACGTGTCTGCGCATCGTCCTCGGCGCCAGGCTCGATCAGCTCGCGCGGGCCGACCACGCCCAGCGAGGCGCGGCCATTGGTGAAGGGAATCAGCCAGTACCAGACATCGGGATGCGTCGGATGCGAGGCGATCAGGATATTGTCGCGGCGATAGCCCTCGGCGGGCGGCGCGAGGTCGGCGATGCCATCGTGGACATGGCCGAACAGCGCCATGCGCGGCTCCAGACGCGGGTCACGCTCAAGTGATTCGAGTCGCGCCAGCACGCGGCCATAGCCGCTGGCATCCAGCACGAAGGCGGCCTCCAGCTCGCGGCCATCCGCCAGCGTCAAGCGCGGCCCCTGTACATGGCCAGTGGCGTCGCTCTGCGCGGGGCGGGCGGGAGTGAAGCCCGTGACCGTGACACCGAATTCGACCTCGGCGCCCGCCGCCCGCGCGCCCTCGATCAAACGCTGATCAAAGTCGGCGCGCTCCACCTGCCAGGTGGTGCCGGGGCCGTCGCTGAACTTGTCGCGGAAGTCGATCACGCGATGCTCGCCGCGGCGGGTGAAGGCCGCGCCGGTCTTGCGCTGATAGCCACCGGCGGCGGCGGCCTCCATCAAGCCGCAGGCCTCCAGATGCTGCATGCAACGTGGCAGCAGGCTCTCGCCGATGGAGAAGCGCGGGAAGTGGCTGCGCTCCAGTACGCGCACCGCATGGCCCGCGCGTGACAGCCACGCTGCCGCCGCCGCGCCGGCGGGTCCGGCGCCGATGATGATGACTTCCTTGCGTGGTGGGTTGTTGCTGCGATCTGCCGATTCCATGGCATCGTCCCCTGTCGTTGTCGATATCGTTATCGTTATGTGTTCATGTTGCGCTGCGTTCCCTGCGGCTTGCTTGTCTCTCGCTTGCCTCTCGCTTATGGCCCGAATCAACTGCGCGCGAAGGGCACCAGGCACCAGGTGGCGCTCAGCCCCAGCAGGCAGGCCAGCCCCAGTGCTGCCAGCGCCGGTGTCTGACTGAAGCTCAACAACCCAAAGGCTAGCAGGCTGGAGGCGCACGACAGTGAAATCGCCAGCAGGCTGGCCTGCGATGCACGGCTGGTGCTGGCCTCTGCTCTGTCTTGTCCAGCTTTTTCATTCGCGCTGCGCGTGGGATTACCTTTCTCTGCGCTGCGCGCAGGATGCTCGGCACAGAAGATGCCAGCACTGCTTTTTTCTGCGCTGCGCGCGGGATGCTCGGCACAGAAGATGCCCGCATCCAGGCCAATCCCCAGTACCAGCAACAGGCCCAGCAGGTGGAACAGGTTGAGGCCGACGCCTGCCAGCGTCAGGGCCGCCAGCGTCAGTACCAGTCCGCCCATTGGCGGCAGCAGGGCTCGCCAGGTGCTGCGGCGATAGCGCAGCGCCAGCAGCAGGCTGATGAAGACCACCGCGCCGCCGACCAGCCAGGCCATCTCGCTGCGAATCCTGCCCAGTGTCGTCGAGAGCCTGGCGACCTGATCCACATACTCGAGGCTGTCGTCATCCGCGGCGAGGCGCGCAAGCGCTTCGCTGCCCTCAGTCGTGACATCCCCGAAGCGCACGATGCCGATGGCGGCGCTGCGTGAGTCGAGCCACAGTCGCTGGCCCATCTCGCCGGCGGGCAGCGCGACCCAGTCCGCCGGGCGCAGCGGGTGAGCGTCTGCGATGGCCTGCTCGGCACGTGTGACCAGCTCGGGTGGCAGGCCTGCGGTGCTCAGCACCTGGGGCAGCAGGGTGCGGGTGCGCTCACGCATGGCGCCGAGATTGGCCTGCTGCCGTTCAAGTGTCGGCAGTTGCTGAGCGAGGCTCGCCCAGTGGCCCAGCTGCTGGCGTGCATTCAGTTGCTGGAAGGTGTCTTCCAGCGCATGCAGGCGCGTGAGCAGGGCGGCGTCTGTCTCGGCCTGCACGATCAGGTAGCGCAGGCCGTCCGGTTCGGCGAGCAGGCGCTGGACCTCGCGTTGCTCGTTGATGAGAGACGCAGGCGAGGGGTTGAGCTGCGTGAGGCGGTCATCGCTGCGCAGTCCGTAGAGGCTTGCCAGCGCGGCTACCAGCAGCAGGCCCAGTGCCTGCCAGCTGCGCTTGCCGGGGATGGCGCGCGCCAGACATCCTGCGGCGCGGGCGGCGGGGGAGTCCTCGCGGGTGGCCTGCGTCGGCAGTGGCAGTTGCGGCAGCCACAGGCGCACGCTCAGCCAGGCACCGATCAAGCCGAGCGCCGCGAACATGCCCATCTGGCGCAGGCCGGGCATCGGCGTCAGGGTGATGGCCAGATAGGCGGCGAGACTGGAACACAGCCCCAGCGTCAGGCCCGGCCACAGCGCGGCGAGCCCGCCACGGCCATTCGTCGTCGCCAGGCGGCGCATACACTCCAGATGCAGCACGTAATCGATGGAGATGCCGATCAGGCTGGCGCCGAAGGCCAGCGTCAGCACATGCAGGCTGCCGAAGGCCCACCAGGTCAGCGGCAGCGCGAACAGCACGCCGGTGGCCACCGGCACCAGCAGCAAGGGCAGCCGCCGCGGGGTGCGGAACACCGCCCACAGCAACAGCAGCACGCCGATCAGCGAGCCGAGCCCGATGGTCGACATCTCCTGCTTGGCCTGTTGCGCGCCGTTGCTGGCATGGAAGACCAGTCCGGAGCGCAGCAGCTGGACGTCGGGATAGTCGGCCTTCACGCCATTCACGGCCTGCTCCAGCGCCTGCTGGTCACTCATCGCGTAGGCGCTGCCCGTCAGGGTGGCGCTGATCAGGCGATAGCCGCTACCGCCTTCTTCGCTGTTCTGCTCGTCACTGTCCTGTTCGTTACTGACTGAGCCAGCGGAAGCCGGCGCGCGCAGCAACAGCTGGCCGCCGGACAGCGACAGGTTGGCGGGCGTCAGCCAGCTCTGCCAGGCGCCAGCGAGGCCGAAGGGATCACGGATAAGGTCGCGCTGGCCGCCGGGCTGGAACAGTTGCCTGAGGGCGCGCGCCTGCCAGTCATCGTCACTCAGGCCTGCAAGCGACGGGGCGATCAGGGCCGGCTGGACCTCTGCCGGCAGGCGCAGGCTTTCGAGGCTCTTGCCGTCATCCAGCCTCGCGATGGGCGCGAGCGCCTGACGCAGCGCCTGGGCGGCGGCGTCACGCTGCTTGCGTGCGGCGGCGCTGGCATCGCGACTGCCGACCAGAATCACCAGCCGGTTGGCGGTGTCATCTAGCGATTCGGCGCGCGCCGCCAGCGGGCTGCGTTCCTGCTGTGGCAGCATGGCGGTGATGCGGGTGTCGATCGCCCCGCGCCAGGGGCTCTGCGGGACGATCTTCGCGGCCAGCAGCAGGGCGCACAGCAGCAGGGCGGCGGCCCACAGCCAGCGCCAGATGGCGCGATCCAGCCCCTTGCGCGGCTCACGGCTGGGCGATGTCATCGCTCGCAGTGACCGCCGGCGGTGAGCGTCAGCTCAAGGCGGTCACCATCGCCGCTGTCGAGATTCACGTGTTCCAGCCAGCTGCCACCGTCGATCTCGAGACGCTCGATGGCCTCGGCCAGCCGGGCATCGTTGGGCGTCAGGCTGGCCTGCCAGTCATCCGGCGTGCCCGTCAACGTCAGGGAGAAGTGCTCCTCGAGCGCCTGCCAGTCGCCGTGGAAGAAGCTGATCAACAGCTCCGCCATCGCCTGCTGGTCGGCCGGCAGCGGCTCGCCATTCGGGCCTTCGCTGGCATCGGGGCGCATCTCGAGACGGTCTTCAATCGGTGAAGTGGTTTCCCACACCAGGCCTTCGGGTGCGTTCGGGTCACCGATCAGACGGAAATGACCCCGGCTCTCGAGCTCTGCACCGACATCCTCGAGCCAGCGTGTCTGCTGGAAATCACCGCAGACAGGGGCGGTGCGCGCCAGCTGTTGCGTCAGGGCGCGGGCGTCGAATCTGGCGTCGCTGGTATTGGGAGCACTGGTCTCTGAGGCATTGGTCTCGGATGCGCTGGCCCAGGAGGCACTGGCAGTCAGCAGCAGGGCAGTGGCGGCAATGGCAAGGCGCGAAGTCATCACGGCGTTCCTTGTGTTTCTGAAGGGGAGGCAGGCGAATCACTGGTGTGTGTCAGCGCTTGTTCGGCCTGCCAGGCGGCCAGCCGCTCGCTGAGCGCGGCGGGCGAGGCCAGCAGCATCTCGCCATCTTCCAACCCGACCGCGACCTGCACGCTGTAGCCGCGGGTCAGGCGCTTGCCGCTCTCGACATCGCGGATCACGTAGTCGAGCTTGAGACGGTTTTCCCACTCGCGCAGCCGTGCGGTAACGGCGATGCGCTGACCGAAGCGCGCCGGGCCGGCATAGCGCAGGCGCAGGTCGATCACCGGCCAGGCGTAGCCGGAATCGCGCATCTGCGGGTAGTTGTAGTCGAGCATGTCGAGCAGCTTGCAGCGGGCGATCTCGAGATAGCGCACGTAATGGCCGTGCCAGGCGACTTCCATCATGTCGACGTCGTGGAAGGGCACTTCCATCTCTACCGTGGCGGTCGGCAGCGGGGTGTCTGTGGGCTGATTCATGACTTGTTTCTCGTTCATCCGTTGGCCTTGCCGGCGCTCAGGGTCCAATGGCGCTCAGGGTCCAATGGCGCTCACGGATGCGCGCACATAGCAGGCGCAGGTCGGCTTCCAGAGCGCGATCTTCCTCGAGGGGCGCGATGTCTTCACGCAGTTCACGGGTGAAGGCGGCCAGTCTGGGCGGCGTGGCGGCTTGACCCGTGATGTCGGCGCGCTGCTCGCTGCCCTGCACGGCGGCGTGCAGAGTGGCGGCGGCGACCTGTTCCACCAGTGTCAGCACGCGCAGCGCATCCCGCGCGGCGATGGTGCCCATGCTGACCTTGTCCTGATTGTGGCACTCGGTGGAGCGCGAGAAGACGCTGGCGGGCATGGTCAGCTTGAGGGCTTCCGCCGTCCAGGCCGAGGCGCCGATCTGCACCGCCTTGTAGCCATGATTGAGCGGCGCGCGCTCGAGCGTGGCACCGCTGAGATTGCTGGGCAGGCCACGGTTGTAGCGGCTGTCGACCAGCAGTGCCAGCTGGCGGTCGAGCAGGTCGGCCAGGTTGGCGACCGCCGTCTTGAGGCTATCCATCACCATCGCCACATGGCCGCCGTAGAAGTGGCCACCGTGGAGAATCTTGCCGGCCTCGACATCGATCAGCGGATTGTCGTTGGCGCTGTTGAGCTCGGTCTCGAGAAAGCTGCGCCACCAGCTCAGACTGTCCTCGACCACGCCGATGACGTGGGGCGCGCAGCGCGTCGAGTAGCGGTCCTGCAGGCGCGGCGAGTTGATCGGCGTGGCATCGACTTCCGGCGCCGCCGGGTGGGCCAGATCATCGCGCAGCCACTGGGCCACGCGGGCCTGACCGGGATGCGGCTTGGCGGCGAACAGATCGGCATCGAAGTGGTAGGGGTTGCCTTCCAGCGCCTGCACGCTGAGCGCGGTAATGCGCGCGCTCAGGCGGCTGAGGTAGGTGGTGCGGCCGTAGGCCAGCGCGGCGAGGGCCGTCATCACGGCGGTGCCGTTCATCAGCGCCAGACCTTCCTTGGGGCGCAGCACATAGGGTGTCAGGCCGTGTGCCGCGAAGACCTCCGCCGTCGGGCGCAGCGCGTGGGGCTGGCCTGCGCCGGGGCGCACCCAGACCTCACGCTCGCCACACAGCACGGCGGCCACATAGGACAGCGGGGTGAGGTCGCCGCTGGCACCCACCGAGCCTTCCTCGGGAATGCGCGGCAGGATGTCGTGATTGAGCAGCCATACGAGGCGCTCCAGCAGCGCCATGCTGACCCCGGAGACACCACGGCACAGCGAGACGAGGCGCACCATCACCACCGCGCGACTGCTGACCACATCCAGGTCCGCGCCCATGCCACAGCCGTGGAAGGTATAGAGGTGGCGCGGCAGGGCTTCGAGGTCCTCTGCCCCCTGCACGGCACGCGTCACGGAATCGCCGTAACCGGTGGTGACGCCGTAGACCACGCCTTCCTCTTCCAGCAGGCGTTCCAGCAGGGCCGGGCCGGCCTCGATACGGGCGCGGAAGGCGGCATCCGAAGTCAGGCGCACCTCACGGCGGCCTTCGGCGACATCGATCAACTGCTCGAGGGTGATATCACTGCCGTCGAGAATCAGGGCGGAGGAAGAGGTGGCGGGCTGTGACATGACGAGGTACCTGGCGAAGAGAGAAGCGTGAAAATGCGCTGAACGTGAAGACCGAACAAGGTGAAGGCTGCAGAGCCGGGCGCGAAGCAGCGTTGTCGCAGGCCCGGCGCGGATCAGGCGTCCTGTTTCGGAGCAGACGTGCTGTCTGGATTCGACGCGCTGTCTGGCGCCTGATGCCAGAAGTCGAAGAAGTTGAACCACTGCAGCGGATGGCGCTTCACGCGTGCTTCCAGATGACGGGCGTGACGCTGCATGGCCTGCTGGATCCACGCCTCGCGACCGCTGCGCTTGACGGCGCGGCTGTCATCGAAGGGCGCGAAATCGACCCGGAAACGCGGATGGGCGCCGCCCTGTTCGCGAATGCAGCTCAGGGTGTAGACGTGGCAGCGCAGCAGTGCGGCCAGCATGAAGGGGCCCTGCGGGAAGGGCGCGGGCTGATCGATGAAGTCACAGTGCAGCACGCGCGGTGAGGCCGCGGCACTCGCCGGCGACGCGGGTCTGCTGCCTTCTGCCGTGTTGGCTTCTGCCTTGGCATCGTCGACGGTGGGCGGAATCGGCACGCGGTCGGCGGCGATGACCACGAAGCCGCCGCGATTGACGCGATCGCCCAGCGCCATGGCGGTGGCAGGCGTGATCTCGCTGACTTCGATCATCTGCGGCGGCTTGCGACCGGTGGCCTGCTCCAGCAGCTGATTGAACTTCTCGGCGTGGCGAGTGTGTACCAGCGCGCACAGGTCGATGTCGTGACGCTCGCCGATGGCATTGATCACATCCAGATTGCCGTGGTGAGCGACGAGAATGATGCCGCCCTCGCCACGCAGCGCGGCGTCGCGCAGGTCTTCCGGGCCGGTGCCGGTCAGCGAGGTCAGCGGAATCTCACCGCTCCAGGCCGAGACCTTGTCCATGATCGCCTCACCGAACTGCATGAAGTGGGCAAAGCTTCTCGCCCACAGACGCACGCCGCCAAGCTCTGGCTCGAGGCGCTTGAGGAAGTCGAAGGAGGCGCGCCGCGCCACCCCGCGCAGCAGGAAGTACCACACCAGCACCGGGAACAGCGCGATGCGAAACGGCCAGGCACCGAGGCGACGACGAATCATCACCATCAGGCGCATGCCAGTGGTGGAGCCGGTTTCCGACAGGCGTGCCCAATGGGTCATTCGTGTTTCCCCTTCGCGTCGTCAGGCTGCGAGGGGCGACTGACATGAGTGGATGGCGACTTGCCATTGCGTCCCGACAGCGTGCGCCAGGCAAGTTTCGGTGAGCGCAGCAGCATGCCGAGGAACAGCCGCGTGTGCATGGCGCTGATCAACAGGTTGTCGTGACCGGGGCGGAAGTGGCTGACGCCTCCGGTGGGATAGCTGACATGCACCGGCAGATTGGCGACCTCGCCATCGGCCCAGTACCAGCGCACCAGCACCTCGGTGTCGAAGGACATGCGGTCGCCACAGTCATGACGCGCCAGCAGACGGTTGGTGGCGGCCAGCGGATAGAGGCGCACGCCGCACATGGTGTCGCGGATGGCCAGCGACAGGGTGTTGATCCACACCCATATGTGCGAGGCGTAGCGGCCATAGAAGCGGATGCGCGGCACGCTGGCGTCGTATTGCGGATAGCCGATCTGCAGGCAGTCGGGGTTTTCCTGCATGCCGTTGAGGAAGGCGGGCAGATCGCCGACATCGTGCTGTCCATCGGCGTCCACCTGCAGGGCATGGGTGAAGCCGAGCTGCTCGGCTGCCTGCAGGCCGCTGCGTACGGCAGCGCCCTTGCCGCCGTTCTGCTCGCGACGCACCAGGTGATGACCCTCGGCTGCTAGCTGATCCAGCACCGCGGCGCAGGGTGCGCTGCAGCCATCATCCACCAGCACGATGGGCAGTCCGAGCGGCGCCAGACCCGCACACACGCCGGCGATGGTGGCGGGGTGGTCGTAGACCGGAATCACCACGCAGGCGCGCAGTGACGACTCGCGGCTGGGGGGAGAGGATGTGTGGCCGGTCATCGGCGCCTGGGGCTGGCTCATGACGCCTCCGGTGTGGGTGTCGTCTGGGGTGAACTAAGTGGCGAACTGAGAGGTGAACTGAGAGGTGTGTCATCGGTTTCAGCACCGTAGCGCAAGCGGCCGCTGGCGTGCAGGCCCGCGCGGGATTCCAGGCGGAAGTCGACGCGCAGGCCGTGGCTGTCGGCGACCAGTGTCGCAGCCAGCGTGAAGCGCATGCCCGGCAGCAACAGGTTGGAGAACTTGATGCGCTCCAGACGCTGAAAACGGCTTTCCTGCACGCCGACGCCCGCCAGGCGCAGGCGGCGACCGAGATCGCGAGCCCACTTGAGCATCACCACGCCTGGCACCAGTGGCTGGGCGGCGAAATGACCCTCGAGATAGCACAGGCTGTCGGGCACCTCGGCTTCCAGCGTCAGCTGCTGCGGGCCGCTGGAGGTCTCGCCCAGCCAGCGTGGCAGACGATGATCGTCGAGGTCGGCAAACAGTCGCGCGACGGAATCCGCCGTGAACTTGCCCTGGGCATTCAGCGGCAGGCGCGTGACGAAGCGCCAGTAGCGCGGCAGGGCGATGCGCTCGAAGCCCGGCATCAGTGCACGGCGCAGCCGCGCGATCAGGTCGCGGCGGCTGGCGTGGTCCTGCGGCAGCGCACTCTCGTCCATCACCACCACTGCGCCCAGGCGATGATCGCGGGTGGGCATCGGCAGGCAACGTACCTCCAGCACCTCCGCTTGCGCGCTGAGGCAGCGCTCCACCGCGCTCAACGAGACCCGCTTGCCGGCCAGCTTGACCAGCCGATCACTGCGCCCCAGCAGCTGGAAGCGTGGCGCCGCCTGCTGCTCGCCTTGCGACGGCGTCTCAGCCGCCACTGGCGCGGCGTTGTCGGCCTGCTGCCACCACTGGTCTGGCTGCTCCAGAAACGGCGAGCGCACCGCGAAGGCGGGCGAGAAGCGGAGCTCGACCTCCGGCAGCGGTGTCCAGTGGGGCGTCTCGTGCTGGCGGCGATGCGCGATGCCGCCCGTCTCGGTGCTGCCGTAGATCTCGATCACCGGCGCCTGCAGGCAGTTCTCGGCGTGGCGGGCGGCCTCGGCCGGCAGCGGGGCACCTGAAGAGAAGACCCGCAACAGCTGAGCCTGAGCCTGGCCCGCCACGCGGCTCCCGTCACTGGCCTGGGGCAGGCGCGCCAGCTGGGCCGGCGAGCTGACCAGCTGGCAGCGATGCCCGAGGCCGGACAGCTGCGCGATGGCGGCGGCCAGCTGCTCCGGGTAATGACAGGCTTCGCTGAGAAACGTTACCCCTTCGCTGAGCGGGCGCAGCAGCGACACCAGCAGACCGTAGATGTGCTGGTGACTGACCTGGCTGAGGCTGACGGTGCCTGTGCTTGGCTCAGACGCTGAGTCAGTGTCTGACGCCAGCGGCCACAGCGTGCGATGCACGGCCAGTTCGGCCTCGAGCTGATCGAAGCGCTTGGCGATGCGCAGCGGCTCACCGGTGGAGCCGGAAGTGCAGAGTTCCAGCGCGAGACGCGCGCCGTCGGGTGTGATCTCGAACGGTGTATGCGGTGCGGCGGTAGAGCTGACAGCGCCGGTAGAGCCGGTAGAGCTGGCGGTGCCGGGTTGCTCTGGCGGCCAGCCAGCGGCGCTGGTCTCGGGCAGCTTGCCATCACTGCTCTCGGCCAGGCGGGCCAGGGTTTCCGGGCGGTCATCGCCGGGTAGCACGGCGAGCATGCCGCGCTCCCACAGCGCCAGCAGCTGCACGCAGGCGCCAAGCGCCGTGGGCTGGAACAGCACCCAGCGTGCGCCGGGCCGGCGGCCAGCATGCGCTGCGGGCAGGTTGTCCAGCCACTGATGCCAGGCATCGACGCGTGCCATCAGCTCGGCACGACTCAGCGGGCGCAGCGGCTGACCGGGACTGGCCAGCCAGCAGGCCGGCGCCGCGGGTGCGAGTCGGGCGAGCTGGCGCCAACCCTGATGGATGAGGGAGGTGGCGCGCTGGGCGGCGTCTTGCTCAGTGGAGCGTGCGGTGGCGCGGCTGGCAGGCTGGCGGGCATCAGACATGTGAGGCAGGCAACTCTTCAGAAAGTCGAATTCATCTGGGGGCGTATCCATGCATGGACTCAGCTATCGATAGCCGAGCTCATCGATAGCCAAGCTCATCGATAACCGAACTCAGCCATCGGCGCGGCGCAGGCGACGGCGTACCAGCCATTCGCCGCAGAACAGCAGCCCCATCAGCACGTAGCTCACCAGGCCGTTGTAGAGCGTCCAGGTCGCTAGGTCGGCATACAGCGCCGTGGCCGCGGCGACACTGGCATTGAAGACGAAGAAGCCGCACCACACACGGGTGACCTTGCGGGTATAACGCACGCCGGCGGCGGGCAGATCAGGCTCCTGCAGACGCGCCAGACGCTCGATGACCGGCATGCCGCGCCACAGACTGGTGGCGAACACGCTGAGCATGGCCAGATTGACCAGCACCGGATAGGCGCGCAGCCCCAGTTCCGCCTCGCTGAGCAGGCTGATGGCGATCAGCAGCGCGGCCAGCGTCAGGCGCAGGATCAAGGGCAGGGGCAGACGCTGGATCAGCAAGGCGCCCAGCGCGATCAGTGCCCACACCCAGGGCGAGACATGTCCGCTGGTCGCGTCGCCCGCCGGGTCTGCCGTCAACCGCGAGAGCAGGGCATAGACCAGCAGCGGCCAGCACACGGCAGCCACCACGCCCAGCCCGCCGAGCAGCAGGCTCGTCAGTGACGGGCGCCGCCTTCGACCAGAGGACAATGACGTCATGCCTGGCGCTGCATCAGCTGCTCGACGGCGGTCACGACGTCATCGAGGCTGCGTACGTTCTTGAAGTCATTGGCTTCGATGCGACGGCCGGTGAACTTCTTGAGTTCGACCACCAGGTCCACCGCATCGATGCTGTCGATATCGAGGTCTTCATAGAGCAGCGCCTCGGGGTGGATGTCAGCGGCATCGATCTCGAACAGCTCGATCAGGGTGCTGCGCACATGGGCATAGATCTCTTCGCGGGACGCGGTCTGTTGCTCAGCGCTCACGACGGGCCTCCACGAGTTCACGCAGGGCATTGAGGCTGGCGAAATGCGCGCGGGTGTCCTCGGCTTCGGCGTCCAGCGTGATGCCGTACTGCTTCTGCAGCGCGAGACCGAGCTCCAGGGCGTCAATCGAGTCCAGTCCCAGGCCGTCCACGAACAGCGGTTCATCGGCGACGATGTCGTCCGGCGTGATGTCCTCAAGCTCCAGGGTGTCGATGATCAGTTGCTTGAGTTCCAGTTCCAGCTTGGCGCTATCGCTCATGAGTATTCCTCGTGTCGGCGTACCGATAATGGCCGGTATGAATGGCAGCAGGCTTTATTAACGGCGGGAAGGCCGAATATCTTAATCCGTTTTTCTCGCTATCTGATCAGCATCGAGATCAGGGGCAGTGCGGCGCAGCGCGTTGTCATAACTCGCGAATCCGTTGCTGGAAGGCGGCCAGCTCAGCGGCAAAGTCGCTGGCCAGGCGGCGCGTCAACTGGCGGGCATCGCGTGACAGCGGCACCTCATCCTCTGCTGCCGGTGGCGGTGCGACATGCGCCGTCATGTCCGGCAGTACCTTGATATTGAGCATCACCCGCCGGGCCGGGATGTGATACCAGGGCTCGCCCTTGGTCAGGGTGCTGGGCTGGCAGTCGATCAGCACGGGGGTGATCTCGCTGGGCGTGCGCAGCGCGATGTTGGCGGCGCCGCGGCGGAATTTCAGCGCGCGCCCGGGCACGCTGCGCGCGCCCGGGCACGCTGCGCGTGCCCTCCGGAAACAGGATCAAGGCATTGCCGCGCGCCAGGCTCGCGCCGGCGGCCTCGAGCACGCCCTGCGGCTCTTCATTGGTGATGTAGCCCGCGGCGCGGATGGGGCCACGGGTGAAAGGGTTGCGTGCCAGCCGCCCCTTGACCACGCAGTCGGCGTGGGGAATCAGCGCGAGCAGGAAGACCACGTCGATCAGCGTCGGGTGATTGGCCAGCACCAGCAGGCCCGGGCGTTGCAGGCGCTCGCAGTCGTGCAGGCGATAGTCGAGCACGCCCAGGCCGCGCATCAGACCCACGAAGCCGCGCATGCAGTGATGGATGATGCTGCGCGCGAGCTTCTGTCGTTTCTCGGGGCGGCGTACCACCAGTGTCAGCAGTGGCCACGTTCCCCCCCACCAGCAAGCCGCCCAGCCCGAAGGTCAGGAAGCTGATGGCCGTGGCGATGCCACGCCACAGGCGCCCGAGGGGTGACGACAGCATGCGTGGCATCAGTCTGCTGGCGGCGTCGGTGAGGCGGCGTGAGCGCGGCTCAACTGCCAGTGATGGCGACGACAGGCGAGCGCCTCAGCCCCGGCCTGCTCAAGCCAGGCGATGACCTCAAGCGGCGTCGGGGCGCTGTCCGTCAACGATTCGCCAGGCGTGGCGCTCAGTGTCCATGCGCTGTCATCCTCACTGCTGCGGCTCAGGCGCAGGGCGACGGCGCTGGCGCAGGCCGGGTAGTCACCGTGGTGCAGGAAGGCCTCCGGCGCGGTGATATCGGAGAACAGCACGATGACGTCCTCGCGCTCGCTCAGATAGCCGAGCGCCTCGCTCATCAGCGCCTCGAATTCGTTGCCGCAGGCGGCGAGGGCTTCCAGCGGCTGATGGGACTTGCCGGTGATCGAGTACATGCCCAGCACGGCGTTGTGCACCGAGAGCGAGAAGCGCGCCGGTGACAGGGCTTCGTCGGACTGGGTGGCGGCATCCAGCAGGGCGAGAATCTTGCCGGTATCGCCATGACGCGAGGCATGGATGATGGGCAGGTCGGCGTCAGGGTCGAGCGCGAACAGCAGCTTGCAGCAGGCCTGGCCGACCGGGCTGAGTCGACGACGCTGCATGGCCGGGACTTGCTCGGCACGCGGGGAGGGGGTGATATCTACGCGGCTGTCGTGGGCGGTGCGGGTCGCACTCGCCTGCCAGGCTCGCCAATCAGTCAGACGCATGAGGTTCTTGTCCGTGAACGCATCGTTGCCATATTGGGGCCTCAGTGTACCGCACAGGGGTTGGGCAGCCCAACCGGACTCAGGCGTGTTGGCACTGAGCAGGCGGCGTGGCTACGCGTGTCGTTGGCAGGATAGCAGCTAGCAGGGCGGTACAAGGCGCCTGATGTGAGGTGTCGGGGCGCGATGTCCTGCGGCGGGCCACCGCTGTGGCGGCGCTGGACAGCGGCGGAAGAGGGTGTAGGGTATCGCCGTACTGAGGCTGGCGCCCGGGGCGTCATGGGGTAAAACGCTGAGGACGCACAATGATGACGGTCATCAACAGGTCGGTGGCATGAAGGGTGGCTCGCGGGACCTGCTGCGTAGACGAGCGCGCGCAAGCGCTCGCGCAGGGCAGGCGACCCGAGCGCATTCGCAGGCGCTGATGCGCCTTCTTTCGCTCTCGGAGTGGTTGCCGGTCATCCGGGTACTCGGCCTGCTGCTGTGCGTGGTGGCCTTGATGATGCTGGCGCCCTTGCTGGTGTTGCTCGGTGAAGCGGATGCGGATGCCAGTGCCTTTCTGATCTCGCTGGGCATCACGCTCGGCTCGGCGGCCATCATGCTGACGGTATCGCGCAAGGTGGAGCTGCAACTCAAGCCGCGTGCGATGTTCGTGCTGACGACGCTGAGCTGGGTGCTGGTGTCGGCCTACTCGAGCCTGCCGTTGATCTTCGGTGCGACCTACCTGGGCGTGACCGATGCCGTGTTCGAATCGGTGTCGGCGATCACCACCACCGGCTCGACCGTGCTGTCTGACATCGAAGGGCTCTCGGATGGTCTCAAGCTGTGGCGCGGCCTGATGCAGTGGGTCGGTGGTATCGGCATCATCGTGATGGCGATCGCGATCCTGCCGTTTCTGAAGGTCGGCGGCATGCGCCTGTTCCAGACCGAATCCTCGGACTGGTCCGACAAGGTGCTGCCGCGTGCCGGTGGCGTGGCCAAGGCCATCGGGCTGGTCTATGTCGGGCTGACGTTGCTGGCCATCGTCTGTTACTGGCTGGGCGGCATGCACTGGCTGGATGCGCTGGTGCATGGCATGACGTCGCTGGCCACCGGCGGTTTCTCCAATTACGACAGCTCGATGGGCGTCTATTCCGACCGGCCCTATCTGCTGTGGATGGCCTCGGCTTTCATGTTGCTGGGGGCGCTGCCCTTCGTGCTGTTCATCCGTGCCTGGCAGGACCAGGCCGGTGTCCTGTGGCGTGATGCCCAGGTACGCGGCTTCCTGCGTCTGCTGGGGTGGGTGATCGTCTTGCTGACGCTGTATCGCGTCGTCAATGGCGAGCCCATCTTCACGGCGCTGACCCAGGTGACCTTCAATGTCATCTCGGTGGTGACGACTACCGGCTACGCCAGCGACGACTACAGTGCCTGGGGGCCCTTTGCGGTGGTGGCCTTCTTCTATCTGACCTTCGTCGGCGGCTGCAGCGGCTCGACCAGCGGCGGCATGAAGATCTTCCGCCTGCAGATCGGCCTGATCATGCTCGGCAACCATCTGCGCTCGCTGATCCATGCCAATGGCGTCTTCTCGCAGCGCTACAACGGCCGCGCGCTGCCCGATGAGGTGGTGCGCGCCGTGATCGCCTTCTCGTTCTTCTTCTTCATCACCATCGGTGGCCTGGCGCTGGCGCTGTCGTTCATCGGGCTGGATCTGATCACCGCGGTGACCGGCGCCGCCACGGCCGTCACCAATGTCGGCCCGGGACTGGGCGAGATCATCGGCCCGGCGGGCAACTTCTCGAGCCTGCAGGACAGTGCCAAGTGGTTGCTGTGCATCGGCATGCTGATGGGGCGTCTCGAGATATTGACCGTGCTGGTGCTGTTCTCGCCTAGCTTCTGGCGCAAGTAGCGGCCCACGAAAAAGCCACCGTCGATTGACGGTAATGCCAGTCAGTTAACACTGACTGGCATTTTTCTTGGCCGGATACTTCTGCGGCCGGCGCCTGACCGATCGAGGATAAGACCGTTCGCGTCGTTCCGGTAAAACGAACGACGGTGCCATGTCCA
>Ga0209634_1001049_pt1 | contig 20744 bp, 20 predicted proteins | sample LinPmetageLP40_FD_184043 | JGI IMG/M metagenome (GOLD analysis project Ga0209634, IMG submission 184043) | Marine viral communities from the Pacific Ocean - LP-40 (SPAdes) (version 2) | ecosystem: Environmental > Aquatic > Marine > Oceanic | place: Pacific Ocean | collected 2010-08-26 | reverse complement strand
TATATATATTTAGGCATCCAATACATTCCCATAAAGAGATTTTACAAGGTAGGCTAAAGCACCACCATATTAAGTTACTGCGAGTAACCCTTGCATTGTCCCATCAAATCAGATAGTTTTTTAGTTGTATTAAATCACGCCCAACATGGTCTCTCTAACAAACCTTAGCGTGTTGTCTATCTTGCTTCAGAGCATATGTCACTTACTCTCACGCCTTGTCAAGGTAGTACTTCGATTGCTTACTACCTATCATCAGCGTCCCCTCTGATAGACTTTCCTAGTACATTAATCGGTACGGATTTCTTACATCCTCTGTAGTGCTTTACCTAACTTGTATTGGCAGTCTATTGACTTGCCCAAGCCTATCTAGTTGTCGGCGATAGTTTCCGTTCAGTTGATTCGATACTGACAAACGCTGATTGAATTATTGCTCTAATACATTTAGGTAGGCAATGCTACTTCCATGTATCGTTATTAAGACTTACTACCCTCAATCAAGCTAAAGGTATGTTCATATATCATAGGGCGATTTTCTTGTTAGATAAAGAATGGTCTTACGGATTGCCATTGCCTCAATGTGTATGTATATGAATCAGTATGTAAAGAACGATGCAGTTATTATCTCAACTGCAAGGCAAATATAATGTAAAGATATTTTACAATCCTAATCTTTTGTAAAGTTTTTTTACACTAATTTAACAAATGTACTGATAGCGAGGGATACAGAGGTGTAATTTTTTTAATCAGTAGTTGTGGGGGTTTGGGATATGGTATTTTAAAGGGTGCATTACTCCCTCCCTCCCTACAGCCCTTGCCATCAAAGGGATTGTACGAACTATTATTTTAGGTGTATTGGTACTATAGAAGGTAGATAATGCATTAGAGGGCTTAATGATAGCCATTAGTAAGGTGTATGGTTTACATGGTTTAAATATGCTATTCATTGCATTGTATTTGTCAGCTAGAAAGTACTATTCATTGCATTGAATTCTTTTGACCATCATCATGTAGGGGTGTATACATTATTAAACGCACCTGAGTTGCAAGTAGTAGATAGAGTAGGTCATAAATAGAAATCGACATTTACAATGCATACATTGAATTTTAAATCGACCCACACCATTTTCGGATTTCGGTTTCGGGAATGGAATCACGCACGCAGATTAATTATATAACCCCCCACCTTTTTATTTCTCAGAAAATTTTTTAACTTGCAAAAAAGTTAATCATGGGAATCAAGGATGAGAAAGTAAGGCAGCTAGGTATGGACCCTGGCACTGCGTCAAATAGATTAGGCAAAGCTTTGTTGTTCTCCCTTGGTAAGAAATTAGATATGGACTGGTGCTTTCACTGTGCCGCTAGAATAGAAAGTTATAAGGATATGAGCATAGAGCACAAGGTTCCTTGGCTACACTCAAAAGACCCTTCGGATCTGTACTTTGATTTAGATAATATTGCTTTCTCGCATAAGAGTTGTAATTACAAGGCTGCGAGACCTAGGGTTGGAAAACCTTGCCCCTCCTCAACAGCCTATAGAAAAGGCTGCCGATGTGAAGGTTGCAAGAAAATTAAAAGAGATCAGTACGCTAAATCTTATTGATCTGTACCGAATACCATAAACTCTACGATAGTTCCGCTAGTAGTAGCGTAAGCTTTAAGAGTATCATCAGCTATTGATGGTATAAAAGCAAACTCCCCACCACCAAGTTTCAATAAGTTGTTAGATCCTGTATACACATATATGTAGTCTGTAGCTGTAGTATCTGTATTTTTGATATAGATATAAGCTGTTGCTGCGTAGTCATCCGCTGTGTATATAGTTACTTGACCAGATGTCGTCCCTATAGCTGTTGAAGTAATAGGTGCACGAGCAAGACCTGTAGTGTGAGACGCTGTAATACTTTTACTTAAAGAAAGGTTTAGCGACTGAGACAATAAGTCTGTACTAGTTAGTGTTAATTTTGTTGTTACTGTTGCCATTTTGTTTTAATTTATTAATTGTACAAATATATGAAATTATTTATTAAGGATTACTATCGAATTCTGCACTTGTTCCTCCTAGGAATGTATTCCAATCATACTCAACTACAGTAGTTGCATACCAAAACGTATTACTACTTAAGTCGGCAGAGTTTTGTATTGATATAGCTAGCAAGTCTCCAGAGTCAAAATGTTTAGCATTAGAAAAAGCAAAATGAAAAACGTGATAATCATCAGTAGATGCTACAGCTAATACCTCTGTTTCTTCTTCAGTCCAGTTACTAGTAGAAAAAGGATTCCCATTTGGAGCAATAGTATTCACACCTATTGTCATATTACCACTTCCTGTAACACTAGATACTCTTACGGTAACAGAAACAATTCTACCATCACAAGGCATAAGTGACGCAGCTTCTTCTTGGTATATAGTTGTTTGTTCAGACTGCGATTGAAAAGGTATGTAATGTTTTGTAGTGCCTAAATCATCAACAAAGTTATTGTTGTAAGCTTGTTTTTGCTTACCTGTAACTATACCTACAACATTTAAATCTTTAGCTATATCAACTTTAGTGTCTTCAACAGTAACAACTGTTGTCTCACCGCCTGAACCAGCAGTAGAAGTGTTAGCTCTAATTTGAACTGTACCGTTTGCTGCCCTGTTAGCTAATACTACAACACCACTGTCTGCACCTAACATTATTTTATTACCACCAGCTGCATCTAGATACTGTATAGATGATGCGAATCCACCACCTGCGTTATCTGCTTCTAATACAATATCAGAGCCAGCATTCATTGTTACGTTAGCGTTACTACCACCAATAAGAATATTACCTGTAGACATAGTAACTACACCACTACCATCAGATGATATGATTGAGTTACCTCCTGAGTCTTTTATATCGTTACCTGATACAGTTAGATCTCCATCAATCTGTAGATTACCTACATTATCAATTACTGCAATCTCAACAGCCGATCTTAGTGTTGTACCATTACTGCCTGCAGCAGAAGAGTAAAACTGAATTTCTCCACCCGCTCCAGATCCAGTACCTAGACCTGCTATTATCATCATATCACCACCTGACTTGTTTGTTCCTGTAGCGTTACCTGATTGTATTTGCAGCCTACCTCCTGCGTCGTCGCTATGAGCTAACCTAGTAATACTAGCTATACCATTATCATCATCACCTATTGTTAAGGTTTCTCCATTAGCTACAAATGATCCTGATGTTAATGTTCCTGTAAAAGTTGCATTCTGTGAAGTATCTATACTTAAAGCAGTAACACCAGCTGTTGTATCTCTTATTTGAAATTTTTCAGAATCACTCTGGTCAATTCTTATAACGTATTCTTGAGCAGAAGTTGCAAGTCTTAAGAATGGGTCTCCTGAACTGTTATCAATAGTTATATCTCCATTAAAAGTTACATCTGTTGAAAAAATTGAAGTAACTGTACTACCATCTAAAGTTAAGTAAGCAGTCTCACCACCTGAACCGTCGTCTGATGCAAAAATAATATCTTTATCTGCTGTTTTTTGTGAAATAATTAAATCACCAGTTCCATCAGCGTCTATGCGAGAAAAATTACTATCGTGGTATATTTTTAAATCAGAACCAGTACCAAATAAAGCTTGAACGTTATCATTGAATCTAATATGTTTTTGAGTTATAGTATAACCAACACTACCATCTAAGTAGAAGTAAGTGGCAACCCCACCAGAACCATCATCACATTGAAATAATATATCTTTGTCGTTAGCCTCTTGCCTTATTCTTAAATCACCGTTGTAATTAAAAATAGTACTGTCAGTAGCGTTATGAGTTAAACGCATATCACCACCAGTACCAAAAGATAAAATAGAATTATCTGGAAAACTAGTTATTGGATTACCTGCACTAGCACTACCATCTAAAAAGAAATACGTTTCAACACCTCCAGAACCATCGTCAGACTGAAATACTATATCACCGTCATTAGCTGAGTTTGTAATTGTTAAATTACCTGTTTCGTTAGTTATAATACTATTAGTACCATCGTGAGTTATTTTTAAATCTGCAGAGTTTCCAAAACCCATAAACCCACCGTCTAACATATACATTACAGGATTTCCAGCAGAAGCAGAACCATCCATTATTAAATACGTTTCAACTCCACCGCTTCCATCATCACATTTAAATACAATATCCTTATCGTTAGCGTTGTTTGTAATTGTTAAATCACCAGTATAATTCGCTATGGTAGTATTAGTACCATCATGACCAATAGCAAAATCTTCACTAGTACCAAATTTAGCATAAACACTATCTGAAAACACCATGTCTTTAGCCACCTTCATGTTGGCATCACTACCGTCTAAAGTTAAGTAGGGAGTAACGCCTCCACTACCATCATCCGATTCTAAGATTATATCTTTATCATCTGCAAACTGACGTATTTTTAAATCACCAGTCTGGTTACCTAAAATAGTATCAACACCGTTGTGATGCATTTGAAAATCGCTACCTGTACCTAAGTTTACATAAGACTTGTCTGGAAATACTGTATGTAAGGCTGTAGTAGCAGACCCGTCGTGGGTGGCAGCTGAACCATCTAATGAAAAGTAAGTGGCAACGCCTCCAGCACCATCATCAGATTTAAATATAATGTCGCCGTCATCGGAGTTTTGCTCGAAAGTCAAATTACCAGTTAGTTGTTTGACAAAACTATTGCTACCATCATGATATATTTGCAAGTCACTGCCTGTTCCAACCATTACTTTAGCATCATCCACCATGTTTAGATGTTTATGGAAGTAAGTTCTTCCAACACCACCATCAACAGTCACGTAAGCTTCAATACCACCAGAACCATCGTCAGACTGAAATACTATATCACCGTCGTCTGTGTTATTTATAATTGTTAAATTACCCGTTTCGTTAGTTATGAGACTATTAGTACCATCATGTTTTATTTTTAAATCGCCTGCTGAACCTACTTCGATGTTAGCGTTGTCGTCTGCTCTTAGTTTTTTAGATAACCTTGTCATGGATCCACCACCATCTAAATAAAGATATGTAGCAACTCCACCGCTACCATCATCCGATTGAAAGATAATGTCACCGTCATCAAGGTTGTTTTTAATAACTAAGTTTCCAGATGAATTAGTAATTCTACCAAACTCTGTTCCGCCATCTCTAAAAATAACATCACCACCGTCAGCATCAAGTATTATATCGTCAGCACTATCTATAAGTATATTTTCATTGGCAGAGCTTTGAATTAATAGATTGTCATCTCCATCATCACCTATGACATGGCTGTCTCCAACTGTTATATTACCTGATATATCAGCGTTACCGTTTATGTCTAAAGCACCATCAACTATTAACGTATCAGCACTTTGATCCCATTGCATTTTTTTTCCAGATGTAGCTCCGTAAAAGAAAACGTCATGTCCTGTGTCATCTACACCAACTTGGATTGTACCTGCTACGTGAAGTGGGGATGCAGGACTAGTCGTTCCTATACCAACGTTTCCTAAATCATCAACACGCATTCTTTCTACTGCAGCACTGCCGCTTCCTGTTCCAAAAGATAGAGCGTATTTTGTGCCTACATCTATCGCAACAGAATTTATGAATCCCATTACATTATTTCCACCTGTACTTGCATCACTAGATTTAAACTCTATTTTACCTATAGATTCTCCAGCTTGAACAGTAGTATCAGTAGACGTTAATCTAATAACTCCACCTGTTGCTGCAGCTATGTCTAACTTTACGGCAGGATTAGCCGTCCCAATACCTACGTTACCATCTTGAAGTATAGTAAACCTTTCTAATCCAGTATCAGAATTAATATGCTCATAGACCCTTAAAGAGCCTCTACCGCTACTACTTCTATTAGCGCCCATCGACCAACCATAATTAGCAGAAGTACTAGTAGCAAACCTCATACCTTGAAAACCAGTGGTGTTAGTGGTATTTAGTGAGTCAATACGAAGTTGAGCTCCAGAAAAATTACCAGCCGTCCCCATATTGGTGTCTAGGGTAAGTGTCCCTGCGTCAAGTACAAACGTGGAAGTACCATTTGCAGAATTACTATGTGTTCCTATCTCAAAAGTTGGTATTCCATTAGTACCTAATCTCGCGCCTCTTAATGATATACCATAATTATCATCAGTTGAAGTACCTAAGAATATAGAAGATTTACCAGTTGTATTTGTTGTAGCACCTGGTCGCAAACTTATAGCAGAAGTAGTACCAATATTTGTTGTTATCTGGTCTAGGTCTAATGTTAATTGTCCTCCAGCAACTGTGTTACCTGAAATATCAGCGTTACCATTTATATCTAAAGAAGTTCCTTGTACTTCACCGTCTGTATCTATATCATGTAGAATCTTTATTCCCATCTTTTAATCAACTTTGGTTATCAGTATGATGATGTCATCATTACCTGGTGCGGTATTAAATGTTGCTACTACTCTGTCTGCAGTAGTTCTAACTATTTGTGCATAAACAGTATCATAAGAACTTGCGTCATATAGTTGAACTATAACATCTCTTGTTGCCAAACCATGATCAACGTTGAAAGCTGTAGCACTACCATCACCAATTATTTCTTTATAACTTCTTGCCGCTAATCCAGCAGCTGTTACAGCTCTTGTGGTATCACTACCAGCTAATGCTTCAGCTGTTGTAGCTAGTTCTACGATTCCTGGATTTGTTGCACTTGCAGTTTCAGCTGTTACGGTAACATCTCCAACTCCAGAGTTGTTTACATCTATACCAGCACCAGCAACTATTGAGGTTACTTTAGCAGCAGTTTTACTTGTTGCTATTACTGTTCCGTTCCATACACCTGTTCCTATAGTACCTAAAGTAGTTATACTAGTGCTACCAGCAATTAATGAAAATTTATCTAGAGCAGCTGCAGAAGTTATTAAATGCTCTGCTGAATCAACAAATTCTCCAGCAAGATCAACGTCATTTATTGTATGACCACCTATCACGAAGCTTGTTGAGCCTATACTATTTAATCCAGTAAAATCTTTACTTGAATCTAGCACCACTGCTTTACTAGCTATTGCGTTACCAACAGCTGTACTTCCAAGATCTAAAGCGTTTAACTCTGCAGTTGTAGCAGTTACATTTGTTGTGCCTGGATCAGTTGTAAATATACCAATGAAACCAGTTGTGTTTGGTAGTGTATATGTTTTATCAGAAGAAGCAACAACTGATTTAAGAGTAGCATCGTGACCATCAGCAGCAGCTCCTTCAAATATTACACCACTAGATGTAGATACCGTCTCAACATTATTTGTTGTTGTTGTACCAGTAACAACTAATGAACCTGTAATAGTTACTAGCTCATCAGCCAACGTTATTAGATCAGTATCATCAGTGTGACCAATAGTAGTTCCATTTATAAGTACGTTATCAATATCTAAAGAACCACCGCTAATAAGACCAGTAGTAGTAATAGCTGAAGCTCCATTGTTTATTGTTCCAAAACCTGAAGTTATAGTTCCACCATTTAAAGCACCAACACCAGTAATGTTTGATTGATTAGCTACAGATAGTAAACCTGCATTTGTCATTGCAGCTGTACTACCCATAGTAAGTGTACCTGCTATTGTAGTTACAGATGTTGCAGCATCACCTATAGTAACGTCTACTTCGTCTTCTGCATTACCGCTAGCCATAAGTAAACCATTCCTTTGTTCCCCATCATGAGAAGCTACTTTTAATTGCATTGATGATTCTTCAGCTCCGTCAGAAGCGTCAACAATCGAAACTATTATTTCACCATAGTTAGTCTGTTGTTGAGCATCATTGTCTCCTATAAAAAAAATCTTTCCTACATTATCGCCATCTGCAGCTGCAGCACCTTTATCTTTTATTAAACTAAATGAAGCACCTTTATTGTCATTTGTAGTATTTTTTAAAATAAATTGAGGATCTTGTGAATTGGCTGATTGAAACGTAAACGTATCACCAGTAACAGCCATGCTTGTACCATCATAAGTAAAGTTAGATTCTGCAGTAATACCGCTAGTTCCATTACCTGTAAGAACGTTGTTAGCCGCTAAAGATGTTTGACCAGTACCACCTTTAGCTACAGTAACTGTATCTGATAAAGTTGACCCTGCAGCTGTGACTGTTATCGCAGCACTACCATCAAAATCAACTCCATTGATAGCTCTAGCAGTTGCTAAAATTGTAGCTGTATCAGCATTACCTTCTAATGCTCCATCAAACTTAGTAGCCTCTATCTCTCCAGAAGCTTTAAAAGTTACACCATCACCAGCACCAACTCTAAATATCATCTGGTTATCTGTGGCAAACTTAATTTGATTGTCAGCGTCTCTACCTAAAACTAAACCAGTATTTAATACTGAAGTAACAGTTGTTTGAGCAGCAGTAATTGCTACATCATTAGCGTTAGCAGTTATACCATTACCACCAATAACATTTAGCGTAACGTCTCCACTATTACCACCACCTGTCATACCAGCTCCTGCTACTACAGATGTTATGTCTCCTGTAGCAGTAGACAACTCAGTGTAAGTGCTATCAAGACACACCATTAACACATTATTAGTAGTGTTGTAATAAAGTTTACCTTCCTCCGCTGACGGGTTAGATGATAAGTGTTGAACAACTAAATTTAGTGCTTGGTTGTTGTTAAGATCTATGTTACCTGCAACGTCAAGATCATGTAAAAATTTAATAGCCATTTTTTTTGTTTTTTATTTTATACCTGTGTACTAATTAAAATATGCCTTTCCTGAAAAAGAAGCTTTAAATATTAAAGTTACTTGATTTAAAGACTCGTAATCTACCTGCCCAATCACAACTGTTCCTGCTGAGTCAACAACTGTAACGCTAGGAAATTTCTTTAAGTTATGATCTACTACCCACGAAGCAGAAGAAGTACCTTGTGTATGCACAAAATGTTTATCTGTATTACTAAGCTCAATTTCTAAAACCTCGTTACTTTTGTAATACAGCTTACCGTCTGCAGACTTGGTGTATATAACCCCACCCTTCCCATCAATAGGTGTTTTTGGAACAGTAGTTACTTCTTTAGTCTTGAAAGTTAGGGCTTTCACGTCCCCATAAAAATCGAAAAGACTACGTCCTAGTAGCCCTTCCTTTACAACCTTCATGACTTTAGCACCGTATTCGGTAACGACCTCACCTACTCCTTTTAATTTTGGTGACTTCATTTAGGTTTATTTATTTTTTACTTTTCTTTATTACTTTAGCTCCGTACATTGCTTTTTTCATCTTAGCACCATACATGGCTTTTACTTTACCACCATGCTTCATTTTTACCATTGACTTACCGTCATCAGAAGGAATCTTACCAAGTTTTGCTCTCACCATTTTAGCTGAAGCTTGATCACGAGACATCCCTCCACCAGCTTTTGACATGTAGTATTTCATTAAGCGTGGACCTGATGTTGCTTGCTCTGCTATACCTTCTGGAGCTTGAACAGCCTCACCTCTTCTTGAAGATGGTACTTTTAGGGTTTTAAGTAATGGGTTTTTAGGTTTATTATCTTGTTGAAGTTTTTTAGCTCTAGCATCTAGTTCTGCTTGCTTCTTTTTAAGCTTACCACCATTCTTCATATAACCCATTTTGTTTCGTACACTTGTTGGCAGTTTAGATAAACCTTTAGCTTCTGATGGTACTGACTTTAAAGCCCCCCCATCTTTATACATAACTTTAGACCCCTTCATGGCTTTTACTTTAGCACCATGCATTGCTTTTGATGGATTTTTCACTCTACTCGTAGTTCCATCAGCATTTATTCTTGTATAAATACCACCTGGTCCTGCGTTAAATTTAGCTTTTTTATTTATATTACCCCTTTCACTATTTGAAGATGTACTATTACTTTTATTATTAATAGTATTACTACTAACAACAGAACCCTTACTTTCTCCTTTTTTGGCAGCATCAATTGTAGATCTTTTAACTCGTCCAAGTGCAACTTTACTTTTTAGCCTCTTCATTCTCTCATCTTTTTGAGATTTAATCATTTCAGGTGCTGAAGATTTTGCTACATTCTTAGCAATACTTCTTTTCATTCCTTTATCTATAAGATTTCTTTTAGTCTTTTTTGATAAAGATCTAATATCTTTCCGATCTTCCCTTGCTTCTTCTCTTTCTTCTTTTCTTTTATTACGAGCCTTAACTCTAACGGACTTGTTATAAGCAGCATTACTTCCTGAAGCTTTTCTTCTACCGCCTCCCATTCCAAAAAGACCAGTACTCTTGTTTAATTTGTTTGCCATTTTAAATTTGTTCTTGCCCTTCTAGGACGTTATAAAATTTTTTCACCAACCTATTTGTTTTATTAGTTACTCTATAAAGGTTAGGTAGCTTTGAACCTTTAAATGCTCTTTTTTCAAATATAAATATATAATCTCTTTTTACAAGCTCTGAAAGTTTCCTATCGTAAAAGTTTTTACTAACGTAAATACTCTCTTTTATAGATCTTTTAGTGAAGGAACCTTTTTCGTCATTTATAAACAAAATAAACTTCAACTGGTTATCAGTAAGATTGTACTTTCGCTGGAATGAGTACATGGTATCGCTAAGATACTTCAAGTAATTCCTCATTTGATTGAATTAAATTAGTTCAAAGATAATAAATTTATTATAATTAGAAAATTATCCTTACATTTGCGTATAAATAAAATATTAAAATTAAAAAATTATGGCACACAGAAAATATCATTCAGTAACTGTGACACCTGTTTGTGACGCAACTGAAGTGGAGAATGGAATGATAATATTTAATCCAACTAAAATTCCTGGTGCTTGTACTAGAGATGGTTCTTCTTTATTAAAATCCATAGTTCTTACAGACAATGATGATAACAAAATAGCTATAGAATTATACTTTTTACAAGTAAACAAACCTTTAGGCACCTTGGGTGCTGTAATATCTATTACAGACGCCAACCTTTTATTAGCAAAACCTTTAGGTTGCGTAACCATGCCTGCAGTTTCTGGTTTAGGAGACTACGTATTGGGAGGGATAAGCACACTTGCTGGTATAGACTTAGTTATGCAGTCTGATTCAGATGATAACGAGGAAGGAGCAATATATGTTGCTGGAGTAGCGACTGCTACAAAAACTTACACAGCTTCTGGTATCAATCTTACACTTGGGTTTGAAGTTCTATAGTAATGGAAATCTTTAAGAACGATAATAACTGGAACGAGAAAGCTATCGTAGGGTTTATAGCCTTTGCTATAATGTGTCTTATAATGGTAGCCGACCTTGTTACAGGGTGGGTAGGAACTGACTTAGTTATAAACGAGTTTGTATACGACTCATTTGTATGGGTTGTGTTAGGATCGTTTGGTATATCTGGGGTAGAGAAATTTTCTAAAAAATAAGTTATGGCTAAAGTAATTAAGAAATCAAAAGGTTTAACAGATAGACAAAAAGCAACTATGAAAAAACACTCAGTTCATCATAGTGCTAAACACATGGCTTCCATGAAAGAAGCTATGTTATCTGGGAAGTCTTTTACTCAAGCTCACACAGTAGCAATGAAAAAAGTAGGTAAGTAATGAAGGGTAGTTGTACTTGCAAAGCTGTAAAGCGAAAGAAGGTTAAGACTATGAAAAAAGGTGGATCTGTAAAGGATGCTTGTTATCATAAAGTAAAAGCAAGTTACAAAGTATTCCCAAGTGCTTACGCCTCTGGTGCTATAGCTAAGTGTAGAAAGAAAAGAGGATAGGGTATGGCTGTTAGGAAAACAAAAGCAGGACTTAACCTTAAGAGATGGTTTAAAGAAAACTGGAAGACACCTTCAGGTAAAAAAGATTACAAGGGTGGAGAGAACACCTTTCGCCCTACTAAAAAAATTAGCAAAGACACACCCTCAACCTGGAGTGAAGTTACTCCATCAGAAAAAAGAAGAGCTCAAAACGAGAAGAACACTAAGGGAAGGGTATCTAGATATAAAAAAGTGAAAGTAGTAAAGAAAGCAAAGAAAGGGATGGGTATAAAGACCAGCATTAAATCTGGAAACTTTAGACCTACTAAATCTGGTGCTGGAATGACTTCTCAAGGTGTAAAAGCTTACAGAAGAGCCAATCCTGGAAGCAAACTTAAAACTGCTGTTACTGGTAAAGTAAAGCCTGGTAGTAGGTCAGCTAATAGACGTAAGTCTTACTGTGCTAGATCTCTAGGTCAATTAAAAAGAAGTAGTCAAAAGACTCAAAACGATCCCGATTCAAGAATAAGACAGGCTAGAAGACGATGGAAATGTTAAAAAATAATAATCATATGAAGTGTAATAACTGTAAGTGCAGTGATTCTAAAATTAAAAGATTTTTTTGTAAACTTTTTAATTTTTGTTGCTCTTGTTACTAGACAAAGATACTACTGAAACAATATTAGCTAACGCAGGGGCGTTATCGCTTTCTCTAACTAATATTAACGAAGGGCTTCAGGTTTTATCCATGGCTGCTGCTTTTATATTTACCGTTATAAAAATAGTTAAAGAATTTAAAAAATGGAAGTAGAAAAAGAAATACAAGATCAAACTTTTGTAATTAGTGTTAAGTCTTTCTTTGCTGTAGGTGCTGCTATTGTATTACTTGTGGGAGAATATATAGTTTTGCAAGGAGATATTGAAGAAGCTAAAAGACTTCCTGTTCCAGAGCAAGTAGAGGTTACTAGGTTAGAGGTTGATTTAAATAGTAAACTAACTTTACAAAACTTTCAAGAAATTGAAAAAGACATAGAACAAATCAACAAAGACATAGAAGAGCTTAGATTAAAAATATATGAAGATTTTCATTTAATGTCTAAACACGAAAAAGATAATTATGAGACTAAGTAAGAATTTTGTATTATCAGAAATTATAAGAAGCAATACAGCTAAAAGATTAGGAATAAGCAATGAACCGAAAAAGGAACACCTTAAAAATTTGCAAAGAATCATTACAAGTATTATTCAACCTATGCGTGACGATCTTGGTCCTATTAGGATTAGTAGTGGTTATCGTTCCCCGTCACTCAATCGTGCTATTAATGGAAGTAATAAGTCGCAACATACTAAGGGTCAAGCACTTGACCTGCAATTTTGGAAAGAAGGCAATATGTGTAATAAAGAAATTTACGATTGGGTTTTAGAAAGTGATATTGAGTTTGATCAAATGATTAACGAGTTTGATTATTCTTGGATTCACCTATCCCTCAAAGAAGAAAAAAATAGAAAGCAAGTTCTCATTGCTTATAAGGATGAGGACAACGACACTAAGTATAAGTACGCACCAGAAGATTTACCTAACATATAATGAGTAAACTTTTAGACATACTAGGGGGAGGAGTTGTAAAACAAGTAGGAGATATACTTGATAACCTTACCACGTCTAAAGATGAAAAGATGGCTGCAAAAAAAGCCATGGAAGAGGTTTTAATTAAGGCAGAGTCTCAGGCTCAAGAACAAGTTACAAGGCGATGGGAAGCTGACATGAAGTCTGACAATTGGCTTAGTAAAAACATTAGACCTCTGATTTGCATCTTCTTAACAGCAATTTTTGTAGTTTTGTCAATGTTTGACGGTAATATAGGAGATTTTGCAATTCAAGAAAGCTACATACCAATATATCAAACATTATTAATAACAGTATACGGAGCTTACTTTGCTGGTAGGTCTATAGAAAAAATAAAGAAAAAATAATATGTCTACGTTAAAAGGAAAATCAATATCGTCTACGTATAAAAACTTAATTCAAACATCTAGCGAAGTATTAGATACTTCATTAAAGAGAGTAGAAACAGGTGCTGGTAACCTAACGTCTATGAGTCTATCTACTGATAAGGCTGAGTTTTTAAAAGTAGGTATAGGGACAGGTGGTAATGCTCCTGACGGATTACTTCATGTAGTTTCTGTTAGTGCAGGATCTGTCACGTCTAGCGTTTTTGCAAACACCTTAACTTTAGAGAACTCTACGGATTCAGGTTTATCTATACTTTCTGGTGCTTCTTCTTCTGGTAATATATATTTTGGTGACGCTAGCGATAATGACGCAGGAAAAATAGTATATAATCATTCTGACAATAACATGTCTTTTAGTACCAATGGTTCTGAAAAGATGAGGTTAGATCAAAATGGTAATCTTAACATAAGTGGATCTTTATCTCAGTCTGATGATAGATATGAACTTATAGAAAATTTTGTTCAAATACCAACTACTCAAAGTGCTACAGTTGGTCAAGCAAGTAATGCAACAACAGCTGTAACTTTAAACGCAAAGCATGGTCAAATTACTATGCAGTCTGTTGATTTATCAGCTACAGATACTGTAGAGTTTACTTTAAATAATAACTTAATAACAAACTCATCTAATGTTGTGGTAACATTAAAAGATGGTGCATCTGCTATTGCAGATAATGCTATTATAAATGTAATGGTAAATGATGTTACTGCTGGTTCTTGCAAGATTAGATTAGGAACTAACGCAACAGACGTTTCTGCTATGATTTATACTCTTCTTTTTGATATAGACCCTCATATTATTGCTAATCAAAATTTAGGTATAGTTGGATTAGATGCAGGTGTATCATCTATAGGAGGTGATAAAGTAACAAGACATTCAGATTTTGCTGGTATAAAATTGCTTACTGGTACTTCTAATAATGATAGAACTATATTAGCACCAAGAACAGATACTGAGTTGCCAGATGGATTTAGTCCTTCTGCTTGGGGTTCTGTTGGTTTTGGTACAGAAAATCAAGTAATATTTAACGCATCTATAGCTACAGGTTCTAGCGTAGCTGCTATGGCTTTTTTAGCTGGATTAAAAATAAGGTCAGACATATTTGATATTGCATCAGATGCTAATCAAGCTTTCTTTTTTTATGACACAACAGATACTATAGCTACATTAACTACAAATGCTAACCTACATTTTGGTTACAGTGTTTCTGGAACTGATTACATAACAAACTTAAGTGTTGTTGTTGCTGTAAATACTGTATACAGATTAAGAATTGAAATAGATTCAAATAGAAAAGTTAGTGTCTTTGTAAATAATGTACAATATGGATTAGTTACATCTGCAACAACAGGTGGAGCAACTCAAGCTGTAGCTACAACAAAATCTTTAGCTTTAACTGATGATATTAATTTAAAACCTCAAATTGGTGTTGCTACACGAACAACAGCATCTAAAAACATACAGGTTGGATTTATAAAGCTTTCAAGAAACTTATACGAATAAAAATTAAATTTAAATTAAAGAAAAAATGGAAACAACAAATCCCCTTATAAGGAAGATAACCATAGGGGACCTAAAGCAAGGATTGACTTATCAGGTAGGTCAAAAGATGCTTGGAGGTTCTTTAAAAGTTACAGCAATAATTCAAGACGAAAGAGCTTGGTATAAACATCAACAGGTAGTATACGATGTGTATATTAAAATGGATGGTGAAGAGTTTTCTAAGCCATGGAAGAGATTTTTCTCTCAACCTACAGCTATAGAGTATAACACTGCGGTACTGGAAGAAGGGTACGAGGTTAAGTAAAAGAAATACAATTAAATTTAAGACAATAAAATGAAGCCAATTAGAGACATCTACTGGATAGAGGTAGAAAAAGAAACAGAGGATACAATAACAATAAATGGTAAGGAGATGTACAGAGATACATCTTACGATCCAATGAAGTTAGCTAGACAATATGGTACGGTGTATAAAACACCAATCCACGACTCTAAAGAAACAGGAATACAAGAAGGTGATAAAGTTTGGTTTCACCATTTTATAGCAACACCTGTAAACGAAGTAAAACACGCAGATAGAAAGAATATATATCAATCGTCTGCAGAACAGATATACCTTGTTAAAAGGAATGATGAGTACATACCTGTTGGTGTTTGGAATTTTATGGAGCAAGAGATGAAAGAACCAGAGCAGTCTGAGTCTGGAATACTCTTAGAGGCTTCAGCATCAGAAGTAGAGCTACATGGTCACGCAGTTATTATTAACGATTGGATTAAGGAGCAAGGAGTTGAGAAAGGGGATAGAGTTATGTGGACTGAAAACTCTGAGTACGACATGGATATAGAAGGCAGAAAACTTCTACGCATGCGAAACATAGATGTTATCTGTAAGTATGAAGAGTAGCAATAATAATTACGCTCTTGAAACTTTAGAGAAGCTGATAGAAGCAAGTAAAGGAGCTGTAGATCTTTTAATAGAAGAGATAGGTAAGCCTTTAATAGAAGAAGATGACGCTAAGAGAAGGCAAGCAATTAAAGCAAAGAGAGAGTGCTTTGAAGACTGTCAAGAGATTTTGTTAGGAATAAAAAATCTTGAAGATAGAATAAAAGAAGGTGAATCCTTAATAGAAGAAAAGAAAGACTTTAAAGGGTCTTTTGCAGAAAGGTATGCAAGAAAGTAGTAGTGTATATTTAATAGAGGGTAACGAAGGAGAGGTCTTAGAGTTTGATAACTTAAAGATAGTTCTACCCAAGAAACCTAGATATAAAAAAGATATACTTTATTACGGACTGCCTAAGAAACAACAGATGTGGAAAAGGCAAGCTATACCAAAGGGTTTAACAAGAGAAAACGGTTCTGACTATGTTGATTACATAGACGAAGAATTTAGGCGTAGAAGGGACGGGTTGTGGTTCTATAACAACGGTGTTCCTACCTACATTACTGGATCTCATTATATGTTTATCCAGTGGAGTAAAATTGATGTTGGTTATCCTGATTACAGAGACGCTAACAGAACGTTCTTTATTTTTTGGGAAGCGTGCAAAAAAGATAAAAACTCTTACGGTATGTGTTTTCTTAAAAACAGACGTAGTGGTTTTTCTTATATGGCTAGTGGTGAGATAGTAAATTTAGCAACTCAAGTATACGACAGTAACTTTGGGTTGTTATCTAAAACTGGTTCAGATGCCAAGACAATGTTTACTGATAAGGTAGTTCGTATATATCGTAACTACCCTTTCTTTTTTCAGCCTATACAAGATGGTTCTAGTAATCCTCGTGTAGAGCTAGCATTTAGAGAGCCTGCTAAGAAGATAACAAGAAATCAAAAACACATAGAGGAATCTGAAGCTTTAAACTCTACCATAGACTGGAAGAATACTTCTGATAACAGCTATGATGGTATGAAGCTTAAACTTCTAGTACATGATGAGGCTGGTAAGTGGACGGGTCAAAACTCTATAAAAAAAAATTGGAGTGTAACTCAGACTTGTTTACTTCTAGGTAGAAAGGTTGTAGGTAAATGTATGATGGGATCTACTGCTAACAAACAACAAGATGGTGGTGCGGAGTTTAAAGATATATTTTATGACTCTAATACTGATGAAAAAGATCTTAACGGTAGAACTAAAAGTGGTTTGTATAAATTATTTATACCTGCCTTTGATAACTTAGAAGGTTTTATTGATGAGTATGGGTATAGTGTTGTTGACACTCCAAAAAAATCAGTAATGGGTATTGATGATATGCCTATAGAGGTTGGAGCTAAGGATTATATACAAAATAGAAGAAACGCTTTAAAAAACGATACTACTGCTTTATCTGAATTTAAAAGACAATTTCCCTTTACTATGGAGGAGGCTTTTAGAAATGATACACAAAGTTGTATATTTGATGTAGAAAGAATATATCAACAGATGGATTATAACGAAGTTAATAATACTCCTACAACAAGGGGTGAGTTTGTTTGGAAAAATGGAGTACGTGATACTGAAGTTATGTGGATACCTCACAGAAAAGGTAGATGGGAAGTTACTTGGGTTCCAGAAACTCAAGATCAAAATATTATTTCTTCTAGGTTTAGTAAGAAATTTCCTGGTAAAGCAGACAGCTTGGTTGCAGGTTGCGACCCTTATGATCATGACACCACTACTGATGGTAGGAGATCTGATGCTGCTGCTCATGTTTTTCATAAATTTAGCATGGGAAGTGATGCGTCTATGCAATTTGTTTGTGAGTACATTAATAGACCACCTAAAGCGGAGATATTTTACGAAGACATGATTAAGATGTGTGTATTTTATGGGTGTCAAATATTAGTGGAGAACAACAAAGTTGGTATACTAAAGTACTTTGAAAACAGAGGTTATTACGAGTACTTAATGGATAGACCTGACATGACACATACAGAGTGGAGTAGAGGAAAACAAAAAACAAAAGGAATACCTGGCTCTGGAGCTGCAGTAATAAATGCTCAAGCAGAAGCTATAGCAACCTATATATATGACCACGTTGGTTACGATGCAAATACAGGTGAGATAGGAAGGTGTTTTTTTAATACCTTACTCGATGATTGGAGTAGGTTTGAGATAGACAATAGAACAAAATATGATGCTAGTATATCTTCATCATTAGCTTTGTTGGCTTCTCAAAAATATATTAAAGCAAAAGTAGAATTAAAGGTCTCATCCCCTTTAGTTAAAAGATATAGTAACAAAGGAATGTTTAGCAAACAAATAAAAGCATGAATTACAACAACAATAAAACAAAACTAAATGGTTACCCATCACCTCTAGCAACTAATGAGGAGAAGGCTGCTGTTGGGTACGGACTTGAGTACTTTAAAAACATGTACTACGAGTGGCACAATAATGGTGACGTATTCTTTAGAGATCGTAAGATGAGATATAATCGTAACAGATCTTACGCTGAGGGTAATCAAGACGTAGGTAAGTACAAAGACTTACTTGACGTAGGTGGAGATACTTCTTACCTTAATATAGACTGGACTCCCGTATCTATTGTACCTAAGTTTGTTGACGTTATTGTTAACGGTATGGTTAACCAAGATTACGACATAAAGGCTGAGTCCATAGATCCTATTGCTGCAAACGAAAGATTGGAGAAGAAGAAAAAGATGTATGGTGAAATGATTTCCAAAGATTTCATTGAAGGATTAGAAGATGAAACAGGTATACCATTAGCTCCTGAAGGGTTTATTGCTGAGAATGCTGAAGAGATAGAAATGTTTATGGCTCTTAACTACAAACAAAATGTAGAAATAGCTTTAGAAAAAGCTATAGAGTACACTTTAGGTGTTAATGATTATGACGAGACAAAGCGTTATATGATTCGTGATCTTGTTGTTTTAGGTCTTTGTGCTGCTAAAACAGAAATATCTAAAACAGAAGGTGTTAAAATACGCCACGTAGATCCCGCAAATCTTATAACTTCTTTTTCTGCTAAGTCAGACTTTAAAAATATACGTCACGCAGGAGAAATTTATTCTATTACAATTGCTGATTTAAAACAACAGGCAGGAGATGACTTAAGTGAAGATGATTATATTAAGATAGCCACAGAGTATGCTGGTAAAAATAATAACCCATCCAATTACGGTACACAACCTTATTATGATAATGGTAACGAAACTTATGATTACGATAAGTTTAGCGTTAACATATTAGATGCTGAGTTTATTACTAGTCACTCTTTAAAGTATGAGAAAAAAGAAAACAAGTTTGGTGGGTACTCTGTAAACAAAAAAGCATCTAACTACAAGAAGCCTAAGAAGTCTAAAACTAAAAGAGAAGATATAGGTTCTACAGTAAAAGTTGTTTATAAAGGTAAATATATAGTAGGTACTGATTATGTTTTTAATTACGGTATGATGAAAGATATGCCTAGACCTAAGTCTAACTTATCTGAAACAAAGTTGTCTTATATTATATACCAACCTAATCTATATAAAATGAAGAGTCGTTCTTTAGTTGATAGAATGATTCCTTTTGCTGATCAAATACAATTAGCTCACCTTAAAATACAACATGTTCTGGCTAAAGCTAGACCAAAAGGTGCAGCGTTTGAAGTTGGTTCTTTAGAGAATGTATCTAAAGGTGATGGGGGTACTTTTACTCCTATGGAGCTTCAAGAGATTTACGATCAAACTGGTAATATATATTATAGACGTATAGATGATGAAGGTCAAATGACTGGGGCTATGCCTATACAAGAATTGGAAAATGGTATTGGTAGGGATTTTGGAACTTTGATAGGTGTCTATAATCATAACATGCAAATGATTAGAGATGTGACTGGTGTTAACGAAGCTCGTGACGCTTCTAAACCATCTAGCGAAGCCTTAGTGGGTGTTCAGAAATTATCTTTATTAGCTTCTAATAACGCTACTAGAGACATAAATGACGCTTACCTTAACGTAACAAAAAGAGTATCTCAAAGCATTACTGTACGCATGCAGGACCTTATTAACTTTAAAGGTTTGCATAAAATGTACACAAACGTTATAGGAGATACTTCCATGAAAAGTATAGATATGATGAAGAAATTATCTATACACGAGTTTGGAATAACTCTAGATGTTGCTCCTAACGAGGAAGAAAAACAAATGATGGAGCAGAATATTCAAGTATCATTAGCTCAAAAAGAGCTTAGACTTGAAGATGCTATCATGATTAGATCTATAAGAAATATTAAGATGGCTAATCAGATGCTAATTCTTCGTAGGACTAAATATCAAAAAGAACAACAAGCTCAAGCTCAACAAGCTTCTCAGCAAAACGCTGAGTTACAACAACAATCTGCACAACAATCTGCTCAGTTAAAACAACAAGAGCTACAATCAGAAATGCAGATAGAACAGGCTAGAGTACAGGCTAAGTCTCAATATGATATGCAGTTAAAGCAACTTGATTATCAATTAAAAGAACAGTTTGAACAAGCTCAACACGAAAGAAGATTAAGAGAGATAGAACTTTCGAATCTTGGTAGAGAGGGACAG
>Ga0209634_1001048_pt1 | contig 20760 bp, 44 predicted proteins | sample LinPmetageLP40_FD_184043 | JGI IMG/M metagenome (GOLD analysis project Ga0209634, IMG submission 184043) | Marine viral communities from the Pacific Ocean - LP-40 (SPAdes) (version 2) | ecosystem: Environmental > Aquatic > Marine > Oceanic | place: Pacific Ocean | collected 2010-08-26 | reverse complement strand
GCCGCCTGAACCACTTCCAGAAGCGCCGCCGCCGCCAGCAACCACTAGGTACTCACTGTCTAAAGAACTTGTAGCAGCCGCCTCCTTTAGATTTCTCCACTCGGCTGTGCCTGTTTCGTCAGTATATACTTCTGTGCGTTTAGTCTCAGTGTTTTCTCTGAGGTCTCCGATTGTAGTAGTTGTACGTTGAGCAGTAGTGCCCTTTACCCAGGTAAGCCCTCCAGCATTACCACTCATGTCAATTACATCTGTAGTTACTTTGGTTGTTGCCATTGAGCTCTAGTTTAATTTATTACTATTATCTGGATAGCATTAGCCGCCGTAACAGGTGGATTTGTTACAAATGTTAAGGTGTTTGTTGATACTGTCCAATTAGCAGCCCCAGATGAATCTAAATAATTTTGTGTTACCCCGCTTATACTTACTAAACAATTTTGTGCAGCTGTAGGTGTTGAACCTAGAGTCAATGCTCCTAACGAAGAACCAGTGCCTTGAAATTGATTTATTGAACCAAATCCGCAACTTGATCCTCCATAAGCTATAGATCCGCCATAACTTGCTCCATGTACGGAACAATAGTAATAAAGTGCAGGGGTGTTTTGTGTTATTCTTAATCTTACTCTTCTTGTTACGTAAGAATTAAAGTTAGTTGAGTTCGCATAATCACTTTGTGATACAGGCGTAAAAGTATTTGCAGAAGTGCTTCCATAATATTGAATACCGGTTGCATATGGATTAGAGGCTACAGAAGTTCCTATAACTATAGGGTGGCCATTGTTAGAACTATCATCTTGATTAAATTCATAAGTAAAACCTCTAGGCAATACTATTGTAGGTCGTGAAGCGCCGTCGACTACGTAAACGCTACCGGCTACAGTAATTACTTGTTCAGATGTTTGATCTAGTAAAAGCTGATCTGTCGCAACTGCTTTAGTTTGTATGCCTCCTCCAACTTGAACACTATTTACAACTGTTCCGTCGTTTTCTTTAATTTGTGCAATATTGCCTGGAGTTATTTCTTGATTCGTTCCTGCGCCATCACCACCCGCTAAAGTCCATAAAGCAACCGTAGTGTCTAATGTTATTGCAACTGTATCAGTAGGAGAAACACCCGTATTAATATAAGTTCCTCCTGAAAAAGTAATTGTGTCTCCGTTTCCTACGGTTTCTGTGCCTGTGTCACCTGAAATGTCAAAGCCCGTAAAGCCACCAGCTGGTGTTACCCAAGTACCATCACCTCTTAAAAATGTAGATGATGATCCGCCCGTAGGTACATAACCTACATTAGTGGTACCGTTGTATGTGTGAGCAATAACCTTAACATCTCCCGTTGTTGGGCTAACAGTTAAAGGACTACCGCTTGAGGCGATAGGCGTTCCTGCATCAACCGTAGTTACAGCGCCGGATGCAGATATTGTAAATCCTGCCGAGGTAACACTTGAAAAAGAGATACCCGATCCTTTCGTTATTGTGATTGTGTCATCTGTTGCTGTTCCTCCTGGTTTTGTACCATCAAGAGTTAGAACAACGTCTGTTGAACCAGACGCGCCTAAAGTATAGGTAGTGTCTAGGTTAGCTGGTGGGATTTGAATGTTTGCAGTACCTGCATACCCCACTATAAAGTCTACCGCTGCAAAATTGGTTGCTGGGCTGAAATCTGAAAATTTAACTGCCATAATTTGTTTATTCTGTTATTAAGTTTTGACTTGTGCCTTCTGTTACTATTTGAACAGATAGCTCGGTTACAATGTCTTGTAGACCAGGAGCTGATGTTCCAGGAAAATTTAATCCTATAAAATTACCTATTGCAATTAAATTAGCCATATTACCAGAGCGCTATAATGTTAGATGCGGTTGTTCCCCCTGTAGCCCATACTTTTTTTACATGTACTGGGAAAAAACTTCCAGCCAATACTCCATTAAAAGTTATAATATCTCCAGCAACTGTAGTCACTCTTAAATTACCCGCTGTTCCTATGTAAAGAACTGCGCCTTCTTGATTGCTTCCGTATATAGCGTATGTTTTACCTGTTGCAGCAAAAATGTTTTGAGCAACATCTAATGTTGTTCCATTGACAACTTGCTTTACAGTTGTCTGTGTGCCATCGGTTGTGTTAACTATAATCATTCCTATTTGAACACCTGCCTCTAAAAAGTTTAAAGTGTTTAGGTTACCAATGTCTGTTCCTACTCTGTTTGCGTCAATCAATTGTGTTGCGCTACCAGTAGTAGTTGTGCCGTTTACACCATCGAGTCCCGTGTTGGGTATGTCAGTATTGTCACTTGGATAAACGCTCCATGCCTTTCCGGCTTGTAATTTTTGATATGCCATTTTTTATTTTTTATATGGGAATACTCGATTTAGTGTATCGCGTCTGTCATCACATCCGCAATCGGAATTTGTAGCCTCAGCAACTTTATCAACCACATACTTTATTCCTGTGGCTGATGTAAATTTTGCTACGCTATCTCCAAATCCTTTTGATTTCATTTAATTATTTTTTACATCCAAAATTATTAGCATAGTTAGCCATAGCTACCACACTCTTTGAATATTTGTTTGTACTTTTCATAATAGAAGATGCAGCACTACAAGTACTTGAGCCTGGCATATTATTTTTTACCCATCGGGTAAACTTGCCTTGATTCTTTTCCTTTATCTCTGGAAAAGCTCCTTTTTTGGTTCTGCCTCTAACTGCCATTACTTTTTTATTAAAGAGCTAACGTGTTGTTTTACACTACCCTTCTCTGAATGAGATGAACGTACCATAGAGTGGTCTCCACCGTAAGCATGTCCATAAATTCTTTTAGACATCCCTTTGCTTTCGTCTCTACGTGCTTTAAAACTTTGAGATTTTTTTCCGTTTTTTGCTCCTAGAGAGTCGTCTAGTCGAGCGTTATATCCTTGATCCATAATTGAAAATTTTTAAATTATAAATACAAAGATAGTAATATTTTCTTTGCCTATTTTCTAGACTTAGCTCCAACGCATTTCCAGCGCTTTCTCGATAAATTGTTTGGGGTGTTGGGGTCGTTCTGTTTTTTTTTGCTCAAGCGTTTTTTTATGCCTAAACTTCTAGCGCAGTAGCTGTCGCCCTTTGAAGTGCCCGGCTTTACTCTAGGGCCTCCGCCCTTAGCTTTACCCGCCTGACCGTAGCTTACTCTTTTACCCGTAGAGGTAACTTTTACTTTTGCCTTTCCCTTTCGTGGTGTTGCCATTTATGATTTTGTGTGAGTATAGCCTCTCGCTTTTAAACGGTTGTGTTCTGCCATTGTCTTAACAATTTTTACTATTCCCGTTTTACTAAACATTTTGTGTATTTTAAATTTTTTTGCCATTATGCGTTTCTTACTGTTGATGTATTTCTAATAAATTGCGTTCTTCCGCCTGAAGCTTTTTTCTTTTTAGCTGTGGCTGCTAATGCGCGCTTGCTTAATCTTTTTGCTTTCGCTAAAGGCAAACAGCGGTCAGGATTTTTTTTGTTCTTGCTTGTACCGCAAGCTCCTTTAATCTTTCCGTCAGTTCCTATACGAACCCACTTCTGGTCACGCCATTTTTTAAGCTCACCCATTACGTTTATCTATTCTATCTTGCTTTTTTTTAGCTCTGTATTTTGCCATAGCTGTTCTTTTTTCTTTTCCTTTTTTCCAAGAACCTGCAGCAAATCTTTCAGCTCTTTTTTTGCTTTTAAACTCGTACAATTCACCCGCCGCTAATGCTTCGTCAATAGATTGCTTTTTTTCTTTTCCTTTTGCTTTAAAAGTTACACTAGGATGTGCGATATGAACAGTTTTGCCGCTACCACTACGAGATGGTTCATTAGGTGAAAACTCCATAAAAACAGTTTTATCTTTGCCAGACTTATTTCTTGCTAGATTTCTTAAATGCTTTTTGCGTTTCTTTTTAATCGGGTCGGGCATAACTATTTCATTTGAGCCCCAGCTATTCTATCTGCTTGAGTAGGGTTGGGATTATTATCGATGCCAGCTTTTACACTAAGCATACCAAATGCAGGCCGCTTAGACTTGCGGGATTTTTTGTTCATCTTACTCATCTCTATTTATTTAAGTGTGAGCCGTCGCATTGTCCATCTGTATTAGATGTATTACCGCACTGGCACATAGGTTGATTTTTCATGTCTTACTTTTTTTAGCATAGTTAGGGTCCTTACAATATTTGCTTGCCGCCATATTCGCATAAGCCGAAGGGTACTTGTCAAAAGTACGTTTAGCCCAAGCAATACCCGATGGGCAAATCTTGTTTCCCTTTTTTTTAGTTCGTCCAGCCATTAGTAGCCAGAGTTCATTTTCTTCTCCATCCCATATCCTGGGTTGTTTTTAATTGTTCCATTCATCATTTTTGAAAATGAATGGGCTTGAGCTTTCCCTACTGCGTTGTAAGGGAATGTTCTTTTTTCTCCGTTAGGTAATTTTACTGTAGGCATAATTAAGCTGTTGTTATAGGTTTCTTTGTTACAAATGTAGTTCCGAATACACCAGGTGTACCCACTTTTTTCGTTATATTATCAATATCTCTATTTCTAAAGTTAAGAGATTGATACTCATCGAAAGTTCTAGGACCCATAGTCCCATATCTAGTGTCACCTACAGGATACGATCCTCGTCCTTTTTTTTTCATCATCATGATTTAGTTAATTGTTCTTGTTGTCCACGCCTCACCGTTCCAATGTCTAATTGTTTTGGGCGCTTCTTTTTTTGCTACTGCTTTTTTTTCTGCTGGTTTTTTCTCAGCAGCTTTTTTCTTTGTTGCCATAATATTATTTTTTAGTTTTTAAGTCGGATAGTTTTTCTATCATTTCTTTTTGCATGTCGATGATCATCTGTTCAAGCTGATCATTACGAACCTCCATTTGATTATTAATTGATGACAAAGACTCGTTTTTCTTTTGAAGTTTGTTAACCTCATCCGGCTGCTGACCTATGATGGTATAGACAACCATACCTAGTGAACTAACTAGTGTACCAACGATAGCTACAAATAAATCTTTGTTTACAGGAGGTATTTCTATAAAAGCCAAAAACAATAGTAAAGCTACGATTAATATAAATATACCTGCAGCTCCTAGGTAATGTCTAATCTCTTTTCTATCGTTCGTCATAATTCAATATCTTTGATACAAAGTTATAAAATTAAATCTAATGAAAAATAAGCGTACAAGAGACTACATGAAATACTGGAGAGTCATCCGTTATTTCGTAAAACGAAAATACCAACTTAACACCGCGGAGCTAGACATGCTCTTCTTTCTCTACAGCGAAGAATACTTTACCGTCGATACTTTTAAAGAGTTTAACGAACTTCTTGGGTGGAACAAAAATCGTTTTACCAAACTAAAGAAAGAGGGATGGATAGAGGTTGTTAGTAACGCACGCCCCGGCAAAGTTAAGAGCCTATACGGCATTACATACAAGACCAGCCATATGATGAACTCGATATATAATAAGCTAGAGGGGGGTTATATTCCTATGGATAAGACTAAAAATCCTATGTTTTTATCTAAAGTTGGCTACAGCGACAAGGTCTACCGTAACACTATAAAGAAAATGAACGAGGCTATACGACAAGAACAATGTCATTCTCACGAATTATAGTATAGGGCTCGTCGTGTATAAGCATGGTATATCCCGCGCGCTTGTCGTAGTATATCTCACTGTCTTTGTCAATTGCTACAACGTCAGTGCCTACCTCAATAATGCGCCCCTTCTTATACCGAAGCTGATTGGCATCATCCGCAGACAAAAGAAGTCCCGATGAGGTCTTAAGCTCCTCCTCAATTGTTTTTATTACAACGTATTTTCCTATTGGTTTCATAATTTTAATATTTGTTTTCCTACCGCTTCAACTACATCTACCGTAACTGCATTTCCGCACATTTTATATCTCTGTGTGTTTGATATTAAACCTTCAGTTCCAAACTTTGTCCAATCATCTGGGAATCCTTGTAGCCTTTCGCACTCTAAGGGAGTTAATTTTCGTATAGAATTTATAAATTGATCTGTATTATTTCCCGAACCTGATGAGGCATGTAATGTATTGGCTAATTTTTTTTTATGTCTACTCACCACTTTACCTTTCCGATCTCTATAATACCCTAAAACATAATTATCTTTTTGAACACTAGTTAGCGTATTGGTAGAATTGTCATTTCTTATTTCTAATTTTTGAGGTTGATTCATATACTTTCGTGTTCTAGCTGATCCAATATTTATTTTGTTGTTTTTAATAATTCCCTTACTTTCTCTTGTGATAGGAAATATTTGTCCTCCACTTTTGTTTGAAGTATATCCGACAAGGTACACTCGCTCTCTATTTTGGGGGAGAAACCACTTTGTATTAAGCAATTGCCATTCAAGTCTATAGCCCCCAATGTTGGTAAACGCTTGCAAGATTGCCGCAAAGTCTTCGCCAGAGTTTGAGGAGAATGTGCCTTTAACATTTTCCCAGATAAAAAAATCTGGTCTGCATTCTTTGATAAGCCTAATTGCTTCAAGGATAAGGCTTGAACGTTCTCCTGCCATTCCTTTTTGTTTTCCAGCAAGTGAGAAATCTTGACAAGGGCTTCCGAAGGTGATAGCGTTAATTCTTGGGAGGTCTGATCCTCGAACATCTGCAACTGATCCGACATAGGTTGAATTTTTAAAATTGTTTTTATAAACTTGATTAGCGTATTTGTTTATTTCTGAATTAAAAGAATTTATTTTAAACCCTGCTCTTTCTAGACCTAAATGAAAGCCTCCTATTCCACTAAACAAATCAAGTAAGTTCACTATTTACATTTTAGACTCGTATGTTCTTGCCATAGTTACTATAGCGTTAGTTGATAATATAGTTACCGCTACAGACACAGCATTTTGCAAGGCTACCTTTGTAACTTTCATCGGGTCTATAATTCCCATGCTGATCATATCGCCAGTCTTACCCGTTTTTACGTCAAGTCCAAAACCTCTTTTGTCATCACTAGAAACTTTCGTGTTCTCTATCCCAGCGTTTTTTAATATTTGAAGTGAAGGAGCTTTAAGTGCCGAGCTTAAAATCGCGCCAGCGATCAATTTTGAAAATTCAGCTTTGAACTTTGACTTGCCCATTTCATGGTCGGCATCTAGGAGTGCTACCCCTCCCCCTGGGAGTATGCCTTCTACAAGTGCGGAGCGTACTGCACACACTGCGTCATCCACGCGGTCATACAGTTCCTTCTGCTGGAGGTCCGTGTTGCCTCCCACCCTTATCACACCTACCCCCCCGGTAAGTGAGGCGATACGCGAGGTTATAAATTCCTTGTCAATTTTTTTAGTGGCTAGCTTATGTGCGTCCCACAGCTCACCCACCCTAGTGTCGATCTCCATCTGGCTTACCTTCTGGTCGTCCTTGAGTATGATCGTGCTCTCTTTACCCACAATAACTTTCGCTGCCCTTCCCAAATCTTTAAAGGTCATAAGGCTGAGGTCGTCACCCGTACTCTCTGAAAAATAAGTAGCGCCAACTGAGAGAGCTATGTCGTTCATCAGCTCATGGCGTTTGTAACCAAAATTGGGCGGAATTATGGTACATAGCTTTAGATTGTTCTTCATGACATTTGCTGCCAACGTATTTGTTACGTTTTGAGAACAAGGCGCTACTATTAATAATTTCATATTCTCAGCAATAATTGGCTTCAGCACGTTCTCTATGGAGAGAATATTATTTATATCTGAGTCAGACACCAAGACATGCACATCCTCAAGTATACACTCGTCTTTCTTGTGGTTGTTTATAAACAAATGGCTTGAGTACCCGCGGTCTATCTTTATCCCCTGGGTTGTCTCAAAGGTAGTGTCTGATGTTTGGCTTTTCTCCACCGTCACGATCCCATTCTTTCCTACCGCCTTATAAGTATCTGCTATTATCTTCCCTATCTCAGGGTCGTTATTGCAGGAGATCGTAGCCACATCCAATAACTTCTGGTCAGTAACAGGCTCCGCCGTTTCTTTTAACCTCTGGATAACACCCTCAGTAAGTGACACTAGATCACGCAACACCTCAGTCTTGTTTTCCTTGGGGGTTATGAGTTTCATACCCTCTTTTACTATAGCCTCTGTTATTACTATAGCCGTAGTGGTACCGTCACCCGCCTCACTAGCCGTGCGGTCCGCCGCTTCTTTCATCATCTGCACCGCTAAGTTCTCTACAGGGTCTAGTAGCTGTATGCTCTTAGCCACAGTAACACCATCCTTGGTGACCGTTATGCCATGGGTGTGATGAGGTGACTCTATAAGCACCGTATTACCCATTGGTCCCAAGGTGCTTTTAACTGCGTCTGACAGTTTTGTTATACCCGATATAAGTTTTGTTTGTCCGTCTTTGCCAAAATGCAAATCCTTTGGTGAATACCCGCCCGTTTCATTCATTTGATTTAATTTGATTTACTCAAAGATATGAACTTAAATTTAATATCAAAATGTTGAATGTTAAAAATATTTTCCTATACTCTTTATATATATTTTCTTTATTTTATACTTTTTTTTGAATCTTACGCGAAGAATAATTAACATAATTAACATTAGTATTGATACTCAGATAGTTATAAAAAAATAAATAACATTATTATAACAGTATTATGTTAATCTTTAACATATTTTCTAGTTTGTTAGCTCAATAAACCAAATTGAAAAAATAGTCAAAATTAAAAATTGAAATATTTCCATGAGTTTTTTGTGATTATGTACATTTTTAACACAGATCCTGTTAATTATTAAACATAAAAAAGACTACCCTAAAGTAGCCTTTTCTTACCTAGATAATAAACCAACAATTATCCAAACATATCTTTTCGCATATCTGCTCTCTCAATTCCATCAGCGATCATCTTAATCTTTCGATCCTCATCAATGATCCTTTTCATATTAGCAGCTCTCTGAATACCCGTCATTGAATTTGGTCTGTCATTAATTAACCTACCGTTCTTTACATAAAGACCGTCAACCATATCACTCTTTCTATTATCCCTACTCATCTGTTTCATAATACTTTATTGTTATACCGATTAAACCTAAATAGATAACTAGCTCCGACCAGTTATTCTCCTTGTCTCTAGGATAGTAAGACCAACCAAATGCAAATCCTACTCGTAATCTATTGTATAGCTCTAGCCTATAAGACATTGACAAATATACAAAATTATTAGATACACAGGGGTGCGAGATAATACTATACTATACGGCGCGTTGGCCAAAAAGAAAAGTTGATTTTTAAAATTTGATTTTTTTATTTTTATTTTTTTGCGGTCGGTTTTTTTGCGGTTTTTTTTTGGCTAATGAGCCGCAGCTCTTCACCTCATTCGATGCGCTCCGCTTGTTTTTTGTTGGGGGTTCTTTGCACGCTTGCAAATATTTATCCTTTAGAGATGCGCTGCACTTTCTCTTTATACCTGTCCGCCACAAAGAAAGCGTAAATAAAAAAGGGTAAAATGTAATATTGTAACCTCTTGATTACCAGGCATTTAGACGGCTGGTTGTCCCTGGACAATGAAGCCACGAAAAAAAATATAATTTCATTATTACTTAATAACTATTTAATATTATTCTATTATTCTATTAATATTATTTTCCTTACCTTTATGTTATTATTAATTAAAACAAAACAAAATGAACACAAACACAATTAAAACAGAATTAAAAGAATATATCTCTGATGATTTCGGGTGTCAATATTGGGAACAATGGCAAAAGGATAATATATCTCAGGAGGATTTACATTTTCGTTTATTCAATGAGGATTATTATATTATTGGATATTACAACGCGGAACAATGGCTAAAAAAACATAATATATCAGTTTTCGAGGGTATTGAATTCGTGCAAGATTACGAAAAGGAAAATTTCGGAGATGATGCCATTCAAATCTACGATAATGCGGAAAAGCTAGTTAATATGATTGTTTATATAATAGGCGAGGAATTAATATACAATGAAGAATACCACAAAGAAGTAATTTAAACCCACCACCACAAACAAACAGTCCATCCATTGATGGGCTTTTGGTGGTAACAGACATTAACTAAATTTATATATTATGAAAACAAAAGAAACAATTTTAAAAGAAATATTTCGTAATGATCCTTTTGGATTATTAGGCGAAAAAACTATGCCTATTGAATCAAAAGATTTGTTAATTGAAAATATATCATTTGCTTTAAATGGTGGAATGTGGGACAATTTAAAAGCATTTATTCAAAGTGAAAATTCTTTATCTAGTATAGAATTAAACCCCGATTCACCGATATGGCATGAAATCGAGGAATTTATCGCCGATAAGATCCTAGAGGATAACCAAATAAATGTAATGGAATAAACCCACCACCACAGACAAACACCGCGCCATTAAATTGTGCGCGGTTTTGGTGGTAAACAAATTAAACAAATCAACATGGAAGCAAAAATAAATTTTATTTTAAATCACATTAAAAACACACATACAAAACAAGATTTTAAAGACTTGTATACTTTTAACAAAGATGAAATAAACGAAATATATAATAATATATTAAAAGACAATCAACATGAATAAATTTAACGGAATAGAACAGAAAAAGACAGAGCGCAAAACCACAGAATGGTTAAACACTAAACGCAAAGAATTGCCAAAGGTGGTTAAATCCTTTATGGATAAAAATCCTACTGAGGAACAGATAGAAAGCTTTTATACTTGTTATGTAATGCGATATACTAAAGACAGTATTGAGGACATTCTAAGAGACTATAATACGTTACAGATAGATACAACTGCCGAAGTAATAAAACATTTCGGTGGTTTCTTTAAACTAAATAATAAATGAAAAAATTACATAAAGATTTTTGGAATCACAGCATCCATCCTATTACGGGATTTTTTATAGGGGATGATAAAATGGTCGAAGTATTTAGTTATGATAAATATTTCTTGAAGCCGTTAATAGTTCCAAAAAATAAACATAACCGACCAATTCAAATAAAACCCTTTAATTATTTATATGATAAAATTAACACTGCTTAAAGAAAGATTAACTGAAGAGGGTTTAATACCCGAAAGCATTACAGATGCGAATCTTAGATGCTCTTAATCAATAAAACAAAACAATGACAAAACAAGATTTTTTAAAACGAGCAACTGCTAAAAATGTAAAGCAAACGCGCGGACATGATGCACCATCTTTTGAGTGGGATATTTACCTTGATGGTAAGAAAATTTGTAACTGTTGGGATGATTCCTATGGTGGCGAATTAAAGGTCACTAATTATGACAATCAAAGTATTGAGGAAATTTATAAATCCATTGACAAGAATTCTCTTTTTGATAAGGAATATAAATGGACAACGAGTCTTCAATTATTAATGGAAGAGATAAAGACAATTTCATTAATGAAAAAGGATGAGAAAAAGGGTGTAATGATAGGCAAACCTACTTCATATTCTGTTGTGGGATTTCAAACCAGCATTCCCACGACATTTAAGAAATGGTCAAAGGATGAAGTTATGAAAGACTATCAAAACATTATAAACGATGCAATTAAGAAAGGGCAAACCATCCTTAATGCTGATTATTTAAGAACGTGGAATTTAAATATATAACTATGGATTTTGATTTAGACAATTACATAAATTGGGATAAGATTGCAGAAGATTATTCCTTAGAAAGCGGAGATATTTCTCTGCATGATACACTTCAATTAGAGGGTATATTTTATAAGTTTATTGAAACCAACAAAACAAAAAAGATGACAACAAAAGAAATAAAAGACCAAGTATTTGATATGCTACACAATTTGACTTACCAAAAACTAGAGGGTAATTTCAAGAGTAATATTGAGAGCGAACAACAAGATGAGCAATGCGAATTGATGGGCGACATTCTAACTGAATTAGCGAAACAACCTATTGAATTCCATCTCAATGCTTATGACAATGGAATGATTGATGCCGAAGAGTGTGTCCAAGCCATTGATGAGGTTGTGAACGGAGTAACTGAAGCACCATGAAAGTACTTATAGCTTGTGAAGAAAGCCAAGCGGTTACAAAACAGTTTAGAAAATTGGGTCACGAGGCATATTCTTGTGATCTAATTCCTTGTAGTGGGGGCCATAATGAATGGCACATTCAAGGCGATGCATTGGAGCAGGCGAACAGTCGAAAATATGATTTGATGATAGCGCACCCACCATGTACATTTTTATCAGTAAGTGGCAATCGGTGGCTATACAATAAAGATGGCACAAAGAATGAGGAGCGTTGGGAGAATAGGCGAAAGGCTTTGTATTTTGTTCAGCAACTGATGGATGCACCGATTAAGCATATAGCCATTGAGAATCCAATTAGCGTAATTTCATCACAGATAAGAAAGCCGAATCAAATTATTCAGCCGTATATGTTTGGCGATTCAGCTTCAAAGAAAACATGCCTTTGGACAAAAAATCTACCCCTTCTGGAGCCGACAAAAATTGTCGACAAGGGAGAGTTTTTCGAGTGGACAGATAAGAACGGAAAAAAGAAAAGACAACCTCTTTGGTATTACAATGCATTTATAAATTCAAAGTCAGACCAAGAGCGTAGAACATTGAGGAGCAAGACATTTCTAGGAATTGCGGAGGCTATTGCTACTCAGTACTCAGAGTATATAATTAACTTAAACCAACGATAAAATGACAACAAAAGAAAACTACACGCCTCAAGTATATGATGTACTTTATTATCTATCAGATGATGATGGCAACGAAATGCTTGATGAAAATGGAAATGTAAAACTATTTACAAATCCCTCTGGACATATTGGAGGAGACTGTGATTTAGCTGAAGGTATAGAGGCTGAAGATTTAAATGAAATAAATAATAAAATAATTATAAATTATGAAGGATAATAAACTAATAGCGGAATTTATGGAATTAGAAGTTAATAATGGATTATACTGTTATACAACTGCTATGGATGACTACAAAACGGACACACTTTATTTTGACTCCTCATGGGATTGGCTGATGCCAGTAGTAGAAAAAATAGAAATGTTAGGGTATACATTTGAAAAAAACTATCAACCCATAGACAAAGATTGGCAATGTTTAATAGTCAAAGGTTTGGATATTCTTTATCAAGAATTTGATAAAAGTAGTATAAAATCAGCTCACTATGTAGTAGTAGAATTTATAAAACGTACTAAAAAAAGTACATAACGTACTAAAAAAAGTACAGAGCAACATGGTGCATGGGTAGGTTCGATTCCTACTTGCTCGCAATGAGAATATTCTCAGAGATTAAACCAACAATAAGATTATGCCATATATAAAAAAATCAGAATTTATCTATCTGCAAAAAAAGATAAGCATGAGACAAGATAGGGATGTATACAATCAAATGTTTGATGATTACATTCGTGAACACAATTATGAATTGTGGGGTTTTGCGCATTCGGATATAAAAAGAAAATTGGCAATAACAAAACCTTGGGATAAGGGAACAATTAGAGAACTATTAAAAACCAACAAAGAATGAACATAATACAGATGCAAGATTTAGGATATGTGGGAGTGGATATTCTAGAGAATTTAGAAGAGATAAAAGATTCTCTTTCAGAGATTAAAAAAGCTGACTTTAAAAAGGAGTCTACTTTTGAAGATACTCAGCACCTACAAGAGTATGTGTGCGATACAATCAATATGATTAAAAAGAACCTAACAAAACTACAAGAAAAATGATAACGGGATATATAATGCTAGTAAGTGGATTATTATTTATAGTAATAGTAGTTTTAATAAGCGAATCAAAATGAAGTTAAGAGCAACGTATCAGAGGGTAGAAAAAGAGTATACCCTCTCTGTTGATTACACTTACGAGTGGGAACCAAGAGAGTGGGATTATCCTGGAAGTGCTGACTTGGAAGTGACTGAGGCATACATAAATTCAGAGCCTATACCTATGGAATTTTATTATGACTATATTCATGATAAGGTTGAAGATGATTTAAAAGAACACGCAAAAGATTTAACATGAAGCTAATAGAATCATTTGGCAAGAGATATGGATACCAACAAGAGGTTCATTTGGCCTTTGTTATCACAACGGGTTATAAACAAAAGGTGCTGATGGAAATATTTGTTGAGGCAAGTGTTGACAAAAACGGCATAAGATCAATTTCTCTGAGGGAAAATGGAACTCACAACAATATCCTTGAGATAGAGCGAATAAATAAAGAAGAACTTCATGAACTAATAATACAACAACTATGAAAAAAATACTAAGATTCATAAAGCTAAAGCTAGTAAGGAAGAAAAGGAAAAGGAGTAGAGAGAAAACGCTCTGGTCGAATCTGATGAGCAATGAAAGAAAGATTAGACAACAGATAGAGCAGATGGTTACAAGAAACAAATATGTTTCTGCTAAGTCTAAATACAAAATCACACTTTCAAAACCCAGAGAAATAATATACCTTTATAAATTAAACCAAGACATAAGAGATGAACTTAGAAAATACAGACCAGATAGTAGATAGAATGGACGCCGATTATTTATGGCATTCAACTGTGGCTCTCAGAAGAGAGTTACAAAAAACTAAAAAAGAATTACAAAAAATGGAGATGAAGTGGCACGACTGCTACTGGAATAAAAGATAGTGTTGTTTTGTTCAGTGGAGAAAGGGGCATTCAGAAATGATGCCCTTTTTTTTGTCTAATTAAAATATTATTAATACTTTTATATAAATTTAATCTAAATCTAATCAAATGCCTGAGATGACCAACGACTCAAACTTTGATGCCTTCGCTGACGATGAGTATCAATCCCAAGAATTTATTAAGAAAGCCCAGCGTGAGAGACCTCAAGTTCCCTTCGCTTCTATTGATGACTTTAAAGTTTTCAATCGTGCTATTTTTAATGACACTAACCTCAACCCATTATTTAAAGAATTATTTAAATGAAGCAGTACATATTCAATCAATTTGTCGACAACATAGTTACTCACACGGGTCTTTCTAAAGAGGAAATATTTGATCACAATAGAAGAAGTGAAATAACAGACGCAAGGAGAGTTTTGTATAAACTATGTAGAGACAGAGGGTTTTCAAATAAATCAATTGAGTCTTACATGAAAGACAATGGATACACTTGCCATCCAAACACAATAAAACAAGCATTGTCTTCATTAGAAAAAGCAATGGCAAATGATTCTGACTATCAAGAAATCATCAACAAATTATCAAACGTTGAAGCCTAAGACCTTGGAGGAAATATTTAGTGAAGCCTTAATGGATTCAAGCTCCACCAATTTAAATGGCGAGGGGCATGAGTCTAGGATGATGTTAGGAGTAAAAATAAGCAAAGACAATATCTCTGGAGAGATAAAGATTTACAATCCACGTGGTAAGCACTACGATGAGGAGTTGACCAAACAAGAGTATTTAATATTCGTTGAGGGGTGGCGCAAGGGGGTATACAATTTAGTATTACAAGTATACCGAAAGCGTTTGGATATTATAGAGAAGAGAATCCCCGAATTATTGACCAACAAGAAAAGTCTTATAGCTATAAAAGAAAGGCGAACGGGCTTATTACAGAAGTATTTTAATATAACTAGAAAATTAAACCAACTATCATGACCAACAAAAAATCAGTATTCGAGGTGCTGTCGGCAGTAGATGTCAGTACGCACGTTAAATCAAAGGGAAACCTTACATACCTATCTTGGGCTTGGGCCTGGGGGGAGGTAGCAAAGCGTTATCCCGATGCCAACTATGAGATATACAGAAATCCAGAAACAAACCTACCTTATGATTTCGTAGAGGGAACGGGATATATGTGTTATACAACTGTAACGATAGAGGGCAAGGCACTACAGATGTGGTTGCCAGTAATTGACTTTAGGAATAAGTCTATACTGAGTAAGGCTACAACTTTTGATATTAATAAAACAATCATGCGTTGTTTAACTAAGAACGTTGCCATGCATGGTCTTGGACATTATATCTATGCGGGAGAGGATCTTCCAGAGCCAACAAGTGCAACGGGAATAGAGAGCCTAGACTTAGGCTTACCACCAAAACAAAAGGCTAAATCTCCATCTAAACCAACGGGTGATCCTATGCTTGACATTATAACTTTAAAGAATGGTCTTGATAAGGGCAGAACATGGGAGCAGATGATCCCATGGCTAAAAAAGACCTATGAAGATTTAACTATTGAGGAACTTAAAACTAAGATAAATGAGTAAGAAGAAACTAACACACGATCAGATTATTGAGAAGCTCCGGGATGATAAAGAGTATTACGGAGAATTCGGGAGACAATATCTAAGCAATAGCAACATCAAGGATTTGCAACCCAAAACTTTTAAACAGTTCGGACAAATCCAGGAGGACAATGAGAATTTTATTAAGGGGCGGTATTTCCATCAATTAATATTAGAGCCTGAGAAGGCTTCTGAGTTTCCTATTTATAGCGACACTAAAACAAGAGGAGTAAAGTATGACAAGTATTTAAAGGATAATAATATTCCTTCAGCTATTCTTGAGCATGAGGCTATACTTATGGAAGAACTTAGAGATGAACTTTTAAACGTAAAGGGTTATAAGGGAGCCAAGCAACAAGTAGCTGAACTTATATCTGATAATGAGGCCCAATATGAGGTTCCAATTGTCGGGAAAATATTCGGACACGATTTTAAGGCAAAGGCGGACGTTATATCTCAAGGAATAGTCATTGACCTTAAAACGACAACGGCTAAGTCAGACGATGAGTTTAAATGGGTAGGAAAGAATAAATATTACTATGATACCCAGGCATTTATATATACTACTTTATTTAAAATGCCAATGACTTTTATAGCAATAGACAAGACGAAAAAGATATATGGAGACACCGGCGAAATCTACCACGAAATTTATGTCTGCCCTGTTAGTGAGGAAACTTTACTTGAAGGGAAAAAAAAGGTAGAGGCAGCCGTCCAAATCTATGAGTATTATCATGGAAAGGACAAGAAAGAAGACATAAGAAACGTAATTTATAATTTAAAATTTTAAACAATGGCAGTAAAACAAAAGTACTATGGCAATCTACAATTAGATAACTTAGGCAAAGCAGTAAAAACAATTCCAGGCAAAGTGGAGAAGAGCGAGCAGTATGGTCATCAAATTAAAGTGAAAGCAGCAATGTGGGATGATGGAGGTATAACAATTGACATTTGGGATGCTGAGAATAAAGTCGCGCACAAGCTTGGAAAACTTATGTTGGATAAAGAGTATGCTCCACCAAAAGGACAGCCAGCAGCTGCGCCTCAGAATGAGCCAGAGGACAACGACTTACCCTTTTAACAACCCTTACATAAAACTAGGGGGAATGACATCCCCCTTTTTTTTATGTTAAATGTTAAAAAAAATTCTCTATATAGATATATATATATTTATATTTATAAATAATTATTTTAAATACAGAATGAATACAAAAACCAACATTTTCAACACTATGCCTATAAATGCAAGGCTATGCAATAATAAAACCAACATAAAACCAACACTTTAATGTCACATATTGTCACAATCTTTAAAGATATCAACACAACGAAGGCTCCATTCTTCAGAGAGGTTGATGTTATATTAAAAAGAATTAAGGAAGGAGCTTCTAAAGAATTAGTTTTATCAATCAGAAAAGAAAATGATAAAGCGCTACGAAATGAACTAAAAAAGAAACTTCCAAGTGTTTGCTTTAGCGGTCAATTTAATCAAAGATCAGACGCATCTTTAGTCAAGCACAGTGGTATCATCTGTTTGGATTTTGATGGCTACTTAAAACAAAACGAATTATTATCAGACAAAGCAAAGTTTGCTAAAAACAAGTACGTTAACTCTGTATTCATTTCTCCATCGGGAAAAGGACTAAAGGTATTGGTTCGCATTCCTCCAATGCCAGAGAATCATGTAGGTTATTTTGTGGCTCTTGAAAAACATTTTAAGTCTAAGTATTTTGATAAGACATCAAAAAATATAAGCAGAGTATGTTATGAGTCTTACGATCCTCTCATAGAAATTAATAATAACTCTAAAATTTGGGAGACTGTCGAAGATTTAGAGTATAAAGAAGTTAACTCTTCTAATGGCGTTAAGACCATTCCTATTACTGATGAGAACAAGATTGTTGAAATATTAGTGAAATGGTGGCAGAAAAAATACCCCATGAATGAAGGAGAAAGAAACGCAAATGCTTTTATTCTGGCTGCCGCATTTAATGACTTTGGAATATCATCTTCCACAGCTACATTAGTCATAAATCAATACCAAAGTTCTAGCTTCAGCGCTGCTGAAATAAATACAACTATAAAATCCGCCTACTCAAATACTAAAAATTTTAATACTAAGTTCTATGAGGACGAGGAAAAGATAAACCAGATTCAAGGGCGTTTAAGAAGAGGAGAATCAAAAAAAGCCATACGTCAAGACCTTAAGGAGTCAAGCTTGGCGCCTGATGTTATTGACTCCGTGCTAGCCAAAGCAGAAGAGGATAACTCAGTTAAGTTTTGGACGATGAGTTCCAAGGGGGTGGTTAAAGCTATCCCTTTAATATTTAAAAAGTTTTTAGAATCAAACGGATATTTTAAATTCTGTCCAGAAGGTCAGAAGCATTACGTGTTTGTTAAGGTTACTAATAATTTGATTGACCACTGCTCAGAGAAAGATATAAAAGATTTTATTCTTAATCACTTACATGGAATGGAGGACATGGCCATTTATAATTTCTTTGCAGATCAGACAAGACTGTTTAAAGAAGACTTCTTGTCTTTGCTAGGAACAATAGATATATTTTTTATTGAGGACACTAAAAACACCTCTTACCTTTACTATGAGAATTGTGCAGTAAAAATCACAAAAGACAAGGTTGAAGCTATAGACTACCTTGAGCTTAAAGGATACGTTTGGAAGGAACATATTATAAATAGAGTCTACAGGACTTGTGAATTACAAGATAATAATTTTAAAACCTTTATAAGTAACATCTCTAACAAGGAACAAGAACGCATCCTGACACTTGAGTCTACCATAGGTTACATGATGCATGCTCATAAAGACATATCATATTGTCCTGCTGTTATCCTCAACGATGAGAATATTTCGGATACTGCAAACGGTGGTACGGGTAAGGGCATATGGCTACAAGCGATAGGGCAGATGAAAAAATTAGTAATGATAGACGGTAAGGCTTTTAGCTTTGATAAGTCTTTCCCATATCAATTAGTTTCAGCGGACACACAAGTGCTCGTGTTTGATGATGTAAAAAAATACTTTGACTTTGAAAGATTGTTTAGTGTAATCACTGAGGGAATAACCGTTGAGAAAAAGAACAAAGATTCTATTAAGATACCCTTTAGTAAATCACCAAAAGTTGCTCTCACTACTAACTATACAATCAAAGGCAGCGGCGCTTCTTTTACGCGCAGGCGATGGGAACTTGAGTTAGCCTCTTACTATACTCCAAGCTTTACTCCAATGCACGAGTTTGGAAGGTTTTTATTCGGAGATGAATGGGATGAAGATGATTGGTGTCAGTTCGACAATTACATGATAAACAACTTACAGCTCTTTTTAAATTCAGGATTACTAGAAAGTGATTCTGTTAATGGTGAGATGAAATCTCTTATAATGAAGACTAACGTAGACTTTTGCGAATGGTGTGGTTTGACAGGTACTAGCCCAGCCAATTCATTGTTAATAGTAAATAAAAAATTACACTTGAATCCTTTATACTATGACTTTGTAACATCCTACGATGATTATGAAAAAGGAAAATTTGCTGTATCAAAATTTAAGTTTAAAAAGTGGATGGTAGCCTACTGTGTATACAGCCAAGGTCTAGAGCCTGAAGCCGACAGAGATATGATTGGTAATTGGATAAGAATAAAACCAAGGGTAGAAGGAGTAATACAAAAAAAACTATTATGAAGTTTAGAGATTACCAGGAGGAAATAATAGCTAAAGGAACGGATGTAATTGCAGAGCACGGTTTCGTCTACTTAGCCATGGAGGTCCGGACAGGCAAGACACTTACGAGCTTAGGTATAGCCAAAGAGATGGGCGCTAAGAGAGTTCTGTTTATAACTAAGAAAAAGGCCATCAGCTCTATTGAAGATGACTACCAGATGCTGAAGCCTAATTTTACCCTTGAGGTAATCAACTACGAGAGTCTCCATAAGATAGAAGGAAGCTTTGACCTAGTAGTCTTGGACGAGGCTCATTCCTTGGGAGCATTTCCCAAGCCAAGTAAGAGGGCCAAGCAGGTGAAGATTATTATTCAGAAGAACGACCCTCTTGTGATCTTGCTGTCTGGAACACCAACCCCTGAGTCATACAGTCAAATGTACCATCAGGTATATGCCATTCCTGGTAATCCTTTTAGAAGGTACATAAACTTCTATAGGTTCTGCGAAAAGCATGTGAACGTAACCCAAAGACCTATAAACGGAATGTATATTCGCGACTACTCTAAAGGTTTGCCAAATATTATGGATGCTATGCAACCCTACTTTTTAGCTTATAGCCAGAAGGAGGCAGGTTTTCAGGTAAAGACTAATGAGCACATACTGCACGTAAAGATGAGCTCACTGACTTACAATGTAGCTGCTAAACTTAAGAAGAATTTGGTAGTGGAGGGCAAGGATGAGGTCATTCTAGCAGACACGCCTGTAAAGCTGATGATGAAACTCCATCAGATATACTCTGGGACTGTAAAGTTTGAGAGAGGAGCCTCTAAAATACTAG
>Ga0209634_1001047_pt1 | contig 20763 bp, 21 predicted proteins | sample LinPmetageLP40_FD_184043 | JGI IMG/M metagenome (GOLD analysis project Ga0209634, IMG submission 184043) | Marine viral communities from the Pacific Ocean - LP-40 (SPAdes) (version 2) | ecosystem: Environmental > Aquatic > Marine > Oceanic | place: Pacific Ocean | collected 2010-08-26 | reverse complement strand
ATTCATTTCTTAGAACTTCCAGCCCCTCTTCCTCTTTTTCGCAATCACCACACATTCCGCGCCCCCAAACTTTTTTCGTCTACATTTTCAACCAAGCTTCACATGATGGCGAAAGAAAGGTGATTGTCTTCTTTCAGGTAGCCGCAGTGGTAGCGGCGCGCGAAGCTGACCTCCAAGACAACTCTGAGAATACCATGTCTGTGGGTTGTTCTTGATGCGATAGAGTTCTCTCCACCAAGGCATTTCAGCAGATAGCCACTGCGCGGGATAAGTCATTCAACCATCGCTTTGATTAACGTCCCATCGCTCGGCTTCTTAGCCCTGGGCTTCAATTCGAAGTTAAGCAACCCGCGAGCTTTCATGTCTCTGCAAAGGTCCTTCACATGGGTTTCTTTCATCGGAAACCTCTCCATGACCTCCAGACACAGCGACGAAAATTCGACCGCCCTCCGCTCCAACAGGGCTTCGGAAATCAGCTGTTCAGATAGGGCTTGATAGCGCTTACAGCCTATACCGCGCTGTCCCTGCTCGTGGAGCGCGTAGTCGTCCGCCGAAAAAAGCTGATCCTGGCTGGTCTTCGTCGCCTTCGCTTCACGCCTGGACTTAAACTCCTCGCGTTCGACCGTGCCGTGGACGTCCCGAAAAAGCTTTACTCCCTCGGGTCTGTTGGTCCCAAGCATAAGACGCATCTTTTCCCGGTCCACAAGCGGTTTAAGTATTGAGAAGTCGGGAAGATGCGTTGCCACTCCGTGGGATCGGAAGGCGTCCTTGAGAAGGTGTAGAACCCTGACCTCGCCCTTCAAGCCGGCAGGCAATTGCTTAGCAGTGTCCTCCCAGTTAGGATCGCCGACGAAGTCTCCGAATTGGTGTGCGACCTTAGGATTCACCGAATGCCTGCTTACTTCTTCGGTCATGAAGTTGAACAAAAATTCGCCCGTGCGGCCTTTCAGAAAGGCGCAAACCTCTTCGATACGAACAACCCAATTAGTCGGATCTATAAATGTGAACGTAAAGCCATCGGGAATGCGCCGGGCGATCTGGTCAAGATTGTCTTCGAATGCCCCTTCGAAGACATGGATTTCAATGTCGTCTTTGCGCTGCGCATAAATGCGCAGGCGTGCTACTGCGTCAGGGTCTTTCTCGCACAGGTAGAAGCGAACTTTCAGTTTCGGACCTCGACGGCGCGGCTCGACGAATTTTCTTACCGTCTCCAGTAGATCAACAGCTACGCCGAACGAAGCATCCGAACATCCCTCCTCATCACGAACGTTCCACGGACCAGCAAAGCCGTCGACGTAATTGAACGCGTCCCAGCCTCCGTAAAGAACCTTGACTGCCAAAGTTTCCAGATATCGGCGCAAGAATGCGTGCTTTATGAAGGTCTGCTCCCGACCAACGTAGAGTTCGGCGGGCAGGTTCATGCGGGCTGAAGCTCCGCAAGGATCGACGCCGGCACGATCTGCCAGGGGAATCCGTTCCACTCCTCTCCTTCGAGGAGACGCCCGCCGGACTTTGGCCGAGCGCCACCCCATTGCTTGAAGAAGAACGCCGCGTCGAACCGTTCGCATGCGATACGAAGCTCTGTGGCCCACTCAGCTCGCATCGGCCTTGCACGAGGGCCGCTCTCCCCCCCCACGATTGCCCATGCGATGCCAGTTAGGTCCACTTCCCCGATTGGGCCCAAGAGCGGCTCGAACGAGATAAAACGAGCAACGGAGTTGATCTGCTGAAGGTGCCTGATCCGCCCTTTGTGGGCAGTATCTTCGACCGACACACCGAGCCAGATGTGCGTAGGCACCGGCGTTTCTTCATAGCGCTTTTTCAGATAGTTGCGCATCAGAGACGACCGCTTCGTCAAGACTTGATAGACGTGCCAGTCGGCAGCTTCCATTGCGTCGAAGACCTCGTCGATGTAGCTGCGGTCGACGTCCTTGTGAAAGAGGTCGCTCATTGAGTTCACAAAAATCATGCGTGGCTTCCTCCAGCGCGCGGGCTGGGCCAAGCGGGACGGCCACAGTCGTAGATCAAAACCCTGTTCGTAGGGGTGCCCCGCAATGCCGCGCCAACGTTCAGCAAACCGCTCTGCATAGCAATTGTCGCACCCTGGACCGACCTTGGTGCAGCCGGTTACCGGGTTCCATGTCGCGTCCGTCCATTCGATCTGCGATTTTTGCGCCATATCGGCTCTCCAACTCTGTGGATTATTTTTTTATATTAGATGCAAAAGGGCCGGTTTAGCCAATAGGGTTTTTCCACTAAGTGGCCAAACAGTGACGCTGGTCGCATTCTATGAATGGCGACTGGGAGCCATTATAGGCGACTACCGCCGCTGCTATGCGATTGGTCCACCTAATGATATATCACCGCTTACAATCTAAGAACATGACCCATCGCCCTCGGGGGACCGCAACGCGTCTAAAGGCAACCGCTTATCTCCAAAAGAAAGCTATGATGTCCTTAGAACGTCTCTCGCTATTGCGCGATTATAGTTCCTGAAGTCCAAATACGATGGAGAAGGTCCATGTCGACGCCGCAAGTGCAGGCAGCCAGAACCATTGAAATGTGGTCACGCCACGACGTATTTGATCGAAATGCACGGACCAGGCTATTGAGTTGAAAATGCGGTCAATCTGGCTTGGGAGGTGCCAAACGTTTGGAGATGTGTGTGTAGCGTCAGCAAAGGAGAGTAGCATTGCCGCGGCACTCGCGATTACGATCAACTTCACCATGCATCGGAAAGCTATCGTAGGTCTGTGGAGATTCCGGACCGTGCTGAAGAGGTTCATTTTCCTATTAGGCGCGCTGTAATGTCGGTGTCAGGCCAGCCAAATGAAATCTTGGCGCAGATAAGCGCTTAAGAGATTTTAAGCGCGATGTCAGCTTCGAGCCCAAACTGACCGCGTGAGGGACGGAGTTCTTCGCAGTTGTGGCAAAAGCTGGGCCGACACGGTCGGCCCAGACCGGTCATTTGACAACCCCGTAGGGAATGTCCGGTTTGAGCCAAAACTGACCGCGTGAAGGGCGGAGTCCTTCGCAGTTGCGGCATAAGCTGGACCTGCCAGAGCCGCCCAAAGGAGACCTTCATCAACGTGTCGGACTGCTGCGGCGCGGCCAGTGTAACAAGGTATTTCGCTGCAACTGCGAACCCTTTGGCGCATTGAATTCGCGCATGGCGCAGGCCAAGCCCGATGCAAAAGCCAAGATGCAGATTTCAATCGCCGACCTCGGACTTTACTTCCCTGCGTAGGCCAGCTGTCCACTATCAGTGCCCGCGAAGACTTCGCCCGCTTTGAACCAGCGGCGCGTCCGAATATGGGACTTGATGTATACTTTGCGGAACGGTTCAGTGCTGTTTGGGTATGACGCAACGTTGTTTGTGGCCATGGCGTCCAGCAGGTCCGAAACCACCTCAGCAGTTACTTTGCCAAGACGAACAGGAACCGCGTTTCCGATTTGCTGATACTTTTCAGAGGTCTTTCCGCAAAAGACCCATTCGTCCGGGAACTCTTGAATGCGCGCATATTCCTTTACGGAAAGGGCCCGAACATAATCGGGGTGGCATAGTGATGTGCTCGAGTGGTTTGGCATTGCGACAAGGGTCGGGCAAGGAAAGCCCCAGCTTAGACGTCGCCACCAGCCCGAACGACCCCCTTTAGCGAACCAAGCCCGCCCCATCGACTCTTGCTGCACTTCAACTGGAAGAGAGCGCCAGTTTCCACCCTCAGGAACGAGCGACAGAAAGCCCTTTTTCCTCGGGCTGAAATCCATCAATTCGAGATCGTTCTCTCGGAGATCACCTATTGCATCACGCAGGGTTGTCCACGGAATAAGTTGGCTGCTCTTTTCGCTGAAAAGGTCACGCTGTTCTTCATTGGCAATGACGCCGTGGGTCGGTTGTGGAAACTCGACCTCGACCCCAAAAGAGTTGCCAATGAAGACGACGCGTTCCCGAATTTGAGGCGCACCATAGTTAACGGAATTGACCTCAAACGCGTCTACTCGATATTTGCCGTCTGTCTTTTCCCTCAGGTCAGCTACAAACTTCGTAATTACTGATCCGGGAATCTCTTCATCGGTTAGGTCCGGACCACCTTTTTCAGGCCGCTCAGCAATGGGGCGGTGTTTGAGTGCGGCGGACATTAAACCCCGGACATTTTCCATCACAAATGCTTTGGGACGGAGTGCAACCACAAATTCGAGATACCGCCAAAGTAGAGTTCCCCTTCGATCCTGAACCGATTGCCGCCGTCCAGCTGTGCTGAATGACTGACAAGGTGGGCCGCCTACAAGGAGGTCGAGTTCGCCGGGTTTGATGCCGATTTCGTCCATCAACTCTTGCGGCGAAAGTTCGAACAGATCACGATAGAAGACCTTAGGGTTTCCCTCGAAGTGTCCTTGCTCCGCATTCGTCCGGATAGTTTCGCAAGCCGCCTCATTGAATTCGACACAAGCGAGGATTTCGAAGTCGCCTTGAAGTTCAAACCCAAGGTCCATCCCAAGCGCGCCTGAGAACAGCGAAACGACCGACTTTTTTCTGGACACTGACAAGAGGTTGTGTCTCCTAAGGGACATTATACAAGAATTATGGGTTTAAGGTTTTGGCGCTCGCAACGCAACGATACAATTTTTCAACATACGCGGTTCCGGTTACGCTTTCGTTGACCGAAGTGCGAGATTTCCTCAACGAAACTACGTCTGCGCAACATGCGGGCAAGTTCCAGCAGGTTGCCCAACTAAGTGCTGCCCTCGAGGCCAGGATGCGCCAAATTAATGCCAGGTCTCCTGCCATCGACGGTAAGTCAACAAACCCGTTCGTGCTTGCCGCCTACGCAGAACTGTTCGACGTCCAGCAACTGAAGCAGGTTGACGAAATTGTTGCGGCTGCAAAGGTCTTCTCAAGCATTGAGACGGCTGCTGGCCGTGTGGTCGAAGACGTTATTCCTCCCTTTTACGGGTGGATGCAGGTGGGCTCGCCCGGTCACACCGTCTTGTCTGAGATCGATAGCGCAAGGGTTGTCGGTGACACTGTCGAATTGGTTGCCTTGAAAAGCGGTCCCATGTGCATCAATGACTCTATGGTGTCCCAAATCGCTAACGCGATTTCGAACCACTGGGTCGAATGGAGTAATCAGTGGGGAGTGGACAAAGTTCGATACATTATCGGGATGAATTACTCGACGGCCAAGAACAGCAACAAGAAGGATTGGCACATTATTCGCCTCGCCGAAGCACATATTGCTGGGCAGGGCGCGAATGTTTCCAGTAGTAGCACAACGCCAAACGGTAAGCGGCCCATCGCAAACTCGTTTTTCCAAGCCGACCTCGGGGGCAAGGAGTTGCGCGTCGAGACACTACAAGGGCGAGACCTCTGGGCGCACATTGGCGATTCCAACGATGCGTTTCTGCAAGTGTGTTGGGCCATGGCGAAGTGCCTGGATGCGGTAGCCGTGCCTCCTGGCGGTAACTACTCGACTGGCGAGATGCACGAGATCGTTGACTTCGCCTCCAGATTGAATGTCGCCGATGTCAGCGATGCTGAGAAGCAGTGGTTGGTTCTTTTTGCTCGGCACTTCGTAGACAAGCTGGAAGGCAACGATGTCGGTGGCGGTCTGCTCATCTGATTGGCACAACATTGTAGGCCACTGATTTAGAAGGACTGATAGCGCCTCGAGCAAGATGTTTCCGTCTGAAGGATTGGCTTGCAATGCGTCTTTTAAGCGCCGCGCTCGCGTTACCAAAACCGTCGCAAAGCGAAGAAATGTAACCCCGGCAGGTCGCCATTCATGCTTTGCAACTAAATAGTTGATTTCTTCCTGCGGCATGGATCGAACCTACGGACAATTGATTAACAATCATTTGCTCCTGATCCGGTCGCCGGTGTCATCACTTGACCGCATTCCGCCCTTCGTGTTGAGAGTCCTGAACGGTCCAAACCGGCCGTCTAATTGTCCCACAGCGGAAACTGAGCGGCCGCAGCGAACGGCAGCAAGGTCCGCCCAGCATACCTCGGAGCTCGCGGCAGCTAACGGCGGCTCTGAGCCCGACGTCGAGGATGCTGCGCTTTGCACAAGAACGCTTCAGCAATTTCTTCTGATCGGGACCACCGCAATCCCGGTCAAGAATTCCCTTTCCACACCCTGCACCTTAACTGTGGCTTGTGAGAGAGAATTATGAACCCAATCGGTAGAGCAGTCTGGTATATAGAAATGCACTTTGGCAGCGAGATGTCGCTCGCCGATGTAGCTCAGGCATCCGGGCTATCCAAATTTCATCTTGTTCGTGCGTTCGGCATTTATGCGGGACGCTCGGTAATGCGGTATGTTCGCGCCAGACGTCTCAGCGAAGCCGCAAAACGGCTTGTCATGGAGACCAGTGGCATTCTCGATGTAGCACTTGGTGCAGGTTACAACTCTCACGAGGCATTCACGCGGGCGTTCAAAGAGCAGTTCGGGATTACGCCTGACCAGTTCCGAAGAAACCCCTCCCTTGAGACTATTAAAATAGTGGAGCCAATTAAGATGGACAACAACGAGAAAGACACTTCAACTAATCTATCCGGCCCCCGGCTTATCGATGGTGATGCGATTGTGATCGTTGGAATGAAGAGGCGTTACGACGATGAAACGAGCACGCAGATGCCGTCGCAGTGGCAGGCATTTCATGCGCATATCGGAAATATCGACAACCAAAAGGGAGATGTGGCCTTTGGTGTGCTCTGCAACAGTGATGACGACGGCAATATCGACTACATCACCGGTGTCGAAGTCAGCCGATACATGGAGGCCACCAAAGAGTTGGATGGCCTCCGTATCGCCGCGCAAACCTATGCCGTATTCCGGCACGAGGGCCATGTGGCCGAGATCGGGCGGACTTGGAAAGCCATCTTCACTGACTGGCTGCCAAAAGCGGAATACAAACCGGTCGATGCACCGCAGCTGGAACGCTATGGCGAAGGTTTCAATACGAAAACAGGGATTGGCGATATCGAGATATGGATACCCATCGGAAAGTGAGCGGATCAAACTTGCTCTGATGGAAGCGGACCTGCGATGCCTGATTGCGAAGGTCTCAAAAGTCCACGTTCCACACCTTTGCACCTGCGCTGCGGCGTCGGCACAACTTGGGAATGGACGGTCTGAGCCGTTCACGGCACCGGTCACTTTTTACAAATCATGTTGATTGAGAATATCGCGCTTGCAGCGTTCAAAAGCAGTGTTGCGCTGCGCTTCCTCAGCTGCGTCCTTGGGCCTGGTCGGCGGCAGATAATACTGAACGCAATTTGAATGGGTCTGATACTTAATGCGCTCAAGCGCACATGTCGTCACATCGTTGGAGGGCATCGGCATGGTGCTGGTTGAGCATTCCTCACGGTAATACGCCAATCTTTCCTCGGCGCTGGATTGCCAAAGGAACCAAGACGGTCCTCCGATGCGATCAGGGTCCGGCGTGCTGCTTCCCCCACAATAGCCTGTTGGGTTAAAGCATAAGAGGCGTTCGTTATTAGAGCAGGAAGCAACTGCGCCTCCCAATACGACGATGCCAGAAACTAACCATATGAACTTTTTCATAGATATCGACCTCTTATCCGATCGGTTGATCTATGCATGCCAAATCATTCCTACCGAGGCAAGTTCGGCAAGCTCATCGCCCTATTGGTAAAATTGACATCTTCTTCGACGCAACGCACCTTGCTGCACTACAAATTTCCGGCGGCACGTCCTGAATGTCCATATCAAGACAGCCTTACTTGAATTGGTTCATAACCGCCTGACACTTTCCGTTTTTACCGCATGCACACGGTTTTTGGGTGAAACGGTCGTCTGTATGACAGCGCCGAACGGCAGCTTTGTCCGCTGTGCAGACCTCGGTGGTTGACGCAGCGAATGTCCGCAGTCCGCCCTTGTCGTATATGAACACGAACGGCCCAAAGCCGCCATCCACTCAGCACTAAGTCGCTGCGCTGCAGTGCTGCCTCCATCAAGCGGACGTTGGTAACCAGCGCAGCATCGAAGCTATCATTCGTCCGCCGTGAAATCTATGTGGACATGGTTGCCATCGGGGTCGCGCAGGTGGAATTGGATTAGCCCGATTTCGTCCATCACGAACCGTTGGTGTTGAATGGCCCCTTTGCTTAGCGTTTTTTCAAACGCCACGTGGCCTGTCGCGGTCAGTGCGAAGTGTTCGAGCTTCAATTTCACTTCTGAACCAACCGCTGGATCGCCACTTTGCCCCACAAGATGGATCACGGCCGTATCGTCTGCATAAAGCCACACGCCCGGAAATGGAAAATCCGGACGCGGGCCGGTGCGCATGCCCAAAATGTCGCGATACCAAGCCACCATATTTTCAATTTGGGTGGTTTGAATGTTGACGTGATCAAGCCTGCGCACCTGCATCTCAGAAGCCTTCCAATGTGATTTTACCCTTGGCCTTGCCGCTTTCAATCAGCGCATGGGCACGTTTGAGGTTTTCGGCATTGATCGCCCCGAAGCTTTCGGTCGCAGTAGAGCGGATCTTACCCGCGTCTATCAGGCCAGCCACGGTATCAAGGATTTCCCCCTGACGCGCGATGTCATCGGTGGTGAACAAAGACCGCGTGAACATCAGCTCCCAGTGGATCGAAACCGCCTTGCCTTTGAACGGCATGATGTCAAAGCCCTTGGGATCGTCGATCAGGCCAAAGCGGCCCTGCGGTGCGATGAATTCAGCAATCTGCGTTACATAGGTTTCGGAATAGTTGGTTGAGAACACAAAGGCTGGCGCGCCGATTTTGAGGGATGCGATCTGTTCGGCCAGTGGTTTGGAGTGGTCGATGACGTGATGCGCGCCCAGTTCCTTGACCCATTCTTGCGTTTCGGGGCGCGACGCGGTGGCGATGATCGTCAGGTCGGTCTGCTCGCGCAGAAGCTGGATCGCGATAGAGCCAACGCCGCCCGCGCCGCCGATGATGACGATGGCATTGGCAGCACCCGGCACCGGATTTGTGACGTTCAGACGATCAAAGATCATCTCTTGCGCTGTCAGTGTTGTCAGCGGCAGGGCTGCTGCGGCGGCGGTGTCGATGGATTTTGGCGCATGGCCGACGATGCGCGCATCCACAAGGTGGTATTCGGCGTTGGTGCCGGTGCGGTTGATCGCGCCTGCATACCAGACCTTATCGCCTACGTTGAACTGTGTCGCCTTATCGCCCGTTTCGACAACCTCGCCCACGGCATCCCAACCGAGGATCACAGGCGCATCGCCTTCTGCGGGGCGGTTCTGGCGGACTTTAACGTCGACAGGGTTGACCGAAACGGCGGCGACTTTGACCAGAATGTCATGGCCTGTCGCAGTTGGTTTATCGATCTCAAGGTCGATCAGGGCGTCAGCGCGATCAATCGCGCCGTTTGCGGTGTAACCGATGGCTTTCATGTTTCTTCTCCGAATGTGAAGGGGGATTGCGCAGCGCCTATTTTAGACGCCGCGCGATGTTTGATTACGGCTGGGTTGTCAGGATGACATAGGCGTGGTCGCTGCCGTCGTCGCCCATGTTCAATGCGGGATGCGTGTGCAACTGATTGGTGACGATATAAAGCGTGCCGTCCGGTGCGAAGGCAAAGCCATCGGCCCACCGCAATAGCGTGTCGTCTTGTGCAAAGACCTCAAAGCTGTCGGGTGTGGATACCGTCAAGGCGTTGCGGGTCACATCGCCAGAGAACACGCGGCCCTCACCGTCGATGATAAAGCCGTCATTCGGGCCTTTTTCAGCGTAGCGGGTGATCTGTGCGGCCAGCGCGGTGTCGTTTTGTGACGCATCTGCCAAAGCGGCCGCAGGAATGGACCAGATATCGCGGCCATTCATGGTGCCAAAGTAAACATTTTCGAACGTCGGATCGATTGAAATGGCGTTCATCGAAAGGTGCCACGGGGTGGCGTTGCCGTCCGCATCTTTGAACCCGACAAGATTGCCGTCGATCACCACATCTTCGTCAGAGGGCATGAAACGTGTCGTGGACTCCAACACACGGCGTGCCCCTCCTGTTTCAATATCGATCACAATGAACGCGGGCTTCAGGTCGGCCGCAGGTGCAGTGAAAGTCATGTCGGCGATGTAGATCTGGCCGTGCTCTTCATCGAGGGCGAAGTCCTGAAGGAAGGAGATCGGGGTCACCACCTCGGACGGGATCTCGATGATCTTGTGCAACGCGTCAGTCTGCGTGTCCCAGCCGACCAGTTTCGGTGCGCTGTCAGCACCGCCCATATCGAGGATCCAGACAATCCCGTTTGCATCAGATTTGATCCCGATTGAGCCAGCAATACCAACTTTGCCAGTTTCAGGGCCATCAGCCCAATCCTGCGTAGGGAACGGAACCTTCGTGCCGTCTTCGAGGACTTCAACGACCCGCAATTTCGGACCATCCAGTGGCTGCTGAGTGATGATGACGCGGTTGTCGGGTGTGACAGTGATGTTGCCGGGGCGCGTGTCGCTGATTTCCGCAAAGGTTGTAAGCTCGGCGGTGGTCTCGGCAGATGTTTGCGTGGCGAATGCAAAGGACAAGGCCATCGCGGATGTGAGCAGTTTTGTAAGGGTCATGGCAGGCACCTTTCCGAGGAGCGAATGGAATTTGAAGTAAAACAAGTGAGGGTGAGGCACACCGTCCCCGTGATCCGACACGCACGTGCGAGATTTTTTGGAATCACGGAGAAATTTTTTAGTGCTGGTCGTTAAGATGGTTACTTGCGAAAGGCGCGTCGCAACCACCCCGCCAGATCGACGGCGCACGCCGTCGAGCCAAGGTTCCGGATGCCTGTTAGATCATGTGGCGACAGCCGCGCCACTGGGCGTTTTACGTCTTTTGGTTGGACAACTACTGGGGTGGCGTGGATCGTTTTCATGATGCGGTCTCCGGTTGTAGTGGCGTCGATCAGCCGATGTGGGACATCTCGCTCAGGATGAATTCGGCTACAGCGCCATCAGTGGCCGCCATGTAGGCTGCAAGGTGCGGCGCGCCCATGTGCGTCTGCCACAGCTTGCGGCTTTCCCAGTTTTCATAGAACGTGAAATGCGCAGGGTTTTCGTTGTCCTGATGCAGGTCGTAATTGATGCAACCCTCTTCGGCGCGGGTGATCGGAACCAACTTCAAAAGCTCGGCCTTGACCAGTTCGATTTTGTCTGCGTTGGCTGTGATGTTGGCGACGATTGTAAGCTTGGACATTGGGTTGTTCCTTTGAATGTCTGTTCTGATAACAAACATATACATCGCAGGCATATACGGATAAATAGACATCGTTCGAAATGATAATCCGAGAAAACCGTTTAATGCTGATCGACAATATACGACTGTTTTTGACCATCACCGAAAAGGGAAGTCTCGTTGCTGCAGGCCGCGAGGTTGGGCTTTCGGCGACCACGGTTTCCGAACGGTTGGCAGCACTTGAGGCCCATTACGGCGTGGTTCTGTTCAACCGCACGACGCGTTCCCTCAGCCTGACGGACGAAGGCAGGACGCTCCTCAGCGGGGCCAAGGTCGTGCTGGGTGAAATCGAAGACCTTGAAACACGCATCCGGCACGGGGCTGAAACCTTATCCGGCCCAATCCGGGTAAGTGCGCCGATCGACATTGGCCGTAGCATCGTGTCGGACGTGATATCGAGCTTTACGGCCGAGCATCCGGCGATTTCAATCGAGCTGCTGTTATCGGATGGGTATGTCGATATCGTCGGGCAAGGCTTCGATCTGGCTCTGCGGTTTGGTGCCGTGACGGACAGCACTCTGCGCACCCGCAACCTCGGCCACTTCCGCCGCATCGTTTGCGCCGCGCCATCCTACATCGCACAACATGGCGCGCCACAAACGCCCGCCGATCTGGCGCAGCACAACTGCCTGATCATGCGGTTCGGGCCGACCCTCGACAACGTCTGGCGCTTCGGCTCAGGCAAGAAACCGCAAGCCGTAACCGTCCGAGGCAACAAAACCGTGAACGATGGATCACTGGTGCGGCAATGGGCGCTGAACGGGCATGGGATCATTCTGAAATCTGAACTCGATGTCATCGGAGACGTAGAGTCAGGCAAGCTTATCGCTCTGCTTGAAGATTTCGCGCCACCGCCCAATCCGCTTCAAATGATGTTTCCCCCAGGAAGAGCACAGCCACGGCGCGTGCGCGCTTTGGCCGATGCATTTTCGCAAGCATTGGCAGCACGGAAGTCAAAATAGCGCGATGAAAGAACCCGAAGCCGTGCCTCCATCTATTGATGTCTGCTTTAACAACTCAAATCATTTCGCGATCGTTGTGCAGCGAACGGCGGCTCTCCGCCCTTCCAGCAAGACCTCTCGCTCCTGCGGAGCAGATCGAGCGTTTGCAGCGAACGGCAAGAAGGTCCCGCATAGCAGACTTCCAGGATCAAAGTGCTGGGAGACAATGCCGTCGCTTTCTTTGGTGGATAAGCGGGAAAGGCAATAAACCCTCGCCCAACTTGAACTGGCAAAAAGCCAAAAGCCAAAAGGGCTAACGCTTTGCAGCTATAATACTTGCGGCGGATATTTTTGACCAGCTTGTCAGCTGCGTCTTTCAATGTTCCGGGCTTTCTGTTTTTTATCCGCTCCTCAAAGGCTACGATGAAATCACCAAATCTGTCCCACCGGTGCTGACGTCTGACAGCTGCGCTCTAATCTCGCTGCGGCCTACGCCGGATGCTTGCTTTCAGAAATGTCCAATAATGGTGGAACGCACCTCAACGGCCCTCACTTATTTATATCGTGAACCTTCGACTTAATCCCCAGCAACTTAGCCCTGGCTGCGTGTTCCGGCGGTAGCTTTCGCTCGGACAAGAGAATTGTGCGAACGTCCACTTCTACTGGCAAACGTGTGGCTCGGATTACCTCCCTATATTTAACGCACTGGTAGATTCCTCGACGGAGGTCGTCGTCGCTCGACAAGCAGGACTTGACCTCAACCACTGCAAATTCCTCACCTCTGGTGAAGAGAACGTCTACCCGATCACCTGAGAGAAGATCGCCTTCTACTGTGCCCACAAACCCCTTCGGGAGACCGATCGCGCCCGGATTATCGCGAGCCCATTCTTTCAGGTTTCGGTGCTGTGCACTTTCGCCCTTGCCTCTCAAAAATACCGTTTCGGGAGGTTTGCCATCCTGCTCGGTGAATTTTTTTTGATCCAACTTGCCAGGGCGATCGCCGAACGCCTCCTGAAAAACAAGTTCCCAGCCATCATAATTCTTGACGGCTTCACGCACGCCTCTCACAACATCGAGCTTTTGATCCTTACTTAAAAACTCCCACCTTTGTTCTCGCTTCGAGCGCCAAAGGTTGTCGTAATACCAAGCAAAGCCATCGCCCGGAATTCCGGATGTGTTGGTAACCAGTGCGTTAATAGGAGGGGCACCTTCGGCGACGGACGTAATCATGTTCATCATCTCGCCCGCTACACCGCCAATGTGGAGGCTGAATATTTTTGTAGTCTCGAGCTTTCGTGCGAGCATCTCAGCTGTTTCGCCGTAGGTCACGAATGGCTCTTCCATGGTCTCCAGTTTTTCGATGATTAGGGAGAGCAGGTATGGAGCGCCCTCCCGATTAAGCCACTTCCTCTCGTAAGACATCTGCCTCTTTCTTCGTTTAACATATATTTTCGATAAATGACGGTTGGTCGGAGCTTAAGCGTTTAGATACCAAATTGAAAAGCCGAGTGGTTTGTAGCTGCGAAGAAGGCATCGATGCGGGCATTAGCGGCAATGTCTCCAGATCAGCCGTTTGACATATCGTCACATTTAGAAGCCTTAATGGATTTTGACCAGTGAGAGCAAAAATGTGGGCTATTCACACCGTCTCTGTCGCTTAGCATGCGCACAGAGAGGCTGTCGTTTTACTGGTCCCGTGCGGTCATTTCGTGAGACCGCACATAACCAGCAAAAAGAAAGGATGTATAAGAATGGAAAAAAGGAGTGACGTCGAGAGCTACGCGATGCTGGACTTCGAAGCGTCGAGCTTGTCACGCGAGAGCTGGCCGGTTGAAATCGGCCTTTCGTGGATTGAAGGTGTCGAAACAAAAACTTGGAGTTCATTTATCCGACCCGCGCCTGACTGGTCAGTTTCAGACTGGTCGGAACAGAGTGCTGCTGTCCATCGCATTGCACGCGAGCAACTATTCGATGCTCCGAGCACATATGAGGTGGTGAAAGAGCTCTTTAACAAACTGGCAGGCAGAATGTTAACATCGGATGCTCCAGAGTTCGAGGCCCGCTGGATGGCACGGCTGTTAACAGCCGCCGGATGCACCAGTGTGCCAATTATCCAGGACTACCACGAAGTCTCTCACAATCTGTTTTCAGGTCTGGCCCTCGACATGCTTTACGAAAGCTTGGAACGGAATTCTGCTCCTCATAGGGCAGGTCCGGACAGCGCCCGGCTTGCCAAGGCGTGGCGCAAGGCCCTGAAATATGAGTATTCCTCCCGCGGACATTTAGGGTCGGATTTATTGACACCGAATGACGGCACATAGTGTCTTTCCAGTTCCCGGGCCTATGGGCGACTTGCTGTGAGGCAGTGCAGACCGGGACGCCGGTCTGCAAGCAAGAGCGAACTTAAAACTATGCCCAGCCGATGGGTTTCGCTGCAGCTTTACTGGGCTGGGCCAACTTGACGTTAACGCAATTACGTAATCGACTGTGGTAAGCTAAGTTTGTCCTCAACGGTCCGAGGAGCAAAAAAAAATGCAGATTGTTGATATAATCTTGTCGGTAACATCAGCCTTTGTTTCAGCAGTAGGTCTATTGATTGTGTATAACATTGTCAAAACCAGCGGCCGGGATCGACCTCGAAATCCGAAACGCGTTCAAGATCTCGTCAATAGAGAAAATGGGCGTGGAACTGACGACATACCACGCACCGAAAAGACAAAAGGTATGGAAGATGCGAGATGAAAGCTCCATCCCAAATTACGACGGGCACACCATAGGTGAGGATGGTGTTGCGATTGTGCAAATTGGGAATTCTCTTGTTGGACCAGAAGTCGTCAGGGCTGACCCAAAGGACAATTTAATGCGCATGCCCTGATGCTGAGCACCCGCTGCTCGTAAAGAATCTTGCGTGTATTGAGCTGCACTATGCCTGCAACTGGCGGTCTTACGACTGCGAAGGGTTCATCGGAAACATTAGCTTTTGATCGCGAGGTAAAAAGGATGGTGGTCCCAGCTGGATTCGAACCAGCGACCTCTCGCTTCGGAGGCGAGCACTCTATCCAGCTGAGCTATGGGACCATCTATACAGAGCATTTCGGTGCGGTTTCTGTGCGATACCAACTTCTACGCTCTAATTTATACCTTACCTTTCAACACGTTGCAACCTTAGTCATTCGCCTTCGGAGGGCAGCGCTCTATCCAGCTGAGCTATGGGTCCATCTAGAGGCGGTATAGCCAGACTACCCGCCCCCTGCAATTACAAAATCCCGAAATGGTCACGCAAATAGATCATGCGCCAATTCAAGGGCTTCGATCAGAACATCCACTTCGGTTTTGGTGTTGTACATTCCGAATGAGGCACGACAGGTCGCAGTCTGACCCAAATGCGCCATCAACGGCCCGCAGCAATGCTGCCCTGCCCGTACCGCCACACCTTTTTTGTCGAGGATCGTTGAAATGTCGTGGGCATGCGCCGCACCTTCCATCGTAAAGCTGAAAATCGCGGCTTTGTCCGGTGCGGTACCTTGCACCAGAAGCCAGTTCAGCCCGGCAAATCTGGAAATCGCATAGTCTCGCAGGTCAGCCTCATGTGCCGCGATGTTCTCCAGCCCGATCCCCATCATATAATCCAATGCGACGCCAAGCCCGATGGTCGGGACAATGCCGGGGGTCCCTGCTTCGAATTTCATCGGCGCATCGTTGTAAATCACCGTGTCTTTGGTCACTTCCCGGATCATATCCCCACCCCCCAGAAAGGGGCGCATTTCCGCCATGCGTTCGGATTTAATGAAAATCGCACCAGAACCGGAAGGACCGTAGAGCTTGTGCCCGGTTATGGCGTAGAAGTCGCAATCAATGTCTTGCAGATCAACCGGCATATGAACGGCGGCTTGTGATCCGTCAACCAGCACAGGAACGCCCTTGGCGTGCGCACCCGCGGTGATCGCCTTGACGTCAACGATGGTTCCCAACACGTTCGACACGTGGGTAATCGCAACGAGCTTGGTCTTGGGGGTGATCGCATCAATCACAGCTTGTGGATCCAACGCACCCGATGCATCGGTATCCACCCATTTGATAACAACGCCCTGCCGTTCTCTCAAAAAGTGCCAGGGTACAATGTTTGCGTGGTGCTCCATCACGGACAAGATGATTTCGTCGCCCGCCTCAAGCCGGGGCATCGCCCAGCCGTATGCAACAAGATTGATCCCTTCGGTCGCACCGGAGGTGAACACAATCTCGTCTTCGTCGGCGGCGTTCAGAAACTTTGCCACCGTTCCCCGAACGGATTCGTAGTGGTCTGTCGCGAGGTTAGAAAGGTAATGTAACCCACGGTGAACATTGGAATATTCGCTCGAGTAGGCATGGTTGATCGCATCAATGACCACCTGAGGCTTCTGCGCTGAAGCACCGTTGTCAAGATAGACCAGCGGCTTGCCGTTGACCTGCCGGGACAAAATCGGAAAGTCTTTGCGGATTGCCGATACATCAAACATTGGGAACAACTCCTTGCGCCGCGATCCCGACGACGGAAAGCAGCAGGCTCAGGCCGAGAATAATCGCGGCCGCCGAGATCAACAAAACACCGATGGCGCGGCTAAGACCGGGAAAGCTGAACGCGACCGCGATGAAATTCAATAAAATCCACAGCCCGAACAACCCCGTTGCCAGCGATGCAAACACCGAAAGCGTCGGCGAAACGAACATCAGCACAAAAATCGCAAGTTGGGCGACGATGCGCAGTATCTGCAAGAAGACGACCAAGGCAAGCACGTCGCCAAGGTCACCTTGGCCACCGACGGCTCGCCCCGTCCAGTAAAGGCCGTGGGTCATAATCACCATGACCCCTGCCAAAATGACAAACATGACCAGCGGATTGTTAAAAAACGCTGGCATACCGGGCGATGGCACCACCAGAACGCTGGTAGAAAATATCAACGTATTCACAGCAGCGGCCAACGCCAGAGAGGTCCAGAGTGTATCACGGCCTAATTGCCAGCCGATAATCTGACGTGCCGCTTCACGCGGGTTGCGCAAGGTGAGTATGACCAGTTCGGTAAAGATCATGCCAAGACTAGAACCATTCATGGGCGTGACCGATACGCTACGGCCAAGCCACTGACCCAAAACCACAAAAACACCGAAAGCCAAATCAATCCGACAATTTGCAATTCAATCCCCGTGCCGACAAAGCCGGCGGTCAACCCGTGCAGCAAGACCAGCGGGCTGGATGCAAGCAATGCCCAGAACAAGGCCAGCCGCGTGCTAAACCCGGAGGGTTTACCATGCAGCACCTTGAGAATGATCTGCGTCCCCGCCGCCAGCATGTAAAATATCAATGGCGCGATGAACAACCACGCCAGCAAGGTCGCGCCTAGCAGCATATCCAGATCGGTGCCTTTCAGATGCGCTTCTCGGGCCAGCCGCGGGGTCTGGGCCACGAAAAAGATCAAGCACGCGACCATCAGATAGATCAGATTACGATCTTCCCGTGTGCCTTGCGCCAACAACCGCCGCACAACGGCGGCGGGATTACGATAACTGGCTACAATGTCGCGCGTCGCTGCCATCAGCCCGCATGCCGCTCAAGCCAAGAGGTAAGCCGCCCGGTCATTTCGTCGCGCAGGGTCTCGTCTTCGACTTCGGCCACGGCCTCGGCCAGAAACGCAAGGGTCAGCAGGTCTGTCGCCTTTGCCGCTGGCACACCCCGGGATTGAAGATAAAAAAGCGCGTCCTCGTCTATCGCCCCCGACGTTGATCCGTGCGAACAAGCGACATCATCGGCATAGATCTCAAGCTCTGGCTTGGCAAGAAACTGGCTGTCACCATCCAGCAACAACGATTGGCTGATCTGATAACCGTCGGTTTTCTGCGCCCCTTCCTTAACCAGAATTTTGCCTTGGAATACGCCGGTGGCACCATTGCGCAGTACTTTCTTGAACACCTGGCGGCTTTCACAGTTTACCGCGTCATGTGTCACGAAAACCGTATCGTCGTGGTGGAAATCAGCGCCGTCGCCGACACAAGCGCCAGCGACATGTGCCGCGGCATCGTCGCCGGTAAGTTCAATCACACATTCATTACGGGTCATCATGCCGTTGGCGGTCAGCGTAAAGGATTTGAATGCTGATTCAGTCCCGAGCCGGGTGAAAATATGGGTGGCTGCGCGCTGCTCGTGATCGCGCCCTTGCGCACGAACATGGTGGAACGCTGCCTGGTCACCGACTTCGACCTCAAGCACGCCGTTGAACCGGGCCGCAACAGGACCGTTTTCCAACAGGGTCATTTCAGCCCCCGCGTCCAGTTTGATACAATGGTGCAGCATTGCATCAGCGATCTCTGTCCGACGACGATAGATAAAGTTTACCGGCTTTGAAGGTTTACCTGTAACCCGGATCAGCATGCCGTCTGGCGCGAACGCGGTGTTCATTACAGCCAACGGCCGTGCGACCGGGGTCTGGCCGTTTTTCTCAAGGGTGCCGTAAAGGTCACGGGCCCAGTGTAGATCGGTCGGCATATCGGCAAGCCGATCGATAGTGATGCCTTCCTGCGCCAGATCGTCCGAGGCATCAGCGTCATAAACACCATCGACAAACACGATCTTGATCCGGTCAATCTGATCAAACAGTGCCACATCGTCGGATCCACGCAGGGCGGCTGACACAGGTTCTGGCTGGATCAGCGTATCCGGGCGCGTGTATTTCCAATATTCGTCACGGCGCTGCGGCAGGCCCATGCCCTGAAGCCGCGCCAAAGCGTCTTTGCGTGCTGTATCGGACCACCCCCCGACAGGAAGTGTCAACGATCCGATCATCGCCTCGGTCGGGGTTTGCTTGAGTGCTAAGTCGGCCATTACGCCACCTCGGCCAGAATGCCAGCGTAACCGTTGTTTTCGACCTCGATCGCCAGTTCCGGCCCGCCGGTCTTGATGATCCGGCCATCGGCCATGATGTGCACGACATCCGGTTGAATGTGGTCCAGCAAACGCTGATAGTGTGTGATGACAAGAAAGCCGCGGCCTTCGCTACGCAAGGCATTCACACCGTCCGCGACCAGCTTCATCGCGTCGACGTCCAGCCCGGAATCAGTTTCATCCAAAATGCACATCTTTGGCTCTAGCATTGCCATCTGTAGGATTTCGTTGCGCTTTTTTTCACCGCCAGAAAAACCCACGTTGACCGGGCGCTTGAGCATGGCCGCGTCGATCTTCAGTTCTTTGGCCCGGGCACGAACGACTTTCAGAAACTCGGCCGCGGACATTTCTTCTTCGCCGCGGGCCTTACGCTGAGCATTCACCGCAGTGCGCAAGAACGTCATGTTGCCCACGCCGGGAATTTCAACCGGGTATTGAAAGGCCAGAAACAGGCCGGCGGCGGCACGTTCTTCGGGCTCCATATCCAAAAGGTCGATGCCCTCCAGCGATGCGGAACCGCCGGTGACTTCGTACCCGTCTTTGCCGGACAGCACATAGGACAGCGTGGATTTCCCCGATCCGTTCGGGCCCATGATCGCATGGACCTTGCCGGCTTCGACTTCCAGATCGACACCTTTCAGGATTTGCTTGTCTTCATCTTCCAGTTTGACCTTCAGGCCTTTGATGCTCAGCATGGGAGGTTCCTTTTCTTGCGCTTTGGCGCTGCAATGACAGTGAATTGAGTGAATGAAAACCCCGTATGGGGGTCGTGTTCGATGTAGGGGTTCATGCCGCCACCCGTGCCCGCAAGGCTGTGGGAAAGCGTGCATAAAGAGCGGTTCGGCAGGCATCAATGCCCGCCTGATAGGAAAGCGGTGACAGCGGATCAGGCAGAACCGCCGTCGGGATATCTTCGATGTTGATCGGAGACCGCAGGGGCCGGCCGACCGAGGCCGCGTAATCCAGATATTTCAAACGCGACTGCCCGATCGGGGCCAGCCAGCCGTTGGGCACGCCGTAGGCATCCGCCACGACAAGCCCATGTAACGATGACGCGAAAATATGATCACATTGCGCGATAGCGGCACAGACAGTTTGCGCATCACCTTGCGGGTCAATCACTTGATACCTGTCATCACTGTCGAGCAGCGCTTGCAATACCACGTCATTCACCAACGTATGGTGCGGCACAATGCCGATCTTGCCGTTGGGCGCGCGATCCTGCGGCCACACGGCATTGATCAACAGACCGGGATCGCCAAACTCCGACAATTCCAGCCCCAGCAGCGCGGCAGTGATCGGCCCCCTGACCAGCGCGATATCGACATGCTCGACAAAACCGGTTCCATACACCGGATGCAGCAGCCCCGTCCCCCAGATCACAGGCCGGCGTTGCTTTGCGTCGCCATAGCTGCGCTTGACCACCTGCAACAATGACCCGATCCCCCAGACATCGGCCTTGTTGACGCCCGCATGCACAACCGGGCGACCAGATACATGCGCCAGCACAACCGGGCTGATGGCGTCCCCGAAATTCGGGACCGCCTTCCACCAGTGCAATGCCAAAGGCGTTGTATCGGCTTTTGCGCCCATCAGCCCCGCCGTACCGCCAAAAAGGTGAGAAGAATGTTCATTTGTCGCCCCGCTGTCGCAGCACGACCAACGCCACACGTAC
>Ga0209634_1001046_pt1 | contig 20769 bp, 21 predicted proteins | sample LinPmetageLP40_FD_184043 | JGI IMG/M metagenome (GOLD analysis project Ga0209634, IMG submission 184043) | Marine viral communities from the Pacific Ocean - LP-40 (SPAdes) (version 2) | ecosystem: Environmental > Aquatic > Marine > Oceanic | place: Pacific Ocean | collected 2010-08-26 | reverse complement strand
AAGGGGGGGGGGGAAGGCCCGTTTTTGAATTTTCATTTTAACTTTTTTTTTTTTGAAAAAGTAATTTTCAACATTTAAATATATTCAATATTCAATATTCTATAAATATTATTTATATTTTGTAAATTATAAACTCATGGATTTAGTAACTATAATAAATTAATTATGTATATCTGTGATATAGCTCATATTATAATTTTAACTATAATTATCATCAACTCTAAAATTGATATTAAATACATTTTTACGGATAAAAATGCTTGTATTTGGAAAAAGTCCAAAATATAATAGAAAAGTTTTTAATATATTTAAACATGAAGGAGATTCAAAGGAAATGTCATATCGAAATAAAAATTGGATAAGTATTGTATAGGTGATTACAAATGAAGTGAAGAAATGACATGCACGCACAACATCAAGAACTACTTAAATATATGTTAAACAATTGGGATAACATAAATTATAAATTTCATTTTCAGTTAATGGTTTTAAATCAAGAAACTTAGCCAATTCTTCACTGAATTTAAATTCATTATCTAACATTACTCCTAAATGATTTACACCAACCCAAAATAGAAATTTATAAAATTCTCTATCCCATAATATATCTTCTAAACCATTTAAATAATCATAAATAGAATTATGACATTTCCTAGTAATACCTATATTAGTATTATAAAAATATCTAGTTTTATTAACATTAAAATCACGACATAAATTGGAGAATCCGAAAAAATATTCGAACTCATGTTTTTTTACAGGTTCAATAGGTTTAACAATTGACCCTCCAAAATATACCTTGTTATTAAAATAATAGGTTATTGGACGTTCCATAATATAACTAGATGCAAATCTATTATATTTTTTTTGAAATAATTTGTCATCAATCTTTGTTTTGGTGGTAATACATACCCAATTATTTTTATAATATTTTTGAAATATAGCTATTATGTCACCAAAAATAGATGTTCTTCTTTCATTTTCGATGCATATTTTTTTTTTCTCAATTGGACTTAATTCGGTTGATTTTCCTAATAAAATATTAAGTTTATTAGTGTTATTCCAATGATACATATCATACATTTTTTCTGGAAATCTAGAAAATGTTTGATATATATTATATGCCGGATGTGTTTTATTTTGGTCCGGTGTAACAGCTATACCATCCCAACTATTATATAAAGTTTGTGATATAGTAAATGATTTTTTACCCAAAATATATAATTTACTGGGAAGGATATCAGATATATTTTTATGGCAACAATTTAAGGAATCGATAATTATAGCTTGGAATAATACAGGCGTATCACCCTTTAAAATATCAAAATCTTTATTATCTAAAGATTGTTGGTATTTATGTTGTTGTTCACCATATTTAACTCCTAAGGTGATATAAATATATTTATAACCAGCATTAAATATTTTTTTAGACAATTCTGGAGTAATTGTTTGAGAATTAAAATCATGAGTATCTAATATAATCCATTCATCTGAACTCGGTATTTTTTTAGAGAAATGTGTTGACATTTACAAAATAATATTCATATTATAGCAAAGAAACTTCTCAATTTTAAAAATTGATATTATATTAAATTAGCAAATTAAATATTGTAATATGCCAATACAACTTTACAAACCTATAGGTAAAACACCTTTAGAATTAGTTGAAGAGTATAAAAAACAACATAATATTAAGAAAGCATGTTTTGCTGGTCGTTTAGACCCTATGGCTCATGGTGTGATGACTATTTTATTGAATGAAGAATGTAAAAAGTTAGATTCATATTGTGGTAAAGATAAAGTTTATGAATTTAAAATTTTATATGGGTTTGAAACAGATACATATGATGTTTTAGGTAAGCTTTTATCGGCTACTAAACCAAATGAAGATATTATTAATTCTTTAGATATGTCAAATTATATTGGAGAATTTAAACAGAAATATCCACCATATTCATCTATTGTTGTTAATAAAAAACCTTTATGGGAGTGGGCAAAGTTAAACTTATTACATACTATTGATATACCATCTAAAAAGGTTAATATTGAATATATTAATATATCCAATATTAAACAAGAAATATGTGATAATACGTCTTTAAAACAGCATATATTTAAGATGATAAATTCTTTAAAAAATACCAATAAACCTAAATTCAGAGCTGATGAAATTTTATCAATATGGGAAACTAACTTTAATGTTTTATCTGACTATAAACCTATAATAAGAAGTTATAAAGCTAAGGTTAGTAGTGGTACTTATATTCGTGGTTTAGTTAATCAAATAGGGAAAGATATAGGTTGTGGGGCTATTGCTTTGGATATTAAACGCACAAAAATCATTTAATTTCTAGTTCTTCTTCTTGTTCTTTTAGTTCTACGTCTGCCACCCCTTTTTACTACATTAGAGTATAATCTTTTCTTTTTTTTCATACCAACTAAAATATTTGCAACATTTTTTTCATTACCCTGAATGCAATAACCCCATGTATCAACTGTACCGCTTTTTTTTAACGAAGTCGGACACCAAGGTCCTTTGCCAGTATCAACGCATGTACTATGCATTTTTTTATTATATTTAAATGGGAAAACACATGCAGTAGCTTTCTTTACAACTTTTTTGCCTTTGTGAGATTTACCATATTTATTATAATGACTAGCTTGGCTCATTTATAATATTTACTTAGATTTTTTTTTTAAAATAATATAAGAATTATTTTATTTAATACTATATAATTTATGAGATTGTTATTATTGTCTAGTGAAGATTTTGAGACAGATTACAAACTAACATCTATAGGTAAGTCAAATATTAAGTATTTATTAGAAAAACTGGAAGACATAAATATAAACTATATTTATTCCTCGCCATTGAGAAGTACATTACAAACTATAAGTGATTTTTCTAATAAAAGAAATATTAATATTAATATAGACTATTCTTTAGCCGAATATAACTATCCAATAAATAGTTATGAATTAAGTTTAGATGAACTTGGATTTTATAATTTTAACGAAGATTACTATTCCTTTTTAGCTAAGAATAGTTGTTATTATCCAGAAGATATTAATTTATTAAAAAATAGAATATATAATTTTATAACATATTTATCAACAAAACATGAAAATGATAGTGTTTTATTAGTGTCACATAATACTGTAATAAATTCTATAATACATAATTATATAACACATTATGATATAAATACATTGTATAATTATGGTAAATTAACAGAAATTCAACTTAAAAATGATGAATATAAATTATTGGAATACTAAAATGTTTTTTTAGGAACTCCACCACTATATTTGAAATAAATATAAAAAGCAATAAAATGTATAAAATAAATATTAAACGAATATCTACCTAATGTAGCAATTATCCTGACTAATACATTTTTAGTATTAATATTTAATGGAATGATACATTTATTATCTTTATACGCAGTTCTACCGATAAGTATACCGATTAATGTTAAAGGTAAATAATTTAATATCGAAAAATGGTCTAGTGAACTATATTTTAAATTTTTTATTCCAGTAATAAAACATATAAATGGTATTTTGTAGCAGGTATTATAAAATACATTTTTGTACATTACAATTAAGAATGTAATTATAATCGTTAGTATTATATAAATTTTTTTAAATATCACTATACATCCTAATAAAGTAGAAATAGCTATATAGTGAAATATACCAAATTTAACTGACAAGTTATCACCAAAAATATATTTAGTAGTAATTGTCATTAGTAAACCAGCTATTAATAATTTTATAGCTTTTATTATATGCCTTTTATAAAACTCCTTTTTATTATTTCTATTAATTGCCCATTTTTCGTAACTTATACCCATATTTATACCAGAAAATAAAATAAATATATTGTGTGCTAACTCGGCTAAATAATACATTATACCAGAATTAATATTGTAATTTGATAAATTCATAAAATTAGATAAATAAAAATAATGAAATATTACCATAGAAATTACAGCAATACCTTTAAACAAATCTATTTCTGGATACCTTTTTATAGTATTTAAACTATTTAATACAGTCATATTATAATATAATATAATAATTTATTTGTTAATAAAAATATCAGGCGCATAAATAGATGCTATACCTTTGATGAAACTTTGTGAAATATCACCAAATGGTTTTTTTATATATTTATTATAAACATCATATTTATCAATATCGCGTTCCCACTCATTTATATCTGATTTGTTTTTTTTATTCCAAAATATTGTTTCATCATTCACTTCTTCTATATTTTCTTCTTCCGACATATTACTAAATGTACTAATATTATAATTGATAAAACATATAACTATTGCTATAATAATAAAAATAATACTAAAATATTTCATATAATATAGTATTATATTTATAATTTGGTTATTTTAATATCAACTCCATCTAATAAAACCTTAACTAATTTATCATTTTTATAATCACTATAATATTTAATTTCAGAAATTTGAGAAGCCGCTAATATTTTAGCACAATTAATACATGGATAATGTGTAATATATGCAATTGCATTTCCGCATGATATGCCTCTTTTGGCACAATCTGAAATACTATTTTGTTCTGCATGCACAGTAGCCTGTTCATGTCCATCTCTAACAATACTATTATGGGGTGATTTAGGTAAAAATCCATTATATCCAACACTAATTACTCTAGTATCTTTTACTAATACACATCCGACTTTTAATCTTTTACACGAAGACCTAGATGAAATTAATAGAGCCAAACTCATAAAATACTGGTCCCAATCTATACGTTCATCCCAAGAATTAGTAACTGTTAGAATATCTTTAATGTAATCTGTCATTAATATTAATTTTAATAATTTATAAAAAAATCAAATTTATAAAATTACCACTAATATAATTCTAAGCATGAGTTAATTTTTTTATAGATTCCGAAAAAATATAGTTGTATAGTTCATTTTTTTCTTCATCAGATGGAAAAAGACCATCACTTTGTATAAGTTGTAATAATCCTATAATACAGTTAGACATCTTACAGTCAACCATTTGTGGTAATGTTTTCCAATTATCTTTAAAGAGTATTTTACCTAATTCATCAATTGTCCAACTCAATTCTTCTTTATCTTCTGGTAGATTTTGATTAATAGCTTGTTTAAATTGATCCATTGTTTTAATAAATTAAACAAATATTTATTTATCAATTTTTTTACCAATCTAATAAGTCTCTATTATATTTATTTGTAAAACAACTAGAACATGATGTCTTATTTGGTATTAAATTAGTTATAGTGTGTATATCTAAATAATGCAAACTGTTACTTTTTAATTCTTTATTAATTTCTTCAATATTTAATTTTAGTCTATGTGCTATTAATTCATTATATGTTGGAATATCTATTCCAAAATAACATGGTGAAATTACTGGTGGTGAAGCTATCCGAATATGTACTTCTTTCGCCTTATTTATATTAAACAATTCAACTACTCTTTTCAAAGTATTACCTCTAACTAATGAATCATCAACAATTATTACAATTTTGTTTTTAACTATTTCTGAATTTATAATATACTTATCTTTAAAAAATAGGTTTCTTTTATTTTCATCTATAATAAATGTTCTTTCTTTTGTTTTTTTGGTCATTACTTGAAAATAGTTTAAATTTAAATATTCTGCATAACCTATACCAGAAGTAATTCCAGTTTCTGGTGCTCCGACAACAACTGTATTTAATTTATCTGTAAATCTCATTGTCTCTTTTTTAGCCAATTCGCGCCCACAGTTATATCTAAATGTAGTTACATTAACATTATCTACTATACTATTTTTATTTAAAAAATAAATATATTCAAATATACATGGTGTAAAATTGTTTTTATGAAGAAATAAAGTATTAAGACCATTTTTATTTAACATACTTAATTCCCCTGGTTCTATGTCTCTAACTAAATTATATCCATAATTCTCCATTTTATTAGGTTCAGAAATAATACAATAACCATCATCATTTTTCATAATACATAGTGGTCTAATACCGGATTTATCTCTTACTACATATACATTTTCTGGTGTACCTATTATTAAAGAATATACTCCTGGAATTTGCGTAAGTATTAAATTTAATATATTTTCCCAAGAATTTTCACCCATATTGTTAATAATATTTACCAAAATTTGTGTATCTGTTAGATTTATATTTATATCACAGTTAAATAATTTTTGCAAACCTTTTCTATTATATATATTGCCATTATGCACTAAGATATAATGTGACTTTTTATTATTAATTACAGTTGTTCCTTCTAAAGGTTGCATCTGTTCTTCAAGATTTTTCCTTCCACTTGTAGAATATCTAGTATGTCCAATGAAATAATTAATATTATTTAATTCAATGTCAATATTATTAGGAATTTTACCAATATTTTTATTTTCTATTATTTTATTATTTTTAAAATACGATATACCATAACTTTCTTGACCCCGATGTTGTATATTTTTAATTATATTAGGATTAAAGTTTGATACAACATTATTATATATGCAAATTATTCCACACATAATAACCTTAATATTTTTTTTTGTTTAAATCAATTATAATTTTTCAATTATACTTTTGGCTGATAATAGTTTTTCGATATAATTTTGTAAACTATGTCTTTTTTGGTTTTGTTTAGAATCTTCTGTTAACAAACAAATAAATTCCTTTTTTTGTATATTTTCAAAAAGTATAGATTGAAGATTTTTTTCTATCTTTCTTACTAAAAATAGCATAATGCATTTTGGAACAATATGTTTAATAATTTCTTTAATGCTGTTAAAGTATTCAATTAAAATTTGGCGCATTAATTCTGGTTCAATTGGATATTGAAATTTAGAAAACATTTTACGCAAATTTTCTACAAATTTAGGATCATCTGTCCATATATAATTAGTCTCCATTTCAATTAATTCATTAATTTTATTAACTGTTATCTCTTGATTATCATTAATAGTATTAATCATTAATTCCTTTAGATTAATAAATAATTTACTAAATCTTTTAATATCTTCTTTATCTAATAACGAATTAGATAATCCAATTAACTCTAAAGAAATATCTCTAACACAATTTAATGATATAGGCATTAAAGATTTAAATGGTGCATTTTTACTATCTAAAATACAACATTCTAATACTTCTATTGGTGGTAATGGAAATGACATGTGATTACCTTCGCAGTTTTGAATTATATCTAAAATATATTTTCTATCAAACTGTTCTTCGTTAAATGGATTAATTTTATCTAAATCATTGCGAAATTTAATAAAAATATCTCTAACTTTTCTACCTGTGTTAATATCTGTACCTTTCTTTTCTAATGAATCATAAAAATTTGAAGATATTTTAGTAATAATAGAATTTAATAAAGCTATTTTCCCTTCAGGTTCAGTAGGGACAGGATTACCTAATTCGAAAAGATTCTTTTCAGACTCCTTAACTTGAATATTTATTTCATTCAAAATATTAGGTAAATATTTTCTTATTTTTTCTACTAAAATACTACTCAGATTATTACCTAAATTATGTACTCCTAGTCTGTTTTGATTATTAATATTTTTATAGACTAAATGGTTTTTAAAATAATCCTTTTCTTTTTCAAAACCTTCAAATATATTTAGAGTATTCATTTCTGAATTCGACCTATTCTTAACAGCAAAATAACCATAATTTAATATTAAATCTTTGGATACATTATTATCCAAATATTTAGAAATATCAGTATCTTTATTCATTAAATCTACTTTAGTTAAAACACCTAATGTCCTATCAAAATTAGGGTCTACTTCTTTAACCAAATCAAGTGCAAAATCTGCTTCCAAATCTTCTCTAGCAGGCAATATGGCTAAAATAATAGTACGCTCATTTAATATATAATTTTTAACCATATTTCTAATTTGGTCTTTAATATCTTTGGGTTGCCCTTTATCTGTGCATGCTACCATAGTTAGTCCAGGTAAATCTACCATATTTAAATTAGGGACCATAGGTGAATATATTTTTATGTTTATAGGATTATTACTTATACCCATATCTTTACCAGCTTTTAATTCGGTTTCTAATTTAATCTGTTTAGTAATAGTTGCTAATTCTAATTCAGTTGGGAGTGGATTGCTTAATTTAATTTTTTTTTCTATTAGCCAATTAGAATTTTTATAATTACCAAACTCACACCACATATCATTTTGTGTTTGTATCAATTCAATGTTTAGAGGAGTCCTTGTTACCATATTTTTACCAGTTGGTAATATATCCATAGATAATATACCGTTAAGGACAGAACTTTTTCCAGAACTTTGTGTCCCAACAACAACTATTGATGGTGTTTGAATTTTAGTTTGTTTACTTGGTATATCATTAAATATACCATTAATTGTACTACCTATTTTTAAAATTTCTTTATTCCCCAAACTGTTATTTTGATTATTATTATTCCATAAATTTGTTATACTTAGTATTTTATCCATATTATTAATATTATTATATATTTAAATTTTAATTATTTTTATATTAGATTGTAAAATATTAAGGATAATATTTTTTACTATATTTGTAGGTGGTTTATTTTTAGAATTTATAATATTTAATTTATTAGCAACATATAACGTTTGAGTTCTATTCATCCTTTTTATATATTCCTCCAAAATAGTTAAATTATTTCTAACAATATATATTAACGTTTTAATTATTATATCTTTTTTATTTTTTGATATTTTTTTTTTAGGGTTAGATTTAACACTAAAATATGTGTCTAATGTTTTATTTTTTATAATTTTTTTTCGTCGTTTACTTTTGACACTTATTTTACTTTTAATTACTTTTTTTTTATGAGATTTTTTTCGTTTTGCTAGTTTACTAGTTATCACCTTTTTAGGAGATAAAATTTTATTAGGTTCTGGGGGATTTTGTTTGCTTTGAGGCAATTGTTTGCTTTTAGGCAATTGTTTGCTTTCAGGCAATTGTTTACTTTCAGGCAATTGTTTGCTTGTAGGTGATTTATTTAATATTGATGGTAATCTAGGAATAGTGTTAATATTATTTTCATAAATATAATTATTTAACATATTTTTTTTACTCCGTTTTTTTACTAGTTCTTTTACCTTTTTGGAATCAGATAATATATTTTTATAATTTTTTTTTGAAAAATTATTTTTGATATTTATAATTTTTACAGACATAAATTATATAATTATTTTTTTTATATAGATTTACCTAAGAATAAAATAAATAATTAGATATATTATGGATACTTATATATGTGCAAAATGTGGTCTTGAAATTTGCGAAGATAATAGAGATAATCATGAATTGTATTGTAATAGTTTTAATCAAGATGAATATTTAAATTTAATACCATGTGAATTTTGCGATAGTTTAATTGAAAGTATTGAATATAATTCACACGTGATGACTTGTTCTAATAGAAATGTATATCAACCCAGTAATATAAATATACATGGAAATATCGGCAGTTTAATCACTGAGATAATATCTTCTTCTAATTTTACAAATATTCCATCTTTAATGCCATTAAATAATGATACTGAAATAATTAATGAAGTAATTAATGAAGTAATTAATGAAGAAGATAATGATGAAGTAATTAATGAAGAAGATAATGAAGAAGTAATTAATGAAGATAATGAAGAAGTAATTAATGAAGAAGATAATGAAGAAGATGACGACGAATTAGAAAATTCAGAAAATTCTCAACATAATTTTCATTCCCAAAATTATAATTCTAATTTAAACAATATGATATCTCAAATTAATAATTTATATGATATTTTAGGTATAGAACCAAATATAGGTTATAGTGATAATTTAAATTTGTTACATAATAATGAATATGAAAATCTTACTAATTTAGGTAATCAAATTGGTAATGTTATTACTAATATTGAACCGGATTTAGTAAGTACAAAAGTGGATGAACCTATAAAATGTCCTATATGTTTTGAAGATGTTGAAAAATCTAGAAAAACCATATGTAATCATAGTTTTTGTGTAAAATGTTTAGAATCGTGGTTAAGTGAAAATAACACATGTCCAGTTTGTATGGTTAAATTAAATGATATTAGAAATAAATAATATTAAAAAAAAATATTGCTATACAATAATTATAAGTATGGATGCAATATCAAAATTCTTTGATACAATTAAAAAAAAAATTTTAGGTGAAATTAATTCTGAAAAAATTAATTCAAACTTCAAACTAGAACCAAAACCAAAATCAAATTTAAACAAACTACGTAATAGAATAGAAATATTAGACCAAAAAAAAGGCGTTGATAGTGGTTTTGTTGAAAATTTTAATTATTATCCAGCATATAATGTAGAAGATTTGATTGAATCTTTTGAAAATAAAACTGATTATGTAGTAAGAAAAGAAAAAGACGACACTACAATGGTATACGAATATGATATGGATGATTTTAAAGATAATAAAAAGCAAGAAGGGATACTATATGATAATACAGATTCACTCGTAGTTACTGATGCATCAACTGGAAAAGATTATGTGTACGATAAACCTAATAAACAATTATTAGAATATGAAAAAAATTCTAATATGAATAATGTGAATAAGTTAAAATATTTAGAGAAACGATTAAAACAATTAGAAATGGTAAATGATAGTAATAAAGTAAAAATAGATTTTAAAAACCGTAATAATGTAGCTAAAAAACTCTTAAAACCTACCGAAATTAAAGCTGAAGAGGAGGATTTTAATTTAGATTATGTTATAAATTATAATGAATTATCCGAGGGATACAATTATACATTTTCGTTATTATTGAAAAAATTAAAAGAAATAGGTTTTAATGAGAAAACGATAAAAAAAATATTTATAGATATTGGATATAATCTTACCAGAGCTAATATTATGTTAAAGGATTTAGATATTTTAGGTAATATTGAGTCTGGAGTTGATATTAGTAGTAAGTTTTTAAAAAAAGAAACTATACAAACTGAAGAACCAGATGAAGAACAAGATAAAGAATTAATAGATTCTATTAATTCGTATGAATCAAAAAAAGATAATAAAATGTCAATGATAATATATATTATTATTTTACTTATAATAATATTAGGAATTATATATATAATTACAAATATGCGTAAATCTAATAAAATAACATTCGGCCGTACACAAAGAATACCAAGAAGTGTATAATCTAGATAACAATAACCTATCTTAATTTAAGTGTAAAAAAAGTATCAAAATAAAATATAACATTAATATATATTTAATATGTTAAGTAAAAAATTGTTAACCAAAACTGCTTGCATAAATGAAGAAAATGAGTGTAATTTCGAAGAACCATATTCTTTTTTAGAATATAATAAAATATTGGTTGGTAACGCCGATGATGAATCTATAAAAAATAAAGAAGAACAATATAAAAATTTATGTCGTCAAAAAAATACTAAATTAATATCATGTTGTGACCCGAATGATAAAAAATTAAATAATATTTATGATAATATTGATATTAATTTAAGAAGAAAATTCGATAAAATTAAAGTAACAAAAAAAGGGTCAAAAATTGATTCTATTAAAATATGTCCATCAAATTTAACAAGTGAAGAATTAGAAGAAGAAAATAATGATTGTCAAGATTATAGGAAAGCAACTCCTTATGAAATGTGTAAATTACTTAATAGTAAAATAGATCCTAACACTGGTGATGCAACTAATTTATTACCAGATTGTTATAGTACTAAATGTGACCCACAAAGAGTTAGTAGATTTTTTCCGAATAGTTATATGAAACAGTATAGTTACTTTGATGATATAGAATTACATAATACGATAGTAAAAGACGATGATAATTATTTACGAACAAAATTATCAAAAAATAGTGATATTAATAGAGTATTAGTTCATGATAGTAAAGGTAATACTATGTTACACGAATCTCTATTATATAATTCTGATAAGTGTTTTAATTTTTTATTAAGATACAATGTAAAATTAGATATTAAAAATGTATTAGGAAATACTCCACTTCATATAGCAAGTATTTTAGGTAAAGATATAAATATGCATACTCTAATGAAGCAAGGGGGCGATATTAATGAACTTAATTTAATGCGGGATACCCCACTTCATTGTGCTATATTATCAGGTAATAAAAGAAGTGTACTATTACTATTAGGTGAAGGTGTTAGTGTATATGCTAAAAATAAAATGGGACATACACCATTACATACAGCAGTCAGATGTAAAAAAAAACAACTAGATATAGTAAGTTTATTAATAGATTATGGTGCTGATTTATTAACTAAAGATAACAATAATAATACGATTCTAAAGACCTTACAATCACAGCCACGAACGGAAGAAAGTGAAAAAATAAGAACATATTTAAATAGAATATATTATGAAAAGTACCCTGATAATTATAAAGAACTTGCTAAAAAATATCCAGAAATAACACCATATGATATTCCTGAATCTGAAAATGTCGACTATAATATAGATTTAGATTATAGTGATAATTTAAGTGATAGTATGATATATAAGAAAAAAACATCTTTACCAATTAAAACTAATATTCCAAGCCAAAAACTTATTGAAAATTTTATTAACTCTGATTCTAATTTAAATCATAAATTAGATAAAAGTAAAATGTGTATACTATTATTTTTAATTTTTTTCATGTATTTACTTATGCGATAATTTAAGTATACATATTCAAATTTGGCATATCATTATTAACTCTGTTAGAAATTTCATCATTATTTAAATATAATTCAAAACCATTTTCAATATCTTCCATAATTAATTTTTTTTTAATATCTCTCGGTAAACAAAATACTCTTTTTGAATGTGAAATTTTACATTTATGAAAAAGTATTTCCATGTCTCCACCATTATAAACAAAATAGTCCATATTTTTCTTAAAGAAATCTGTAGAAATTTCATTTTCATCCATAAAATGCCAATTATTCTCTTTTACTATTTTTATAAAAATTTCTTTTAATTCTTCTGGTGTATATTTTTCAATTTGAAATCTATAAGGAAATCTTCTTTCTAAACCTTCGTTATATTTAAAAAAACAGGTTTTCAATGCTTCTTTATAACCAGCAATAATACAAATAAAATTACTTTTATTTTCGGATAGATAAGCGGTTAAGGTATCAATACATTCTTTAGAGTATGAATCTTTACCTTCACTATTACCTAAAGAATATGCTTCATCGATAAATAATACACCACCATTACACTCATCTAAAATTTTTTGTGTTTTAATAGCTGTCTGTCCTAAATATCCCCCAATTAAATCTGACCTTTTTACAATTTTAATTTTATCCGAAGTTAATATCTCCATCTTATTATATATTTTAGCAAGTATTTTTGCAACTTCTGTTTTGCCTACACCAGGTGGACCTTCTATTACACTATGTAAAAAATCATTATTAACATCATTTATATCTTGTAAATAGTATACAATTTGTTCTACAACAGTTTTTTTTACTTTTTTCATTCCAATCATTTTATTTAACATAGATAGTGGTTCAATTAATTGATTTAAAATTCGTAAATTAATATTATAATTTATTTTTTCTAAAGGATTATATATTTTACCCAAATTAATTAAATCATCAATAGTATCAATTTTAGTGTTTATTGTCTGATAATCCCAACAACTATCTTCTACATCATCCTCATCGCATGAATCATCTGGATAATAGTTTAATTCTTCATTTTCATTTTCATTTTCACTTTGATTTGGTCCATATCCAAATAATATAGGTGTTAAGAATTTAGAAAAGTCTAATTCATCTTGATTATCGCCATCTTTAGATATAAACTTTATTGTAATTTTAGGTTTATCTTGAGGTGTATTTTCTTTAACTTTTTTATTAGGAGGTTGACTAATATCCAGTTTACGTTTTCGGTTTCTAACTATTTTAGGGGGTTTTGGCTTATCATTATCGTCATTTTTGTCTTTATCTTTATCTTTATCTTTATTTTTATTATTATTATTGTTGTTATTGTTATTGTTATTAGACATAATTACTATTAATATGATATAATTGTTTTAAGTAATTGTCAATTATAAGTTGTTGTTGAATAATATAAAATTGAAATTATTTAAAATTAAAATTAAATGTTATTAATAAATGTCTGATATAGATTATAATGAAGATACTTGGGAGGTTGTAAAATTATTTTTAGAACAATATCAAGGAAAAGAATTAATACGACACCATTTAGATACATTTAATGATTTTATGGATAATAAAATTGGAATGATAGTTAAACAATTTAATCCATTAGTTGTATATCACGAATATATACCTAAAACTAATTCATATAAATATGAAATACACATAGAATATGGGGATGTTCATTATAATTCACCGCTTATTCATGAAAATGATGGTAGTTCAAAACCTATGTATCCACATGAAGCTCGTTTAAGAAATTTAACTTATTCAGTACCAATTTATATAAATTTAGATATAAAAATTATTACACATAACGAATCTGATAAACAAATAGTTGTTAAGAATTTAAAAAATGTTAAAATAGGTAAAATACCTATTATGATTAGGTCTAAATATTGTTTATTAAGTAAAATAAATGTTAACACTGATGTGAATGAGTGTAAATATGACCTTGGTGGATATTTTATTGTAAATGGCAATGAGAAGGTAGTTGTATCACAAGAAAAAATAGCTGAAAATAAAGTGTACGTGTTTAAAAGTAGTAAGAATTCTTCTAAATATTCTCATGTAGCTGAAGTAAAATCTATTGCTGAAAATACGTATATAACACCTAAAAATGTAGCTATAAAATTATTATCAAAAGATGGACCTTATGGGAAAGCATTAAAAGTATTTGCACCACATATTAGATTAGAAATTCCTCTTTTCATAATGTTTAGAGCTTTGGGTGTAATTAGTGATAAAGAAATAATACAAATGATAATATATAATATAAATGAATCTAAAAACAAAGAAATATTGAATTGGCTAAAACCCTCCGTCGAAGAAGGTAGTGCTACACTTACACAAGAAGATGCAATTGAATATTTACTAAAAGGTATTTCAATTTTAGGACAGCCTAGAGATATAAAATTGGATAAAGAAAAAAAGACTACATATTTATTAAATATGATAAAAAAAGAGTTTTTACCTCACATGGGTAACGAATTTAAATTAAAATCATATTATTTGGGATATATGGTAAATAAATTATATAAATGTTGTTTTAAAGAGATACCGTATGATGATAGAGATAGTTATTGTAACAAAAGGATTGACACACCTGGGGTATTAATGGCTTCTTTATTTAGACAATATTTTACTAAATTAGTAAAAGATATGAGAAATTCAATTATGAAAGAATTAAATAGTGGTCCATGGAAAAGTACTAAAAATATAGAAGATATAGTTAATGCTACTAATTTGTATAAGATATTCAAATCTACAACTATAGAATCGGGTTTAAAATATGGATTAGCTACTGGTAATTGGGGTGTTAAATCTACTACAAGTAAGGTTGGTATAGCACAGGTGTTAAGTAGATTATCGTATAGTAGTACTTTATCACATTTACGAAGAGTTAATACACCTACAGAAAAAACAGGTAAATTAGTCCCTCCTCGCAAATTACATAATACTCAATGGGGCATCATTTGTCCTACTGAAACCCCAGAAGGTGGGTCTGTTGGTTTGGTAAAAAATTTAGCATTAACTACACATATTACCAATTATAAAAGTTCTTATCCAGTAACTGAATATTTAAAGGTTCATGGTCTACGTAATTTATCTGATGTAACTTATGATGAAATACATGATAAAACTAAAATATTTGTCAATGGTAAATGGTTGGGTATACATGACGAACCAATAAAACTATATAATATATTTAAAAAATTAAAGAGATTGTGTAAACTTAATCCATATACATCAATTGCTTTTAATTATACTTTAAATGAAATTTCTATATTTACAGATGGTGGTAGATGTTGTAGACCGTTATACAAAGTTGAAAATAATAAATTATCTATAACAAAAGATGATATTGATAAAATTAGAAATAAGAAATATGTTTGGAATAATCTTATATTAAATTATTTAAATGATAGTTCTATATATAGTAAAAATGAATCAGTTAAACAAGTGAGAGAAGGCCTCATTGAGTACTTAGATTCTGACGAAATGCAAAATACATTAATTGCTATGACTCCCAAAAATTTAAAAACGAAAGATAATATTCAATATACTCACTGCGAAATTCATCCATCTATGATTTTAGGTGTTGTAGCATCTACAATTCCATTCTCACATCATAATCAATCTCCTAGAAATACTTATCAATCTGCTATGGGTAAACAGGCTATGGGAATATATGCTACTAACTATCTTAAAAGATTAGATACAATGGCGCATATCTTATATTATTTTAATAAACCCATGGTTAATACCAGAACAAGTAATTTTTTAGGAACTAATGATATACCCAGTGGTCAAAATGTTATTGTAGCTATTGCATCCTATACTGGGTATAATCAGGAGGATTCAATTATTATAAATAAATCAGCGGTGCAAAGAGGTTTATTTCGTTCAACTTTCTATAGAACATATAAAGATGATGAGAAAAAAATCCAGTCTTCTGGTCACGAAGAAAGGTTTGTTAAACCCGATAAATCTTTTACTAGAAGTTTAAAACCTGGCTCTTATGATAAATTAAATAATAATGGATTTGTAGATGTGAATACTCATGTAGATGCAAATGATATTATAATAGGAAAGGTAATACCTATTAAAAATACCACAATAAATGGCAATCAAGTTTATAGAGATAATAGTACTTCATTAAGAAATAATGAATCTGGTTTTATAGATAAGATTTCTGTTAATAGAAATGGAGAAGGACATCGATTTTGTAAAGTTCGTGTTAGATCACCTAGAATTCCTACAATTGGTGATAAATTTTCTTCGAGACATGGACAAAAGGGTACTATGGGTATGATTTTAGACCAAGAAGATATGCCATTTACAAAGGATGGATTAATACCAGATATAATAATAAACCCACATGCTATTCCTAGTAGAATGACAATAGCGCAGTTATTAGAATGTTTAATGGGTAAAGTTGGTGTATCATTGGGTGCATTTGGCGATGGAACTCCTTTCATTAATAATGATAGTGAAAAAACAACTGTTAATAGATTGGGTGAAATATTAGAAGAAGTTTGTGGTTATAATAAACATGGAGATGAGGTACTATACGAAGGTATGACAGGGAAGCAATTAGATACTAAGATATTTATAGGCCCTACATTCTATCAACGATTAAAACACATGGTAGAAGATAAAATACATTCTAGAGCTTCTGGGCCAATGGTATTATTAACTAGACAACCAGCTGAAGGTAGGGCAAGAGATGGTGGATTGAGGTTTGGAGAAATGGAACGCGATTGTATGATTGCTCATGGTACTTTACAATTTTTAAAGGAACGAATGTTAGATGTATCAGATAACTATAGATTATTTATTTGCAATCTGTGTGGATTAACAGCTCAAGTTAATCCAGAAAAAAATATATATAAATGTAATAGTTGTTCAAACTTTACAGATTTCTCTGAAGTAAGATTACCGTATTCTTGTAAGTTACTAATTCAGGAATTAGAAAGTATGAGTATTGCTCCTAGATTATTAATTAAATAATTTAAAATATAGTTATATAAAAATATAAATAGAAGTTAATATTATCTATGGGTCAAACTTTTTCTAATGCCTATTCTTTTTTTTATGAAGAACCGAAAAAAAATAATACAGAACACATCCCAGATGAACCAGAAACCAATATCCAAAATGAGGATTTAAGCACTCATAAAGAAGCTTTAATCAATCCAAATGAAGAATCTAGTTCTAATTTAAATACACCAACTAGTTCAGTTAAAGTTGAACATTTCGTAAATAATATTATTGATAAAGCAATAACTGAAGTTGCCAAAAAAACTAATTCGCATCTTATTAATGATTACAAAAGTAAAACTAGTGATTTAAATTTTTTAGATAAACAATTTAAACCTACATTAAAAACTATAAAGGAAGATGGAGAATATTACTATAGTGATACAGATGATAGTGTAATGAGTCCTATCTCGGATAATTTACAGATTTATGAAGAAGAAAATTTACATATGTATAACTATGAAATTAGTGAAGACGAAGATAGTGATAATTCATTAGAATCATATCCAATTGACACTAAACATCATTTAGAATGTTCTCCTGTTAATTTCGATATATATTTAGAAGATGACTACATTAATGATTTTAATAGTAATGTAATCTATAAAGATAATTTATTACAAGAAAATTTAGTATTAAAGGAGGGGATGACAAAATTACAAGAAGAATACGATGATTTATTTTTTAATTATAAACGTATAAAAAAAATAAAAGATATAGATATTGTTATTAAAGGAAATAAGATAAAAATAGATTAATTAGTTCTATATAAATATTCGTAACACATTTTTTTGTAATAATCTAATGATTTTTTTGTATAATTTTCAATCTTAACTTGGTCATCATATAATCTAATCTGAATAGATAGATTAAAATAAGGATGCCTTTCAAAATCCTTCGCTTCTTGGTAGGTCATAATACCACCTTGCTGAATTAATGTTTCTCTGCTTTCGGATGATAATTTTTTAATATAATTTGGGTCTTTAAATGCTAAATATTGTTTAGACTTAATGTGGTTTTCTATAAGAGAAGGTATTTTTTCAGAAAAGTTAAGAGATCTCAGAAAATCCGCACCACACTTTTCATAATCTATAACACCAAAACCATTAGTTTGTAAATTTTTATCTTCAAAAGCTAATAAATGTCCAATATCATGAAATAAACATGCCAAAATAATTTCATCATTAAATCCATCCTTTTCAGCTAATTTAGCGGTTTGGGCCATATGTTCTATCTGATTAACTGTTTTATTCCCGTAATTTTCATATAGTTTAAATATTTTATTAACTTTGTATCTATTCATTATATTTATATTAAAATATTTTTTTTAAGTAATTACTTAAAGTAATAGAAATAATTACTTATAAAAATGATAAAAATACTAATAGCGTTACTCTCCTGTACTGTATTAACTGAATCTCGTACACCCGGCTCCAAAAAGTACTTTAGCCAATTTAATCAATTCTTAAAAACATATAATAAAAACTATAATAATACTGAAGAATATTGGAATCGTTATGGTATTTTTAGTGCAAATTTAGATTATATAAATAAACACAATAGTTACAATAAACCATATATATTAGCAATGAATCGTTTTGGTGACCTTACCAGTGATGAATTACCAAAAGGTTTATTTAAAAAAAAAAATTACCCTAAAAGTATAAATAGTATGAAGCCTTTAACGATACCAGATAATCTTGATTGGAGAGCTGCTGGAATAGTAACAAATGTAAAAGACCAAGGTGATTGTGGAAGTTGTTGGGCGTTTTCGGCTATAGGTGCCATTGAGGGACAACATGCCAAGGTCCGTAACCAAAATTTAACTTCTCTAAGTGAACAAAATTTAGTTGACTGTTCATATAATTATGGTTGCGAAGGATGTGATGGGGGATGGCCTGAAGCAGCCATGAGATATGTCCGAGATAATCACGGTATTGATACCGAATCATCTTATCCATATGAAGGAACCGATGATACCTGTCAATATAATAAAAATAATAGTGGGGCTTTAATATCTAGAACAGTCAATGTTACCAGTGGTAATATGAGCGCTCTGTACGAAGCTATTGCTAATATTGGACCCATTTCAGTTGCTATTGATGCTGAATCAGATTTCCAATTCTATAAATCTGGAATATTTGAAACTACTGAGTGTAGTAATCAAGAATTAGACCATGCAGTTTTGGCTGTTGGATATGGTGTATCTCCCTCTGGAAAAACATACATTATAGTAAAAAATAGTTGGAATACCGATTGGGGTATGGATGGTTACGTCTATTGGTCAACTTCGATTGATAACATGTGTGGTATAGCAACGGATGCTTCCTATCCATTAATTTAATATTTTCTACTAACTGGGTTTTATTTTTACAAACGGCCAGTTTGCGTCTTTTTTTTCTTTATTATACGATGTATTATTTTCAAGAGCGGTAAGTAGAGCTTTATATTCATTAAAGTTAAGTCCTGGGTCATTCATATGAGCTAAAATACACTTTGTACCGTTCCATTTACATCCTGTTGAACCTGATACAATACCCCAATTGTCGTGAACTTCTCCACCCTGTGTTTTTTCCCCCTTAGGAGCCAGTCGTTTACATAGAATTTCTGGCTTACCAGAACATTGGTTTGGGTCTACATGTTGGCAATCTGCTCTCCCACTTTTTTTGCATTTATATTCTATGTTTCCAACTTTCGTACAACAATAACCTGGTTGACATGCATTACTATCATACGTCCCTTCGCATTTGTCTCCATCATTTAGATAATAACATTTGTTTTGTATACATCGACCCCATATGTGTCCTATTGGACCTTTACAATCATCGGTATTATTACATTCACCCGTACCAGATACAACTAACAGTTGGGTACCACCAACCTTTCTTTTAGATTTACGTCTATATTTTTTTTTTGAACGAGAATATCTATTTTTACTTCGTTTATTTTTAGAAAATTTTGTTTTTTTTAATGGCATATATTATATTTAGATAAAACAAAATTTT
>Ga0209634_1001045_pt1 | contig 20771 bp, 1 predicted proteins | sample LinPmetageLP40_FD_184043 | JGI IMG/M metagenome (GOLD analysis project Ga0209634, IMG submission 184043) | Marine viral communities from the Pacific Ocean - LP-40 (SPAdes) (version 2) | ecosystem: Environmental > Aquatic > Marine > Oceanic | place: Pacific Ocean | collected 2010-08-26 | reverse complement strand
CACAGTTTACGGTGATGGTGATTACGGTAGAGCGTCCCTTTTCTATGATGCTACATTAAATAAGTGGCGTACTTCTATAGGACTTAAAGTTCCATCTATTGACGCAGATAGTGCTAGAATACTTCAAATTTCTGGAACAAATTTACTTTATGATGCAGCTACAATTCAAAATGGTAATGTAAGTCAATTAACATCGGATAGTGCTAGTATAACAACACTCACTGGTACTTTTCTCACATATAATAATGGTACTTTCAAAGTAAGTTTTCACGATAGTGCATTAGTAAATACAGCATTAGAACAGGGAATTTTCTTTGCAGGTGCTAACGGTGCTCTTGATACACATGCTAATCTAAAATTTGATAACCAAACAGACATGCTTATAGGAAGATTTACTAAGCCTGGAGAAAGTCGATATGGTTTACATTTAGGTCATAGAGAAATTGTTGTTCCTGGTGGTGTAGACTCGGGTTATTATCATTTTTCTGTTACAGATTCTGGCGATATATCTGCAGAAACTCTAAAAATTGGTGACTATCTTAGAAAAGGGTTTCAACCTCATTTCAGTAGAACTAAAACAAATCCACATTCTTTTTATGGTATTCAAGTAGATTCTGCAGAGTTTACTTCTACACTACAAAGAAATTTCTTTAAATCCGACATTAGCAAAGCAGATGCAACAACACTAGACACTACAAACGATTCAATTAATATTCTTACTGTTAAAGATAATTCAGGCGCTGATCTTATTCAATTAAGAAAAGACGGTTCAATTAATTTTACTGGAAGTCTTTTATTTGAAAATGAGCCATTTTCTGGTGGTGGTATTTTTGATAAGAAGAAGTTAGGCATTACAGGCACTCCTGATACTGGAAATCAAATCTATCAACCGGATCAAACAAAAAGAACTGCATTCGGTGGGGGCAATTATCTAGCATTAAATTTTGATAGAACTAAACCATCATTTGATCCTGCACATGATTTTGATATGCGAGGCGATCTTACTACCTTTAGTGTTTCTGGTGCTTTACTTGAGACTAGCCTCGTAAGTAGTTTGCTGCCAGATACAACAGCTAATTCTTTGGCAGGATCACCATTCTATGTAAAAGTCGATGATAGTGATAAGTCTAGAATGTTCTTTGATACTGCCAAAGCTAGATTTAGAGCTGGATATTTTGTAAGAAGTTCATTTACAGAAACCGAAATGGGAAGTTTTTCGGCAGCGTTTGGCAAAAATTCTAAAGCTGCTGGAGACTATTCTTTTGCATTTGGCGATTCTACCGAAACAAGATCGGCTAATAGTTTTGTAGGTGGAGAAAAATCAACTATTGATCAGGGGTTAGGGTCTTCACTTTCAGTTAATGCAGTGGCAATTGGTAAAGAAAATGTCATACTCAATTCAGCATCAGCGATTGCTTTAGGTGAAGGAAACTTAATAGGTACTACTTCAGTTTATGGTACTGACGGGGTTGCTCTTGGTAGAGATAATAAAATACAAGGTGATGGAGTCCACTCTATTAATTCTGTTGCGATTGGTAAAAATAACTTTATTAAATCGACTATCACTACAGTTATAGGTAAAGATAATACTACAGAAAATACGGCAGCAAATTCATTTGTTATTGGTCAAAATAATAACGTAAAATCAGGTAGATCGTATATTATTGGTGATGGTCATAATGATCTTGCCACAAGTTCTAGTGCAAGAAACTATGCATTTGGCGAGTATTCGACTTTTAATGCAACTACAACACAATCTATGGCAATAGGTAGATATGTAAAAATAGGTAATAGTGTTTCAGGTGCTATTGGTATTAACTTAGGTATAGGTAGTACTGACCCAGAAAATGAAAACTATTTTTTACCTATACAAGATGATAATCTTATGTCTATTCAAAATGGTAACCTTAGTTTAGGTACTGATTCTGATATTACTGCGGCTGGTATCACTAGTGGTCAAGGCAACCTTTATATTAAAGGTAGTATCATTTATGATGGTGACATTTTCAAAAGAGTTGCTGGCGGAGTTATAACCGCTTCTCCATGGATTGATGATGGCACACAAATAACATACAATAATGGTGGCAAAAATATTGGTGCTCATGTAACCATACCAAATAGTAAATTTGAACTATTTGGTGAAATGATGGTAAGAGGTGCATATAATGGTGCTTATAAAGATTTGCCGGATTTATTTGACTCTATCGGATCAGGTAGTTCATTTGGACAAGCAATTCCTTCAAGTCAAAAGATAAGCTTATTTACTTACTATCCTCAAGGTGGTATTCTCCGCGCCGGTAATATTAAAGTACACAATACAAATACAAACGACTCAATGGGTGCACACTCAATTGGTATTGGTAATGAAAATTTTGTTTTAGGAGATTATGGTTTAGTTATTGGCGGTAGACAAGGAGAAGTTTACTCAAATTACGGTGCTGTTATTGGCGGTAGACAAGGTACTGTAGGCATACCTGGAGTAAACGCTAATCCAGCATTAGGCGAATACGCTATGAGTATTGGCGGCTATGGAAACGAAGTAAGAGGTAAACATTCAATTGCAATAGGTGGCCAAGCTGGCAATAGAATTCATGGAGACAATAACGTTTCTATTGCGGCTGGCACTACTAAAAACAATATATCAGGCAGCAAATCTGTCTTTATAGGTTATAGTAACACAGATTCCCATCAGGGTTCTTTCCCTGGATACAATAGCAATAGTGGCACTCAAGAGAACAACTATTGGATTGGTTATGATAACAGAGTCGATTCTACATCAAGTAATGTTAAGCAAAACTTTATTTTTGGTCATAGTAATCTTATAAAAACAAAAAATTCTGGTGCAACAAATGTTATTATCGGTCATACTAATGATATGGGTAATACGACTGGAACATCCACAGCTAAAAATAACTTTGTTTTTGGTCAAAATAATAAAATAACTGGATCTGCACAGAAAAACGTTATCATAGGTAGTGGCGTAGAAATTAGCAGTACATCTAATAATGAAATAATTCTTTATGCTGGCGATTCTGAGGGAATACATAACACAAAAGTTTCTATTGGTTATAAAACTGGTCAGACTAATTGGAATCGTCGGGGCGTTCTTCAGACTGAAAAATTCGCATTAGATGTTAATGGTAATGTAAGATTTGGTAGAGATGATAGTGATAATAGTACCACACTAGGTAGTTCAATCATTATCGTAAATGGACAAGATATAAGAGATTATGTACAGAGAATTGATCCTAATGATACTCCTGTTGTAATTGAAACACCATCTACTAGTCTAGCTGACGTACTTTCAACACAAGCAAGTGCACCTACTTCTGCACCTACACCAATAGTAACTGCAGGCTTGACGATTACAACTAATGCATCTGGCACAATAGACCTTGTTTCAATGACTCCTGGTACTTCACCTATACCTACATTAGATTTAGGTGGAACTAATAGTTTTAATGCTAGTACTTTAACAGCATTAAAAACCGCTCTTGATGGAAGTTCTAGCTTATCTTCAGCCGGTGTAGTAACATCAATTGAGGAGAAATCTAATGCAGTAAGCGCAGTAGCCGGTGGTACAACAGTCTCCACTATAGGTAGCCAAGATACAATTACTATTGTTGATAGAAGTACTGCAACAATTAGTCTTACTCTTACAGATGGTTCAGGTACAGTAATATCTACCACTGCTTCCTCAGCTACCGCAACCGAAGCTGAGGCTGCAATAGATCAAGCAAATCAATTAATTCTCAATACAGATTTTGGCGCTTCTGGTATGAAAACCCGGGCAGTTGGCAATGATGTTCTAATAGAACGTGGTGTTCTTAAAATTGATAGAGGTCAAGTTTCAACTCCAGAAGGAGTTCTTCCAGCTGCAACAGTAGTTAATATTAAACAAGAAAATCCTGGAATTCTTATCATAAGAAACACACCTACTGGAATTCTTACAAATGGTACAACTGTTGAATTTTCATTACCCAGTTTAACTGCAATAGGTCAATTTTTATCTGACTCCATATATGCATTACGACCAGTTTCTACAGTAGGCGATAGTTTTGAAATATTTAACTCAACTAATACTGTAGGGGTAGATTTAACAAAAGGTGCAACAAGAGATAAAGGCGGTACTGCACTAGTTTTAGGTGCTGATGATTATGATTCATCTGACTTTGGACCAGTTGGTAGCGGAACTATACCGTTTTCACAGTATGTATCATTAAAAGAACTACCCATTGTTACTTCAGGTGCACCTAGTATTTTCCCAAGAACTGTTCTTATGGATAGTGATCTAATTGTTAAAGGTTCTGGATCTTTTGCGGATTCAATGACAATTGGTAATGATGCAGTAATAAAAGGTAACTTAAAAGTACCTCTCGGAAGTATTACTACTGGCGGTTCATTAACTGTAGAACAACCTAGTGTATTTTTGAGTGATCTTAGTATCGGTGGTGGTGCTCTAACTATTAGTAAATCACAAACTGTAGGTGAAGCTGGTGTGACTTTGACCGGCGGCATCGATATTCTTGGTCACCTTAGCGTTAGCGATAGTGTTAGTATTGGTACTGCTCTGTCTGTAACTGGCGCCGCAACATTTGCAGATAGTGTTAGATTTGGCGGATCTATACGTTGGTTAGATAATGCCTATACTGATAGTTTCTATATCGGAAACATGACTTTTGATAGTTATGTTTTACGACCAGGAAGTCAAGTATTTAATGCGATAGTAGATCATTTTGATACCGACTATGTACAACAGCGTGTTGACTCATTCAATAGTTGGATGATACACCCAGATGCATTAGTTTATAATCCTATTATAACAGCAACTGGTCGTAAAACTGTTGCTGTAGGAAGATCGAACAACGAAACTTGGACTGGTTGGCAACCTTCTTTAGGAACTACATCAAATCTCTACATGACTGGTATGACACCTGATTATACAGATGACGATGCAACAATTACAAGTGCTGCATATGCTGGTAGAGGTAACTTTGGTGGCGGTACTGGAGACTCTATTGGTATTGATGTAATGGGTCGCATTAATATTCGATCTAATCCTGGCTTAGATGACCACAAGACATTACCACCGATTTTAGCAAACGGTGAAGGTTGGCCAAATGCGACATGGTTAAGACAAAATAATTATATCGATCAGCCTTATATTAGAAGTAAGATATCTGGGCAATTCTTATTAAATACATTTACAGAAGATGCTTCCACTGCATCTAATGCTAAAGCATTCTTCAGAAATATGCTTGACTCTGCATATATTATTAGTGTATGGGACTCAGATTATTATTGGAAACATGATAGCTTTAATGCTGTTTATATTGGTGTTCCTGGTCAACTATATGACGGCACCAGTGCTAGAGGATCATATTATGATGGTAACTTGAAAGTTGCTATTAACAAATATGGTAGAGATGCTACACACAATTTAGATGTAAAAGGTACTGCACAAGTTTCAAGTACAGTAGACCTAAGAAGCAAACTGAATGTAGATAGTGATGTTAAGATGGAAGCCAGTCTGATGATTGGTTCTTTCAATGGCCATAATGATGGTGTAGACGGTGCAAGTCAGTTAATTACAGCAAATAGAGGTTTATATGTCGGTGATAGTACGCACCTTAGAGATGGACTATTAGTTCTTGGTCATGCAAATGTATTAGATTCAACATTTACATTTACTCTTGATAGTCATTATTTTGAATATAGACAAGATGCTAATAATAATCCAACATTGAATAACTCTCAAATAGCAACTCAATATAATTTAGATAATCCAGACGATTCTCATGTAGTTTTAACATTTACAGATTCGCCAGATTTTGATAGACTTAGAGTTATACGCACTACCGGATCAACTTTACCTAATGTAACATATGCTGTTTCAGTTGTCAATAGTGGCAGTGGAAATCAGTATTCATTTAACGGCGGTGAATTTTCAAATGCCGAGAAACCAGTATTAAACCTAAAAGAAGGCGGCACTTATACATTTAATCTAAATGTAAGCGGACATCCATTCTACTTTACAGTAGATGATGGCTCAAATCACGCTTCAGGTTCTTATGTAGGTGAATATACTACAGGAATAACTGGATCAAGAGCCGAAACAGGAACACTGGTATTTACAGTTCCAGAGGGTGCTCCACAACTATATTACAATTGTGCATATCATGTAGGTATGCAAGGCACAGCAAATACTCCTGCATTTACAACTTCAGCTTCTTCTATTTTGGTTAAAGGTACAGACTGGGATTCTTTAGGAAATCGCACTCTGTTTGATTCTGCAATTTATGGATTTGGTCGACCAAGACACGACTTGATGAACGACACTGACCGTCTGAAAAAAGTTTATATTCACGAAACTTCTTTAGATGCATCTGATGATTCCGTATCAGTATTCTGGTTTGATAATGAATTAGACTCAGCTTCAATACACCAAGATAATACATCTAGACGTTCTATTATTGTCGGTCCATTAAAAACTACAACTTCTGGCATTATAGGATTTGATAGCCAATCAATTTCTGATGCTGGAGATATACTTGCTATCAACGCTGGAAAAGCTATTCACGGCGTTACTGATCCTATTATTAATTTACGAGATGCTTCTGGTAACTTTAAGGGTAGACTAAAACATCATAGAGATTTTACAATTGTCGCAAATGATCAAGTTAGAATTTTCGGTAATCTTGAAATTATCCCAGGCAATTATCCAGAGTATTGGGATGCTACCGAATCTGCTTCTATCATTATGGGCGATAAAATTGAAATCCAAGATAGATCAAATAAAATTATTAGTCAAACTGATCTATTTGGTGAAACAAATCTTTATGGTAAAGTTACCTTCGGCACACCAGAGATGGCAAATGCTGTAAGACCTGGATATCCTCATGTAGGTGCGTCATTGACCACTTATGATAGTTTTGTTGTTAAAGGTGGTTTCTTAGTTGAAAGTGCTCCCGGTGGCACAAAAATTGAATTCAAATCTGATATTCATGTTGACTCAGATAAAACATTCTTCTTTGGTGCTAAAAAGAACGTCACTTCTATTGTTTCTGCAATAAATGAATTTGTATTTGAATCTGACAGAACACTATCGACACCATCCAACCTAACATCTAAAGTTGAATCTGACGGTTCTTATATTGGAACAATTACCGGTGTAAAACATAGACATTCAGATTCCGCGGGCGGTACAGATGGTAGAGGTCACGTAATTGGTCATGTCGGAACTACTGGCGTTAGTGTTATTAACCAAGAAGTTGTACGTACATTACAACATCCTGTCACTATGGATTCTCACATTGCTAGATTCTTATCTGCAGAAACAGACCATATAACACTATCGACACCACTTCTTACAACAAATGATATTAGTGTTTCGCCTGGTTCTACCTGGTACTACGGAAACGCCCGTACAAGACCATTTAGTTATCCCAAGTTCGATAGTGATGGTGTAGGAAACCGTTTACTTCACGTTAGCGGATCTAATATTGGACAACCAAAACTTGAATCCGATGGTACTTTTGATGGTACACTAGGACCGTGGACAGACACTACAGATGCAACAACTATTGCAAATACCGCTGATAGTGCAAATAGTTCTAGAAGAAGATATATAACTGGTGACTCAAGTTATCAAGTATCATTAGATTCTCATGTTGTTGATATTCTACAAAATCCACCTCTAGAAAAACTAGTATTTAATCGTACAACTGATTTTACTGAAAAAGTTCAAATTATAAACAATCTTCATGTAGATTCTTCTTATAAGCTTACAGTAAGCACTCCAACATATTTTTATAAGTATGAATCAGACGGAACTGGTTCTGGCAATCTTACAACTTGGCCAGCAGGTCAAGTAGGAAGCAACGCATATCCTGCAAATCAACCATTTTTAAGAGACCAAAAATTACAAAGATTTAATTTTCAAACATTTGTCTCGACCGCGTCTGATGCTCAGAATATAGCATACAAAATTGAATCTGATGGTTCTCCAATATATCCATCAAAACCAAATGCTGATCCTACACCGACTGGAATACTTCATTATGAGTATAACGCAGATGGTTCACAAAAAATTCACAAGGTCAGCCTTGATTCTCATATTGTTAGAATTATCGATTCAGACTTTATTGGTAGTAGACTGAATGATCCTTGGAAACTGAAAACTGCAAGTGAGGGAACTACACCTAGAATTTATTCAGAACAAGGTGCAGCAATTATTGTTGGTCCAAGTACTTTAATACCAGCCACCGATACTAGAACAAAGTTTATTATTGACTCTGGTAATGCAATATTCTTGAGTAGCCCAACACAAATGTCTGATAGTCAAAATGATATCACTCATGATGTTGTGCCAAGCTATGGCACTCGCGCAAGAATGATGTGGATACCAACAAGAGGTGCATTTAGAGTTGGTCAACTTGATCTTTTAGGTAATGACAAAAATTGGGACGATAGTAATGTTGGTATTCACTCTATAGGTATAGGTAGTAATACTTACGCAAGCCATTATTCAACTGCAATTGGTTATAATACACAAGCAGGACAAACAAGAGATAGTGCAACTGATCCATTACATTCAGACAGAATGTATTCTGTATCTGTTGGTCAAGATATTGTAAATAGAGAACATAATAGTGTTGCAATTGGTACGTTTATTGTACATAATACAGGTGATGCAATATATCCTGGTAAATCAGGCTCTCCTAGAGAAGATTTACTTTCTATTGGTAAAACTATCCATAACAAAGCAAACAAAGCTGTTGCAATTGGCTTTGACTTAGAGATTGCTGGTGAAGCAGAAGGCGCTAAAAATGCTGAAAACTCTCTTGCGATAGGTCGCGAAATCGACATTAAACAAGATGCAAAATATTCAATTGCGATTGGTAAAAATCTCAACTTTACTAACACCAATTCTAGCAGTACTAACAATACTGCATTTGGTAGAGATATTACTTTTTCTGGCAGCACTAATACTAATAATAACTCAGCATTTGGTAGAGATATTACTTTTTCTAGTAGTGGCACTAAAACAAATACTACAGTATTAGGTAGAAATATTAGCGTCCAAGGAAATCAAAACACAATGTTTGCATTGGGCGATGATATTACGATAAGTAATCAATCTTCATCCAGTAGCTTCTTTGGTAGAAAGATTGTGTCAAGTGGCAATTCACCTTCAGCATTTGCAATAGGTGATAATGTTAGGCTGACAAGTCGTAATAGCTCTGCATTTGTAATGGGTAAAAATATTACTTTAAGTAATACTGGTTCTGGTTCTGTTTCATTCGGGCAAAATATTTACATGTCTGGATCTAGTACAGGTCTGGCACTAGGTACAAACATCGACGTATCAAAATCTGGTACAGCGATTGGTAAATCTGTTAGCGCCGGTTCGGGTGTTGCAATTGGTAGAAATGTTTCATCAACTCACTACAGTAGCCATACCGGTGTTGCAATTGGTCATAATGTTAAAGGTCTCCAAGGCGCAGTTGCAATTGGTCAGACAATTCCTAGTGCGGCCAAATTCTCTGTTGCAATTGGCCACTCATTAACAAGTGTTGGCCAACAATCGGTAAACATAGGTGCACGAAATTCAACGGCTAAATTTGGTATTGCTCTTGGTAGTAGAAACTTTGCATCTGGATCAAGAGGATCGGTTGCTGTTGGTGAAAATGCCCGATCTATTGGTAGTAATGGATTTTCAGTTGCTCTAGGTAGAAATGTTACTTCCGGTAAAAATGGGGTATCAATAGGTGCAGAAAACGTAGGTAGCACTCAGAGTATCATTATCGGCGCAAACAACAATTCAACAGGTAGTAGTAGTAGTGCTAGATCAGTTATTGTTGGATATAATAATCAGGTAAATGGTCAAAATACAAGTCAAATTACTGTAGGTATATCCAATAGAAGTAATACAAGAGTTAATGTATTTGGTCAAAATAACACTAATAACCAAAACGTTACTATCTTTGGTTCTGGAAATACTAATTCTTCAGCACCTACTAGCGGCTCTTCCGCAAATAATATTAATGAATCTATAATATTTGGTTTTGCTAATAAAATCACTTCTAGAAGTGGATTAGCTTACGGTAAAAACAACATAGTATCATCTGCAGCTATTGCATATGGCGATGACAACACCGTGGCGGCAGAAGGTATAGCATTTGGTAGAGATAATAATGTCAATAACTCAACTGGCGGTAGCTTCAGTCAAGCATCATTTGCTTATGGTAGAGATAATACTGCAAATACTTTGGGTATGGCATTTGGTAGAAATAATACAGTTTCAACTAGTGGTATAGCATTTGGTAGAGATAATGACGCTCAACAAAATGCAATTGCAATTGGTAGAAGTTCTACTGCATATGGAGCGGAAGCACTTGCAATAGGTTATAATGTTACTGTAGGATCTTCATCTAATACAGCAACTAAGAGTATTGGTATTGCCGCAGGGGTAGGACCTAATACAGTATCTACAGATAACACTATTGCTTTACGCGGTCAAGTTACAGTAAATCAAGATGTAATTAATACAATTCCAGGAACAGCAACATTAACAAAACATGTGCCTGGAACAAATGTAGGGGTTCCCGTAACAACATCAAATGGTGCATTTGGTATATCAGGCACTATTGGTACAGATCAAATCGGTACAACTATTGCATTAGAAGTTGAGGGTGCTGTAAATGTAAGAGGCGATAAAGGCGAATATTTCATGCAGGGTATGAGAATGTATGATTACATTCGTGATATTGCTGCAGATGCACTTTATGTTTTAGATATTGCAGATTCAAATTATGTAAAAACTGTTGTTACTAAAGAATATTTGAGAGAAACAGGAACTTCAGATCAATTTTTCCAATCAGAAGGCACTGGTGCATCTGATAACATTGTCTACACTGGTGGCGGTAATGTTGCCATAGGCGGCACTAATCCTAGTAGATCAAGATATGCTGATGCTGCAAGTAAAGATAACATTAATTACAAGGTTGATGTTGTAGGTAATTTAAATCTTGATGGTCTTACATATCAAGGTGATGTAATTCTTCCAATAGGTCCCTATGATAGTTCAATTTATCTGAATCATTACAGAAACTTTACAAATTATGTTATAAGTCCAGATTCTGCATCTGCAAAAGGTTTCTTTGATTCGGCTTATGTTCATGCCCGAGGAAACTTTGGTATGAACCCAAGCAACACTTATGACTCAGATCAAATTTTTAGACTGATTAACGGACAATATATTGACGAAAATATCACTCCGCTTTGGCTAACAGAAGATGAAATAATTCAAAAAGTTGATAGTGCAGTAACAGACGCACATATTGCATTTCAACCAGAACTTGTTCTTGGCGCAGAAACCGGATCAGGACATACAAATTCAAAGTATAAAGTAAGCGCATATGGCTTTAATGCTTCGGAAAGATTAGGTCAAATACAGTATACTAATCCTATTCCCGGTTTTGAGTCATTAGTTCAAACAAAAGTCGGTATTGGTAAGCTTGCATATACTAGTAAAGATGCTAATGGAACAACTATTTCAGGAGCCGTAGCCGGAAACGATGCTGTTAGATCATTAACGGGTCAATTTGGCTATGAAAACTCTGGGCTTTCTTTAGCTGGTAAACTTCAAATCCACGGTCCAAGTGATCCAGATGCACCTCTTTTACCATCTAAAGCTGCACTTCAAATATATAATGGTCATATTGAAATTGATGGTACTCCATTAGATTTATCTAAAACGTTTGAAGTAGGCACAAGCTTTACCACATATAATCAACCAACAAAATTTATAGGGATAGGCAATTCTTCACCTCAACACCATGTTGATATTGCTGGTAGATTAAATGCTGATAGTGGATTGTTTATCGCTGGAGTAAACATATTTGACACACTAGACTCAGATTTCATAATATCTGTTATAGACTCTGATTATGTAAAACAGTTTATTGACTCTGCTTATATACAGTCTAATATTGCTAATGTAAATACCAACGTAATACCTACTACAGATATTGCATTTGATTTAGGTAGTCCCACAAAGAGATTTAAAGATTTATTTTTGAGTGGACAATCTATACATATAGGTAATACAATTCTAACATCTGACACCAATGGATTAGTTGCAAAAGATAGTGGTGGAAATGTATTACGATTTGTAGGCGTAGACTCTAATGCAGTTACATCTTTTGTTAATAGAGATTATGTCCAATCAAGAGCGGATAGTGCGTATATCTTTAGTATTGCAGACAGTGGGTATATTAGAAGTGTTGCAGATAGTGCGTATATTCAAGATATTGCAGACAGTGCATACATTCTTACTGCGGTAGATAGTGCGTATATTAAAGGTATTGCGGACAGTGCATATATTCTTACTGCGGCCGATAGCGCATATATTTTAAGCCAGTTGCTTGCGACAGGCCATATTTTACCTGCATTAGATAGTGCATATGATATTGGTAGTTCTACTCATAAATTTAAAGATTTATATTTAAGCGGAAACACAATCAATCTTGGCGGCGCTAGAATATCATCTACACCTGGTGGAGTTAAAATTGCTGATAATTCAGGTGCTCAACTAAAAGTATTTGGAGTTGATTCTGACGCAACAACAAATCTTATTGATAGCGCATACGTTAGAGCAAGAGCCGATAGCGCATATGTAACAGGAATGATTGATAGTGCATATTTGTCAGTGTTTATTGATAGTGCTTATGTTGCAGCAAGAACACCTCCAGTATCTATAGAAGCTTCTATGATTACTCCTATTGTTGATAGTGCTTATGTTGCGGCAAGAACACGCATTGGCTCAGATGATATCAACTTTGGTCTAAACAAAATTCTGTATAACAACACTTACACTACAAATACACTACCTAGTGCTGTTGATTATAAAGGTATGTTTGTATTTGATGCCACTGTAAACCGTGCAAAAGTTGGTGCTGGCGGCAGTTGGATGGAACTTGCAAGGTCTGTGGATGTTAGAGCAATTGCAGACAGTGCAGCGGCAGCACTTGTAAATGGTGCACCTGCAGTATTAGATACACTAAACGAATTAGCAACCGCACTAGGAAATGATTCTGCATTCTCAACAACAGTTGCAAATAGTTTAACATTAAAACTTAATGTAGCAGATATTCCAACAAATATTGACTCTGCATATGTGCTTGCTAGAAGCCCAGAATTTGATTTTGTAACTAATATTGATAGTGCTTATGTTAGAGCAAGACAATCTGGAATAGATAGTGCTGCTATTATAGGAATGGTTGATAGTGCATACATTATTGCTAGATCGGCTGCAGGAACTGATAGTAATGCTGTAATGACACTTATTGATAGTCATTTAAATCTCCATACCGCGACTACAAATCAAGTATTAAGTTATGATGGAAGTGATTATGCTTGGGTAGCACAGTCAAGCGGCGGCGGAGGAGGCTCTTTAGATAGTTCTCTTATTGAAGGAATGATCGATAGTTCATACGTTACACAAAGAATGAACACTGGATTTGATCTGTTTACATTCAATGCAACTGCAAATCAAACAGTCTTTAGTGGCAACGATACTTTCAATAGAACAGTTTCGTTTATTCCTATGAATAATTCGCCTATGGTATATCTGAATGGTGCATTAATGCGCCAGAATGTTGACTATACATCACAAGATTCAACAGGAATTACATTCTTATCAGGAGTTGATAGTTCTGATGAAGTTACTATTATGGGCTTCAAACACGCTTCTGGTACGGTTGTTTACAATACATCAGATCGTGTAGTTTATACAAGACCTAGATTTGTAAATCATAGATTTGATGCTGATAGTGGACAAACGACATTCTCTGGAACAGATGTAAATGGAGTTACACTTGATTTTGATGCTGATAAAGTACAAGTATTCAACAACGGTATTAGACTTGTATCAGGTTTAGATTATAATGCGTCAAGTAATTCGGTTACTACAACATACGGTCTAGACTCGGGTGATGATCTTGTCATAAATGCATTAGTATATAGCAATACATTATTTGAAACAAGTTCTCTTGATAGTTCGGATATTGTAACTATTGCAAAATCTGGTATTGATAGTGCATATATCCAATCAATAACATCTGCTGGAACAGACAGTGCTGCAATTGTTGATCTTATTGATAGTGCTTATATTGCAGCTAGATCCGGTGGCGGTCTCAAGATATCCGTAAATGCTCCACTGAATCCTGTAGCTGGTAGCATGTGGTTCGATCCTGAAGTACTTGAAACTTATGTTTATTATGTTGATAGTAACGGAACTGCACAATGGGTAAAATCTAATCCTAGTGGTCCAGAACTTGCATTAACTCAAGTATCCAATATTGTCGATAGTGCTTATGTTTCTGCTAGAGTATCAGCTGGAACAGATAGTGCCTCAATTATTAATATGATTGATAGTGCTTATGTTTCTGCTAGAGTATCAACACCAAATACTTGGAGTGAAGTCACTACAACACCTGTCACTGCAGTTGCGAATCAAAGACTTATATTGGATACATCAGGTGGCGTTAAAGTTGTAAATCTTCCTTCTACAGCAACACTAGGAGATGAAATTAGAATTATTGACGGAACTGGCAATGCATCTACTAATAATATTACGATAAATAGAAATGGACACAAGATTGAAGGTAGCGATTCAGATTTAACAATTGATGTTAATCGTGCAGCATTCGGACTAGTCTACTACAATGTGGCGAACGGATGGTTATTCACGGAGAAATAAATGAGTTTTACAGTATATGATAAGATAAGCGATTTACCTGAATTAGGTGTTGATGTTGGTGATAATGCTCTAGTAAAAGAAAATAGAGCATTCTATGAAAGATTGGACTTTTCAACAGTTAAAATAACTTCTTGGAGAATAAATTCTACAGGTGGTCCTTCTACAGATATAGCAAACGATTTAAGTTCTGTAGATTCTTTTTCTATAGAATTTTGGAATACGCCTAGACAAGTAGAGCCAGCACATTCAATATTTACAGCTTCAGGAGATAGAAGTAATACAACTATATCAGGTGTTGGTTCTATACTTACATCAACAGAAGGTTCACCTCAAGTAATCTTTAGTGCACCATATGATTCCGCAAAATCATCTATAATGCTTACACATGGCAGAAATGATTATTTTATTGTGGATAGTGCATTTCAAGGTTCCAAACTTCATAAAGGTTTGACAGTAGAATATTGGTATAATAAAGAAAATGCATATGATAGCGATACTCCATTTTCTGTTAAACATCATATAAAAGATGTGCTAAAATTAGATAAAGATGGAATTATTGTGCATGGTGTTAGATATAACACTAATGGTATCGACCCTTTCGATAAAAGTGTTTGGACACATAACGCAATATCTACAGACGGTTTTGACTGGAAATTATTTAAAGATAAAAATGAAATAGAGTTAATTAGAGAGTCTGGCTATACATTTTTCCACCCTGTTACGGATTCTGCAATTATTACATCACTAGATAGTTTTAGTACACAAAATGATGCGGCATTTGCAATTAAGGCAAAATTAGTTTCTGGTCAAAATTATAACATATTTTCTTTAGGTTCAGAATTAAATAAAGTAAAAGTAGAAACTGTAGGATCAGGCAATCAAGTTAGATTATCTGCTGGCTCACTTGGTAATCCTCTAGTTGTAACGTCTGACCCAGTATCTTCAGACTCACATACAATATCTTGGGATGTAAGTGTAAAGCCTGGAAGAATAAGATTATGGATAGACAGTTCTTATCAAGGCAGTGCTTCTAATTCAGGTCTCGCAAGAAACACATGGGCAGAACCTCTTTTTACTCCCTTAACAGACCATTCAGGACAATATACTGGAACAGTAACTCCTTCACCTACCATGTTAATGAAGTCCACTCAAGATAGAACTGATGGTGCTGAAGAATATGATCATAATATTTTTCCTAATGATACATATCAAGATAATGAAGATGGTACTTTTACTTATTACAAATATTATCCTAATGTATTTAAGCATAGTTCAGAAACTACAGACCGGTTTCGGGGCTACATAAAAAACCAAATGCCAAAGCGATTGGGTGGTAGAAATGCTCCCTACGCCGAGTATAAAGGTTGGAGTCACCAATTTCATGCCGTAAGGAACGCATATAATTCTTGGTATTACGGGATTTGGCTTGATCAGAGGCATATTGATAAAGGTAGCAACTATGCTGTTATGGATGATATTACCATAAAAAATCATGGTGGAGATAAAACTTACTATTTTGAAATGGAACAAGAAACTCCAACCTTTATCTATGGTGTGTGGGGACTACGCAAAGGTACATCAGACACAGAGATGGGAACTAGGTTAATACTTGCCGCAGATGCTTTTACTCATATAGATGGTGTGCCTTTTGTGGATTCAAACGGAGATCCGTATGAGGAAAGATTAGGCGCAAATTCTACATCAGACACAGATTTTTATTCGGATGGTCAAGGCAAAAATGTTTGGTATACAAATGTTGGTAGTTGGAAGAGCGGCGGTGGACGCAGCAGTGGCGGCACCTTTAATAATGGCACTCCAGACCCTACTTATGCAAATTATTATTCAGCAAATGGGTTTTCAGGCGACACAAATAGTCCAACTAACTATAGTACAGCATTCAGCCGTATGAGCAGAAGTGGCGGCAAGGCACAATTTGGTGATGGCTTAACGATGGATGATTGGAACAGCCAACTCAATGGCGGCAGAGATATAAGAACGCATCCTCAAAGTCCTATGAAAAATTTGACAACACCGCCTGGCTCTCCCGGTAGTGCTGCAGTTTATCCATACGCAAAAAGTGGAAGTCGTTATAGTAATATTATAAATCTAGATGCAAATTATAAAGTGCCTGTTAGACAATATATAATATCAGAATCTAGCAGAACTGTTTTTGTTTTTAGTGAATATGAATATATAGGCGCATATCCTTTTCCTAGATTTTCAGATAATAATTTATTTAAAGTGATTATTACAAAGTCGCCTGTGGGAATGACGCACAATCAAGATGGACAGGCCTGGAATAAGATAGGCTATGGTCGTAACTATAGCAGCACTTGGTATAACGCAGACACATTCTCAACATCAAAAACTAGTCAAATGAATTTTAAATGGGAATCATTGTTTGATGGTGAAAGATTGATCGATGGGGATGGCAGTTATCAATTTGGAAATTCATCTGGAAACGGTGCAATTGCTTACGCGGATCTATTGAATAATTTTAGCGCCAGAACGTCTCGGATCGCGGCAGGATATATAACTTATTACAGACCTTCGGCTCGATATTTTTGCGGGCTGGTAGGTAGCTGCAGATCCCCTACAGTTACCCCAGGTTATGGCTATTATGCTAATGAACCATCAGGACATTGGGGTTGGATAAGACCCGAAGCATTGCATGATACATACAATGCTGGACCAGGTAAAGATATTGCCGATCCTCAAGTTGGCGTAGGTGCAAAAAGATACAGAAATAAGCGTACATATGACGAACTTCAGGCAAATCGCCAAACGTCTTGGATGGCTTATTATAGCGATTTTAGGCGATTAGGATATGACAGATCAAATCAAGTTAAAGTCAAGTTTTCTTCACATACTTGGGATTATGATCCTAGCAGTTTATTTAAATTAATACCTGCTTCTGATTTACCTGCTGGTGGTCTAGGTGGCTCTGGCGCAATAGGCGATTCTAATGTTTCAGGTAGTATTTTGTCAAACCTTCATGTTTATCCGCAAACATATGAAAATTATGATAGTAGCTTTTTATCTGTGGGCAGAGACGTATATAAATTTAATAGTTCATCACAGACTGGTACAACTTATGCTCAAGAATATGTTGCAGCAAGCGGTGGAAATTTAATAACTTATAGTGGAACAGTAACCCAATTACCTGTCAGAACAGATATTACCTCAGTTATTGAAGCACTTAATGAAGGTGATGCATTGATACTACCTCCAGGTGCATATAAGTACTTAGGAGATAAAACACGAAATCGTGATCAAGATGGTAATTCAGCACCGGATAGAAAAAGTATGCTCTATCGTAGAGGCGTCTTGATAGCAGGGCAAACTAATGATCTTTCAGATGTTAATTTACACGGCAGTAATCTTGCGGCAATTTTTCAAGACACTCAGAATGCACAATTAGCATTTTTAACGTATATGACATCCGTGTGGTCACAGTACAGCTACAGGTACGAGTATACTTGCGGCGAAACATCAGCAAAAGTTTTCAACTGCATTATAGATCATGACCTTGGTAGATATCCTTACTTAAATTCTGAATATACTTCTTCACAGGGTGAGTTATTATTTCAAAATACATTTTTTAAAAATTATACATCAATTAGAAGCCCAGGTGGCGACAGAAGATATAATGTAGTTAAATTTAAAGATTGTGTTTTTGATAAAGAAATGGTAGAATTTGATCCTAAAGATCCAAGAAAAAATCCCATTCTCATTGGAAGAAATCTATTTAAAGTAGATGATATTACGACGATTAAACAAGATAATAAAAGCCACTGGATGGTTAACAATTCAATTCCTAGTGAAACAAAATCACTTAGATATATAAAAGATTTCATGATTCACGATAGTGCAGTATATTTTGAAGATTCAATATATTCAGATTCTTATGCATCTCAAAGATTAACTAAGACTTTATTTGATTTACAAGATTCTGCGCCTATTGATGATGTACTTAGATTTAGAAGTAAAAATGTGGGAAGTGATTATCAAAGTATTTTAACTGTATTGGATGAAGATAGAATTATATCAACAAGACCTACATCTAATACCGATTGGCAGCATGTTTCGATAAACTATAGTGCGGGCAGAGTGAGATCCTTTATAGACGGAAGTTTAGTGGATTCCGTTGGTGTTGACAGTACTATATTTACATCTTTAATTAATTCATCACTGCCGAGATTAGGTCAGAAAGATAGTTTTAATACTTCAACAGGCGTATATGATGCATCTATGGGAGATTTTTATCTTCACGAATTTATTATTTTTGATTCTAGTTTAGACTCAAGTGTAAGTTTATTTTCTGTTCCTTCGGAAACACAATTAGAGAAACCATCGACTATTGTTTTGACTGCAACTGATACGTCATATCCTGTTAATGAGGACGTTAGTCCTTATACGGCTGGTGCCAAGCAATGGAAGAAAAAAGGTTTTATTAATGCAGCATCTAATATAGATAGTGCTTTTGAAGCGCATACAATTAGTATAGGTGGCGGGCATATTGGTGATGGTGATTTGGTACAAAAAGATAATAACACAGATTCATCTTATTTTGCGAATGATTCTTTTGCGCGGCCAAGCGGTACTGTTCAACTTTTGAATTCAGATGAAGCTGGAGATTCAATAGACTGGACATTTATACGACACGGATTCTCAAATCCTATATTAAAAATGGGCAAATCTTCTGTTGGTGACTCTTATGATACTTTTTATGTAAAAGCATATGATTTATCTGAATCTAATTTTACAGATGAGGAAATAATTACTTTCATAGGTAAACATAAAGATTCTGGGCATAAATTTCCATTAGTGGGAAGTCTTATAAGAGAAAACGATAGTTATGCAGGTGATATATTACTAGATGTTCAATATTCAGGAGAAGCTGGATTACTTCTGATAGAACCTATGGACCATCAGTTTCTTAGATGGATAGAAATAGATAGTGTTCCTTCCACATTTGATTCTTCAACTGTAACATTTGATCCATTTACTCAATTTGGAGGTATAATTTAATGCCCATAGTTGATCAGGTCTATTATGATTCTGCATCTTTCAAGTTAAAACAGTACAATGTTGACGGATCTTATACTACCATAGGCTCTATACATGATCAAGTACAGAAAGTTGAATTTGTGAACAATCACTATAGATTGATATTTGATTCTAGTTTTGATATGATTTCAAATGGCGCTTCTCCAACCATAGCCGTTGCAGACACAGATTCCGATGGAAATTCTATCACTTGGAATCTTTCTCAAGTAACATCTCCAGCTAGAGGTAGATTTGATAAAGATATTGCAAAAGCTTCAGGTGCAAATACATTATTTAGTTTATCTTCAAGGTTGTCAGAGTATACCGCAGATTCAACAACAGAAATAATGGCACTACAAAGTATAAATGATTTTAAACTTGAGGGTAAATATGGCTCAAGTGTACCTAAGTTTACATCTATAAGAGATTCTTGGGAAACTAGTATTGTTATAAATTTAGAATATACTCCTGCAATTACTACAATGACAAGTACTAATGTTCCAGATATATTGGGTAATATTTTTAATATGGGTCAACCCGATGTTAAATTTAAATTTGCTACTGATCTTACTTTCAATACCAATACTAAAAGTTATGTCTTTGATAGTTCTGGTTTAAATCTTTTTATGACAACAAACAACACAAATCCTAAAAAAATAGATCAATATATTTTACCTGATCATTTTAATTTAAAAACTTTAGTATCGGCAGATCCCGCAAAAGGAACTTTAGCAACGACTCCGGATTATTCATTTAATATAGATTCGCATTTAGGATATACGTTTGGTCACACATCCACATATGGTAATGATACGGTTGGTTTAGCGTTAAATGATTCTGGTAATGTTATATTGAGCGCAGACAGATTTCATAATAAAATATATCAGTATGATCTAAGTACACCTTTAAATTTATCCGCTGCAGAATATAAAACCGCATATGCTGAAATACCTAATTT
>Ga0209634_1001044_pt1 | contig 20781 bp, 9 predicted proteins | sample LinPmetageLP40_FD_184043 | JGI IMG/M metagenome (GOLD analysis project Ga0209634, IMG submission 184043) | Marine viral communities from the Pacific Ocean - LP-40 (SPAdes) (version 2) | ecosystem: Environmental > Aquatic > Marine > Oceanic | place: Pacific Ocean | collected 2010-08-26 | reverse complement strand
TCAAACTTACCATCTATTATACCTTGGTATATATTGCCAAAAGCACCGCTTTGAAACTCAGCTTTAGTTTTAGCACCTTCAGTGTAAGCATCTATTCTTTGTGATACATCACCATCGCCTTTGTCTAGGTTTACTGTTGTGCTAAAGTCTATGTTTCCATCGTCTTCAGCTTCTTGTTTACCCGCAAACTCTTGTATTTCTTTCCTATATATACCTTTCTTAGAGTCGGCAACCATAGCATCTAAAAAAGCTCTAGTATCTGCTCCTGTTTCAAAGGATATTTTCTTAAACTCAGTTTTAGTCCTAAATATGTTAGATAAAAATTGACCTACTTTGCCAATATTCAATTGATCTTGCTTAGAGAGTTGAGCGTAAAAGTTTAAGTACTCTTCTCCATACTGCTTAAACTCTTTGTCAGAGCCGTCTTTATTCTTCTTGTAATTACCATCTTTAAGCTTTTTTTCTATAGATTTTTTCTCTGATCTACTCAGCGTTTTCAAAAAGTCGTTTACTATTTTTTCACCTTCTACGCTTAAGTCGCCTGTTCCGTCGTCGCTTTGCAACGTAGTTCTAAGTAGGCCGTGTATAATCTCGTGCGTACCGGTTGCCGTAGCGTTTCTTTCAGCAGCAACTTCAGCATTTATCATTAACTTACCACCAATCTTTAAGCCGTCTATCTTGTATCCTTCGGTAGCTTTTTTAAAGTCTTGCTCTGTTTTTCCTTGTGCTAAATATTCAGCTTTCAAAGCTTCTAAAAACTCTTTTTCAGTTTTATATACTTCTTGCTTTAATCCTTTTATATTTTTAGCTAGTTCACCTGAAGCATCAAGATCTTGCATCAACAAACTCATGTTGGCGTCGTTTTTTATACGGCCAATACCATCGCTGTAACTGCTTAGCTTTTTATTAAGAGCAGAAGTAGTATCATTAAACTCTTTTTCAGTCATCAAGCCTTTTTTGAACAAGCTCTTAGCATCGTTTATTTTTTTTCTAATACTTCTAGTTTGATCTAAAAGACTGTTTAGCCCATCTTCTTGTTTTTTGCTTAAGTAATTGGAAAGGTCTTTGTTTTTCTGAAGAAACTCTATCATTTCTACCTCTTGCGCTTGTATTAAGTCGTCGTACTCTTTCTTTTTTCTTTTGCCTTTGGCTTTAGCCTTAAGGTTTGTAAGCGCATTTATATTGTTTATTTTTTCATTTATAAATTTATTTCCATTTTCATCAGATCTAAACGCAGCGTTAGCCGCTTTGCCAGCTGAAGTTATACCTGTACCACCTATTAACCCCGCGAAGTATTGGTCCCAAGCTTCCTCTGTCCACATGTAGCTACCAACGTCTTTTATAGACTCTTCAAAAGACATTTGTTTACCAAGGTTTTCGTTCATGCGCTCTGCAAGACCTTGACCGTACTCAGTAAGACCTTCTTTGTTTCCTGTCACAAGAAGAGAAACTGCGCCTTTACCGGTGAAAGATTTTTTAGCAAGCTCTCTTGTAATACCTTTATATCCTGCCCTCTCAAGCATGTATCCTAGCCCACCAAAAAGCGCTGGAACACCAACTTCATCTTGACCGTTTTTTACTAGCTTTTCAAAAGCGTTTGGATCGTCTTCTCCGTATATGGCTTTTGCTTTTTCATCATTAAACGCGTGATAAGACATGCCGCCCATTTGAGCTATCATGGAAACTCCACCACTAACGCCTGCAGCAACTAGTTGCTCTACTGAGTCTTGAATAAAATTAACACTTTGCAATATGACATCACCAACCTCTCCTTTTTTAACAGCGTCGATAAAGCCATCGCTATCTGTGATTTTGTTTTTACCTATTCTAGCTGTTATTTCTAGACTTTTCTTGTGTTGCTCTACCGCTTCTTTTACGTAAACGCTACGAACGGGCTCTGTACCTCCGTCTTCATTAATAAAAACGCGTTGAACGGGATTTGGATATTTTTCAAGACCTTGCTCTGTGTCTTGGTATCTTGGTGCCGACTGCATTTTTTTAACAAGCTTGTAGTACTCTTGGTTTTCAACAGCATCATGCCCATCTCTCTTATAAGCCTCATTGTCAAACTGCAAAACAGTATTGCTCTCTACATCTAGCAAGCCTCTTTTTCGACTGTCGCCCCTTGTGTCTTTGTCAAAATCAGTGTCAAATCCAGACATGAAAAACGCGGCAGGCTCTTCTCCTCCCATGAATTCTATGTAGCTACCTAAAGCTTGAACAGTTTTGCTTTTAACGTTTGCCCATCTGTCTGGAAAGTTTTCGTATATCCTGGAAAGTCCTTCTAAAAAACCAACCTCATCTTCAGCTTCTTCTTCGGTTATGTTTAGCTCTTGACCACCGCCGTAAGTTTGCTTCTTAGAACTTACCTCTGGTAAAGCCGATGAAATACTTTCCGATGCTAAATCCGTATCTGTTGACGCTACACTTGCATCTACTGCAGCATCGTCCGTCTTTCCCGGCAAATCTACCTTAATAGCATCAGGATATTTTTGTTTAAACTCGTCTATTCTATTAGGCGCCACGTTGTAAACAGTGCCACTTGCATCTTTATATTTCTCCATGTTATTTAGCGAATTCGTTGTTTTCTGCTCTTTTGTAGTTTGAGTTTAGCCAATCTAAAACTCTTCTAGCATCTCTTGTAGTGGTTCCGCCTTTTGGATCGGCTTGGAAAACCTTAGACACTCCATTGGGCGGTGCTGCTGATGCTGGTATAGTTATTCTAAAACCATCGTTCATTCCTTGTGGATCATCTGTGAACATATCGGCGTCTTTAACTACAATGCCAGGATACAAGTTTGGATTGTTTTTAAAATACTGTATTACGTCTTCTTCTTCATCATCAAAAGCGTCTTTAAAGTCTTGTGGAACTTTAGTTTTAGTAGGAGCAGTTGTACCTCCAGTTGTTGTATAACCTATGGACTCGTCAAACTGCAAGTACCCTCTAGCTACAGCATCTTTAGTTAATTTTTTACCATCATCATCCGTTGACTTAAACCCTTCGTTTTTCACGTACACTTCATACTGCCCATCAACCTTTCGCCACTGAGTTCCGTTCCAAGAGTTTTGAACTGGTATGTTGTCTGGATCTGCATTTAAAAGCTCAAAGTCTTTTTGAATACTAGGTAGTTGATCTTGCCTAATTGTTTTACCACCAAGAACATAATTAGATTTACCTGACGTAGATTTAGGTTTCTTAGCGTTAAGCTTGTCCGTGTAAGTTTTATTACCGTTTTCGTGTACTTTAGTAAGCTCACTTGTAGCCCAGTTTGCAAATATATCTCTAGACTTTGAATTGTTAGGGTCTAGCATAGCTTTTTTAAGCTTGATCATATTTTCAGCGGTAGAAAAATCACCTTTTACTCCAGCGAAAGAAGTTTCGGTATCATCAACCTTTCCGTCTTTGTTTACGTCTAGTAAACCTACGAACATTTCACCAGTTATTTCATTTTCACCTTCTAATGCTTGGGCGTAGCTAATATCAAGTCCTAACTCATTGCTGTGAAAAGCAGTTGCAGCTTGATCGTTTGTTTTTATATTGTTTATTATTGCAGACTTAGTTACGTTGGCTTGAAAGTCTAATCCTTTTAAAGAGTTGTTATACACGCTCTCTTGGATTTTAATTAAGTTTGGAGCTACATTTGCATCTTTCTTTTTAATCAACGACCCTATGTCTGTAGCGGCCGTGTGAACACCTTCTTGCCCTTCGGTAACTTCAACAATAGCGCCACTATCGTCAATCATAACTTCTTTACCATCTTTTACTAACATGAAGTGTTGTCTCTGCTCTCCGTCTACATCTTTGTAAAAAGACTTAGCACTTACCCCAGCGTATTGCCCTTCTTTAAGTCCGTAGCCTTTACTTGCAATAGCATTGTTCATCACCCACTCTTGTTGGCTAGAGCCATCTTGTATTATTGCATTTTGCTCTATAGCGGTAGCGTTCATATACGTACCTTCTTGCATTGCTTTTAAATCTTTAATAGCAACATTTTTGTTACGTCTAAACTCTTCTCTAGCTTCTTTACCTTTCTTACTAAACGGTATATATCTATCATTAAACTTCATCTTACCTTCTTCGTCTCTAACAAAAAGATTATTACCTTTTTTTATTTTCTGAAGATTGTCTACAATACCTTGTCTAGTATCAAGAGAATAGGTATCAGATAGCTCACTAGTTCCAGTGGATAAATCTTTTATAGCTTGAGTTGCTATTTTAAGACCTTCACCTGCTAGTTGCCCAACTTGTTCTCCTACTATAGCTCCTGCTTTACCAACCTCGCCCATAGCTGCTCCGTAGCTCTTACTTATACCTTCAAACGTTTTACTAAGATCTTGAGGAACACCAGCCATACCCATTCTGTATGACTGTGCTACTAAAGTTGCATCTGCTTTCGGTGTTAAATTTACTGCCATTTTGTTTTTGTTTTATTATCCTGGAATAGCGTTTCCAATTCCCTGTGCTACTCCACCCACTATTTGTCCTGTCATCGCCATACGAGCATTTTGCATACCCGTTATAGCGCCAAAGCCTGCCATTTGATTTCCATAAGCAGCTTGTACCCCAGCTCTAGCTCCAGCCATTTCACCCATTTCCATGCCAAGCAATGTAGACTCTCTACTAGCTTCAGCTTGTTGAACAGCTGCATCGCCTTGCCTTTGTAGCATTTGAAGTTTACCAGCTTGTTGAGCCGCTAGTTTTTGATTTTGTGTTTGTTGTTGGCCTAGATCAACTGATATTTGTCTAGCTTGCATTGTACCAGCATTTGCTAGTGATTGTGCTAAACCAGCAACACCTGATCCACCAGCTGTTCCTCTTAGTCCACTGAGTAAGTTTGCTCTTTGCTGTGCTCCTTGCTCTGCTTGAAAGTCTGCGGCTGCGGTATTAACAGTTAAGTCTTCCATTGTATTCTCCATCCCTGCAAAAGGATTTTGAAACTCAAAAGACTTGTATGCTTCTTTTTGATTTTGTAAAACTTGCTGTTGTCTAGCTTGTTGTGATGATTGTTCTGCTAACTGAGCATCTGTAGCTTGAGTTATCGATGCTTCAGTTCTTCGTTGTTGTGCTTTTCCCATATTATAAATATTTAAACGCCTCGTAAGCCGGAGCGTCTCTTTCTATATGCCAACCTTGGCTTTCGTGTATATTTTCCATGTGTTTGTTTACGCATACCGTGAAGAGCATAGACATTCCCCATGTTTCTTTTGCTTCTTTCGCCACGTTTGCTACTAGCAACTCTAGCATTTGTCTTCTATCTTTTTGCCTGTACTCTGGATTAGATACTAACCATGTTTGATAACCTACTTCAGGGTTCACAGCTGCGTACAAAAAGACTGCTGCTACTGGTATATCATTACTTTCTATTACAAAACACCTTTCGTCACTTGGTAAGACTTTTCTTTTCACTGGTATTTCTTTCCACCACCATCTCCACCATTTGCAACACATTTCGTAATCACCTTCTTTAAAGGTTCTAAATGTTACTTTGTTATTCATTATTTAATTAAATTGCATTATAGTGTATATAGTCACAGTTAGTGTTTACTATTTACTACTTTCAGCAACCTCAGAGCTTACGGCATATAGCTCGATTTTCTCTTTAGAATTATTAGACATCGTAACGCTAGCGTAATAGCCTTTTAACCCGCTTTGATTTACAGAGTTATCTTTTGCAAATAATATAAAATCATCAGCACTTGGAGTACTAGGTCCTTGCTCGTTAATAGATATTGAGTCTGTGCCAACCGCTGTAACCTTACCTATAAGCTCAGGCGTACCTTGTGCCGTTTGCTGGCCACCCATGAATTGCATAGAACTACTAGGTATAAAGTAAGCAAAGTCTCCAACTTGCAAAGAACTGTTTTGTATTGTATTGTCAAATGTTATTGTCATGTTGCAGTGTTGTGGTTAACTATTTTATCTAAGTCTAAGTTTATTGTTCTATTAGCACCCGGATAACTGGTCACAGTAATGGTAGTATTTAGCTTTGCTTTTACGTGGCTAGAAAACGTCACAGGTAGTCCTACCGGTAGCGTTTGTTGGTCACCGGTAGTACCAGCGTCATTGTCACCAACTGTTATCTCTCCGGCGCTTGAGCTAACGCTATTCACTGAAAATACTTTGTCTCCAGAGTTGTCTCTTCTAATACCAGGAGCCTTTACAAATACGCCAGTCACCGAATTAGTTCCTATTCCGTAGGTTCCGTTTACCGGTATAACAACGGATCCGCCTGGATCTGTTCTCACTGTTGTTATAACAGAGTCTCCTTGTTCGTAATTAATAGTTCCTATGCTTAAGCCACACCCAATAGCGTTGTTTATCAAAGCGCTACCGTAAGCTCTAAACGTCATAGTAGCACCGTCGCTTAATGCTTGGTTTCTACTCAGTGTTAATGTCCTTGAGTTAATGTCTATAGCCGTTATTGTAGTAGCCGCGCCAGGAGCTGTTGTACCTGTTATATATGTTAATTCCATACCAACTACTAAGTCTGTCAAGTCGTCGACAACGGCTAGGTTGCTAGACGATGATACTGCTCCGTCAACAGTTTCTGTTGTTTCAAAGTACCATAAGTCTTCTCCGCTAAAACTAGATCCAATTGTTGGGTTAGAAAAACCAAATCCCTGTGCGTCGCTCGAAGCGTTTACTATTGTGTAAACTGGATTTACAACTACGCTAGACGCCGTTGCCTTTGCTCCTACTGAAGTTATATTCGAAGAAGCTGGGTCAGAAGAGTATCTAGCCGCCGTTGCGGTTGCCACAGCAAGTGTTAACGTTACGTTAGAGTTTTGAACTATTTTTGTAATGCTAGATTTTCTAGTGCTATTACCGATAGTAGTGTCAAAACCTCCAGTTAGCATAATTACGCTATATGTAGTTGTTGCTCCAGAGGGAAAACTAATAAGCCCGCTGTAAGTTCCACCCACACCAATAGTAATACTATTTATATGCTCAGAGCTAGACGCTTCTGCTATAAATGTTTTGTTTTCAAAATTATATAAAAGACCTTCACTAGTTACAACTTGAAGCATTAACTGTGCTCCAACGGTACCTGTTATAGTGTAGTAGCGCTGGCCACCTTCTGCAGGTAGGTCGTTAGTGTTTATTTGAATACCGTTAATTTTAGCCATTTTTATTTATTTATATTATAGGATCGTCTTGACTAGTATTAGAAGCAGAAACGCTGCTAGCAACACCTATTCCTTGAAAGTTTAAGTTTCCAATTTGTTGTGACACCTTTTTGTCTGTAACGTCTTGAAACAAGTCGTCTTGTTTTAATCCTCCTATATAGTTAAACCACTTACCTTCTTTTTCTATAAATTCTTCTATAGATCCTGCTTGCATGTCTGTTTGTATAGACTCTAGATGCCAGCCTTGTTTTTCACCACTAAATGCATTGTAAGTACTTATATCGCTTTGTTTAACAAGCTCTCCGGTTATTTCATCATACAATGGAAGTTGTGTAAAGCCTAATACTCTAGACTGACTTCCTTCATAGTTTATTGTGTTAAAGTTTTTAACGCTAGAAGGAGATTGATTCAGTATAGCCTCTACAGTACTAGGATATGGCGTAGGGTTTACTAAGTCGTTATTGTAAAATACGTTTCTAAATTCGCTAGTATAGTGCTGCCATACCGCGCCATTTTTCATAGTGAAGTACTTTTTAGCAACGCTAACTCCTTCTTCTGGAATAAAGGATTTTCTACTAGTCCACCCTTGCGCACTTTCGCTAAAGCTCACTGTATCAGGAGTAAAAGAAGGCTGTGCTGCTTTTTTAAATACAATGTTGTCAATAGATCCGTTAGTAAGTGAGCCGCCTTGATTATTTGGTTGTATAACTAACGTGTTTACTAAGTATGCTGAAGAAGGGCGTAGCGCCTCAACAACAGCCGAGGTACTAAAACTAGAACCAGAACTACTAGTGCTAAAAGTAAAGCCTTTTCCTTCTGAATTGTAGTAATACCCTTTTACACCACCTGAAGTCAAGTTTTTAGTAAAGCTAACGAATACGTTTTCACCGCTGTTTGCTTGCTCATTAATTCTTTGTTCTATTTGAACCGGCTTAACAATACCTAGGCTGTCTGAACTTTCCTCTGCTTCTACGAAAACAACATTTTTATTTTCATTATTCCAAGCGATATAGTCAAAGCCTGATCTATCAAACCCTGTTATATTCCAAGAGTCAATACCTCCACCAGTATAGTATTGAGTGATGTCTTTTATGGAAACGCTGTCTACAGCACCTGTAAAACCTTCTAGCTGAGGTCTAAAGACCGCTTTGCTAGCGTTTTGAGACGTAAGATTTGTAAATTCAGTTTGAGCAGAAAGAGCAGTAGCCGTTACATTAGAGCCATCAGGCGCGCTAACAATAGTAGGGGTGTTGTCATTAAAATTAACTATAATGTTATAGTCACCAACAGCATCTATGTTTTTCACAACAAAGCCTTCAGTAGCAGAACCTCCAGTAGCTAATGTTCTTAGCGGACCTGCACAAATAAAGTCTAAGTTACCATCAATAGTTTCTGTGTCAGGATTTTCCGCTATAGTAAACTCAAGCCTGTACCCATCGTATGATTCTTCTATATTATATAGTAAGTCTTCGTCGTAATAATGAGCATTGTTCCAGTAGTCGCTACGCTCAGCATCTTTAAAGCACAACATGCCTTGCTTGTAGTAAGCCTCTGGCGAAAGGTCGTAAGAAGTTTGATCAGTAATAAATTCTGATAAAGCATGTATACCTTGCCAAGAATAATCTGGAGCGTTCCATCTGTTAGGCTTAGTCATGGTTGCGGCTTGCGTTATATCGTAAAGCATTATTACATCAATAACTACGTCTGTAACCCAACCTTGAATTGTAAATATGTTAGAATTAGAGGCGTGGTAAGAGCTGCTTGGATTATACTGAAATACAGTTCTTAGCACTTGTCTGCCTGGGCTAAGTGGAAACTCATTGTTCACAGCTGGCATTAAAAGCATAGACTTGTGGAGGCTATTAACGCCACCACTAACTTGTCCAAAGTGATATGGTGGATAGTTAGGGTTTTCGTCAGTATGAGTAAAAGGCTTAGCATTTGTATATTGAGCTCCAACAACTCCAGGTATTAATAGCTGAAGACCAGCGTTGGATCCAGCTTGCTCTGATACATGATTCTCATCATAGTAAACATCAACGCAATACCAGTGACCAACCTTATATCCTTCATCACTACCAAGCGTTTGAGTCAAATAAACACTAGACGGATTTGCTGCGTCGTAAGCATTGTGATTAATTCTAATACCATTTGACACGCCTGCACCTAGTGGATCAACTGCTTCTGTGTACTGATTGAACGATGGTAGTGAACCTCCGTTAGGCGTTGTTACGTACTCACTTGGGGTATTTCCTTCGTAGGAGTTTTGTCCACCATAAGAATAATGCGCGGTTACTCCGTTTCCGCCAGCAAAGTCGTACCACTCAACGCTTGAGTTGTCTGCTAAAACTGTTGTTTGCCAAGTGCCAAGATTAGCTAAGCCATACTGTTGTTCGCCGTTGTAAAATTTATTAACACTTGCTGTTTGATTTGATCCCCAAGAATAACTGCTAGCTTGGAGGTAGTCGTCATAAATTACCTCTGCCCAAGCAGGTCTATCTTCTAGAGGAACTTGAGCTTGCTCTGCAACAAACTCTTGAAAAGTTCTACCTGGTTTAGTAAGGCTATATGTTTTTCTAAAGTATAATCTATTAAGATAAGAGTGTGGGATAACACCGTCAGGGTAAGTACCTCCGCCACCGTTTCCCGTAACGCCTACTCTTATTTTTACTTGACTAAATAGTTGATGACTCTTATGCGGGTAGTCTGATGGTAAAATACCATCTGCTATTAATTGATCTACAGTCTTAAGTTTAAAATAAACTCTATGCAGTTTGTTTGCATCGTACTCAGGGTGAGCTGGTATTATAGCGGTGCTAAGAGTATTAAATCCTACCTGCTGTGCACTATCGCCTTCTGTAACGGTGTTTGTATCAGTTGTTGTTATGTAGTTATTGCTTATAAGCTCACCATCACCAATTAGCTGTACAAACCAATCATAAGCGTAGTCGCCGTTTTCAGATGGAATAGTAGCATCAAATCTTACGTAAAACTCTTCGCCAGCAAAACCAGCGTGGTTATAGATTACGTCATCAAACTGTTGCCCTGTAGTGTTGTTAACATTGTTATTCCACCCTGTTATATCAGCAGGAATTTGCGATGTTGGCGCATGAGAACTGTAGCCAGGAACTGTAATATAATTGTTGCGGTTGTTGGCAGCTTGCCCATCGGTCATACCAAAGAACATGTTTGTAAATGCTATACCCTGTTGAACACCATCTGCTGTTCCTGCGCTTTCTGAACTAGTAGCCTGAGTAAAGTTAGATCCTGAGTCGAAAAATATGTTTGAATAAGCGTGGCCGTTACCAGCTGCTCCTGGCCCACCGTAAGCTCTAGTCCAAGTATTTATTGTTTGACCACTTTGCCCCATTTCGTAAGGAGCTATACCTGTTTCAGTTTGGTCATTAGTACCTGTATACTGTCCGTTAGAGCCAGTTGGGTTTACTACGCCATTTATAGTTCTTGATATACTAGAAGAAGCGTCTGCATTGTTAGTACCGTAGACACTATGAGTGCCGTTGTGACCAACAAAAGGATTTGCGGTTGCTGCTTCAAAGTTCAATGTAAATAAAGGTTGGCCGTTGTCGGCGTCGGCAGATGCAGTATAAGTATTGTTAGTTGTATTAACCAGCGGAACTTCAGCTGCAAAAGGTCTTATTGATCCAGCTGTTATTGCTGGCCAGTTCCTAACTATAGCTTTGTACCCAAAAGTCCTATTGTTTAAAGGAACTAAAGGCCCTTGACCAAAGGCTCCTTCTTGAGTAGCGCTAGAGTAGTATATGTCATTAGCAATATCTACAGACGTATAATCAACTCCACCTGCCATTTGGCCATCAGGCAATACTTCTTGAGAAAGTATTGATTGTATTAAAACCTCGCCTTCATCAAATAAATTGTTTTGAATTTGGTTTTGGTAATGAGCCTCTTTTATCGTTAAGTTATACTCCTTTTTGTAATCATCGTAAGTACCAAGAAAGCTGGTACCAATTGTTGTTAAGCTGTCTCTAAAGTAATCGTGCATTCCAGCGTCCGATATAGGAGTTAATCCGTCCATAGATAATCTTAGTACAGCGCCTCTTTGTTTGTCTGTAAAATAAGCTCTATATGACTCAGAGGCAAAAGACTCTGGGTTCTTAGATATACCATAGTCTCCAGAAAAAGGAGTTGCTTGTCCAAGAACGTTAGAACTAGCAATCAACTGCGGGTTACCATCAGCATTAAATACGGCGTCTTTATTAGCCAGTATTTTTATCACTCTGTCTTCACACAAAGCAATTAAGTCAGAGCTTCTTGAAAACAGTTTTTGAATACTACCGTAGGTAGGATTTATATCTTTAGTTATTTTTTCAGCTTGTATAAATTGATTTAAGTTATTTAAGCTAGAGTTAGAATTATAAAGTCCAGAATATATTAAACCATTCTTCTTGTGCTCTTCTTTATAAGGCTCTTCTAATGTAGTAGAAACTCTAGCTCCATTAGTCATAGTCATTTCATTAAAGTCGTCACGTATTCTGTTAGACTCTAATCCATCACCAAATATGTATGAATTAAACCAGCTTAAGCCAACTTGTTTTGTTGGGTCAATTTTTGCTTTAACCTCAAACCTAGCTAGAACGTTCTTGCTTCTCCAATATGCACCAGATGCAGTTAAATTACCATCTTCATCATAGTAGTTTTGGTTTTGTTGATTTGGTCCAAGCACACCAGTAGTGTAGCTACCATCATGTCTATAAAACCTAACCTCTTGCCCTGCGTATTTAATGTCAGTGCCGTTCATTTCGAATCTAGCTCCGCTAGATCCACCTTCTAAACCTCGCACCTCAAATACCATAGTTCCATCTTCGCTGTCCCAAAAATCTGAACTTGGGCCATTCCATTTTCTAAGGTATATTGGATAGCCTTTAGACCACACACCTTTTGAAATGTTTGGAAACTCTACTCTTGATCCTTGAGGAGCAAATAAATCTAAGTTTTCTCTATTTAGCCTAGTAGGTATTGCATTGCTAGCCTCGTAATATATGTTTAGTTCTGTTAACTCTTTTGGCTCAGTCTCCCATATAACAGGGTTTTTAGTAAGCTCACCAGTCAATACTTGTGGGTTATTACTAATAAACTGAAGATCTGTTGAAACCGTAGATGTTGGAAGAACTTGGCTATTTTGAGAAACTCCACCTAAAACAGGGTTGTAAGATGACTGTAGAGGATTTTTATCTAAAGCAAGCTGGTAACATACCCTTCTATTGCTATAGTGCCCAAAGTCTTCTAATCTATCTAGCATAATGCCAAACTCAGCATCTAAATCGTTAACAGGTTGGCCATCAGCGTTAGCTGTGTCCGCCCAAGCAGCAACAGCTTCTTCTACGCTATCGTTACCCCAAGCATATCCATCGCCAGTCCACACTTGCCTAGCTTTCCAAGGCGTATGGTTGTATAAATGTAATTCTGTTTTATCTAAGATAGTATAAAGCTCTTCTGAGTCATCATTGTTAAACCTAAACTGCTTTCCTATGAGGAGATTTTCGTTAGCAAAAACCTTACCATTACCCCAATCACCCATGCGTTCTCTTTTGCCAGGCTCCCATTGCCTGTTGTGCTCTTCTTCAAAGTTACCTGATTTGTTGTACCCAAAAGAATCAGAGTTTCCTGTTGATGGCGCTTTTTTTCGATCTCTTGGTAGCAGGATACCTGGAGAAACTGTATCTTCATCGCCACTCAATGGAGCTACTTCTCCATCACTAGTGTATGCTAGGGTGTTAGCCAGCGTAGAGCCTTCCATTTCTACAAACCTAAAGTTTGAACTACCAAGACTTGTTCCTGCTTGATTTGTGAAAGCACCACCACCGTGTATTCCTTGCAAGTATTTTCCTATAGCAAACTCTCCGTTTATGCTAACGTTTGAAGGAACTTTAGATTTGTCAAAAAGAGCGCCACCACAACCTAAAAACGACAAGTGGATATAAGATGGTCCATTGCTGTAAGTTGCTTTTGAGTTTCTTCCGTTAGGGTATTTTCCGTAAAACTGTTTATCGCCCAACCAAACTCTAGGCCCAGCCTGCTCTCCTCTACTACCACCAGCGTAGTGTTTACCAGTAGCTCTAGCAAGTATACCTTCTAATCCGTTTACTTCAGATATTTCGTCGTAAGACTTTGTTGAAGCGTCTCTATCGTCTATTCTTTGCCATGTAGAAAAATCGCCGTGGTTCCAGTTTCTATAATATTTTGCGCTAACACCGTTAATCGTTGGACCACTATGCCTGCTTGTGCTAATATTCCAGTTGTCATTATCTGTTTCATTTTTACCAGCTTCTCTCCAGCCGTATCTAGATTTTTTAGCAGCTACGTTCCAAATCCTTCCATTGGTAAACGGAGGAGCTTCAACTAACCAGTCTCTATTAGCACCGCTAGAAGTTCCTGTTCCTCCTGTGTTAACGCCTTGGTAGGTTGCTCTGTAGCTAAAGTCTATAACTCTACCCCACTCTATATCTGGATATTCTACGTATATATTACCTGTCCACGCTTGTCCAGAGTATTTAGCAAAAGAGTTTGTAGTATCACTATTTGCACCAGCAAAGTACATAGCGTCAATAAACCAACCAGAAGAGTTGGCTGATGTTGTACTAGGTTCTTCAGAGCTTAAGTTGTCTGCTTCTGTTCTTAATCTTTCTCCAAAACTAGCATTAGTAATAAACGATTGCCACTTAGCTCTAGTATTGGTTAATCCGCCGCCGGTTATGTCTGTAACATCGTCAGAACTAGAGTCATCTATATAACTAGCAACCAAAGCGCTTGAATCAGAGTTTACGATACCAGATGTAGCATCGTGATTGGACACGGTAGCGTCTGCCAAATAAAACGTTCTAACCTTAGCGGTAACGTAAAAGTCTGAGCTTATGTCTATCCAATCAGAAAGTATGTTCTTTTTTAAAGCATCATCCGTAGATATTTTAACAAAAAACTTACCAGAGAAGTCTTCCTTGTCTTTTCTTACTTTTTTCTCTACTTGAAAGTAAAGAAGATCTGATGCATCAGCACCGGCTAGCAAGGCATTTTTTACACTTAAATCATTGTTTACCGCGGCTATTTGAGCATCAGACTCTATTATAGGCGACTGCAAATTTAACGTATATACGTCACCTGTTAACCTAACGCTAACACACTTGTACCTTTTAGAGTGTATTGTTTTTGAAGGTTGGCCGTCTGGAGTTTGTTTTACCTTTCTCCAAGATATATATATGTCTCCAGTAGAGTCGGTTATATCTGTAGCTTGACTTTCTTTTGTCAGTGAAACACCGTTTGCATCTAACCAAGAACCTTTATTGATTTTTATAGTGCTAGTTAGCCTGTCTATTCTTTCGTCTTCGTTTGAAACAGGGTTTGATGGAAATATTTTGTTCAACTCTCCTGAAGTAGCATCGACAGTTAATATGTCGGCAGAGTTATTAATTACTCCTTGATTTAAAAATTCAAAAGCAATTGCCTCTGGCATTTCGTTAGCAATATCTAATACCTTATATCTATTTTCATAAGGAACTTGACCTGCCGCCTCTGTTTCACCAACTATTTTTTTCATTACGATGTAATCTCCTTCTTGAAGTTTATTTCTATCTGAAGAAGAAAACGAAACGTATATATGTTGATTTTCGTTTTTGTATTCTGGATAAGCATCAGCCGGTTGGTATGCTTTATCCATAGCTAGGTTGTAGTACTCGCCTGAAGACTGCTTTACGTAGAACTTATAGTAACTTGCCCAATCAGGAGCGTTATTTCCTAAAGCAGCATTAAGACTCAGCAAAGAGCTTGCTAGCGGGTTACCAAATCTTTGAGAGCTCCAAGGTATTTTAACTGTAGCCTTGTCTGATGTAAAAACTGGAGTTTCTCTACCATATTCATCTCCAAATACAACGCCAACTTGATAATCTCTCTGCGTCTTCAGAGAAGGTAGTGCACCCCATCTAAATATGCTACCGTCGGTACCAGGAACAAACTCAGCGGGCTTTGTAATTACTATCTTACCTTCTCTATCTGTGTAGTATTCAGCCTCTATAGTATACCCTGGAGTTGCCTCGCCAGTGTAAATTCTTGGATCAGTATTATTAGATATTGAGCCAAACTCTTCTGCAAAAGAAAAACTAGTTTTTGGATAACTATAGTTACCTGCAATAGCTCTATCTCCATAGTCTGCAGATACGATTGGTTGAAATTTAAGATCGTATCCTTGAGTGTAGTTACCGTAAACAATTCTATTTCCTGAAACTTCTTGTGCTACGGCTTTTTTAGGGACGTTATCCCATGGTCTTAGAAACTGATTGTCAGGTAGAGCCTTGTGTATGTTCTCTGTTGTAATTACGTATACACCTCTAGTCGTTGGATTATAACTATCATAGTCTGCTAGCCCCTCTTTTTGAAACCAATTTGAATCAGCTCTCCAGGCATCGTCTACGGTAGTTATACTTCCTACAGAGTATATTACGCTTGAGTTTTCTGCTTTGTAAAGAATATCTACCTGAACAACGTCTTTAGGCATGTCAGGAGTTATAAGGCCGTACAAGCTAACGCTACTTATAGTGTTTATCATAGCCGTATTAAACGGCTCTTTTGCAGTGTAAAAGTCTTGCTTATTGTAGCTTCCAGTATACTCTGGATTAAAAACAACATTGGTAAAAGGGCCAAAAGCAGAGTACTCTCCATCTTGATACTTATATCTCAAGCAAAACCTTGGAAATATTTTTTCAAATATAGCGTCTTTAACTAGACTTGGATTTTTTTCTTTGTCATAATCTGGATTTGCAGCAGAAGTAACCTCAAACACAGGCGCTGACATAGGTCGCTTTTTAATGACCGTAATGTTTTCTTCTTTCAAATAACTGCTAGTGCCAGCTCCATTAACGTGAAGATAAGAGTGGTGACTAAAGTCATTTCCCGCAACTTTTTGAGCGGCTTTACATTTTTCAATGTTTATTTTTTTAGGCTCTGTTTCTCCGTCTGTCCAAGCTAAGTATTGATCAACGACGTTTATAGCTGTTATATATTTTCCACTAAATTTTAGGAAAGGCGCGTTGTATCTAGCTTCACCTTTTAGATCTACAACAACAAAAGAAGTAGTTTTTCCTTGTACATCATATTCTATTATAGCATCTCTTTCCGGATAAGCACCATTGAAACCAGTTGCTTTAACAAACCAATACAGCTTATTGTTTTTTTCATCAGCAACACTTCCAACACAAACTGCGTTTGCACTGTTATTTACGGAGTCAACCCTGGTATTACCAACAATATTCTGTATAACACCAGCGCTATCATCTTCAGATGTAGTTATCTCTATGTTTAGAGCATCTCTATATTGTCCATTAGGTATTAATCTCTCATCAAGGTCTTTGTTCATTTTACCTTGAGTGAAATTATTTTTAATTTCCGGCATATATTAGTGTTTTATTTGTTTCGACTTACCTCTTAGTATTTGAGTAATCTCACCTAGTTTAATACTTGATAGTCTCAATTTCGCTTGTCTAACAGCAGAAAATCTTTCTTTCTTATATCTTCTAACTACCATTTCAGGTACGTTAGATTTTACAGATAACAGGCCGTACATTATTGACTTGTACATTGCTTCTTCTGCAAACTTATGCACCTGCATTTCTTCGTCAGTTCCAAGACTATCACTTATGTAGTCTAAGATCACAGTTTTTCCTGAAATATTAGAGCTAAAGTTAATTTTACCTTGCCTATCGTCTATATAAAAAGACCCGTTAACCTGAGCTCTTGATGGATCAAGTCCGTAGCGCTCACCTTCGTTAGGCCAGTATATGTCGTCTTCGTAGTCATCGTTAGTTCTGTTTTCAGATGGAGTCCTAGACTTGTAGTTGTTAAAGGTTGAAGAATCAACACCAACCTGTTGTATGTACTCAGAAGCTTGTGCATTTATAACAGACACTTGGTCTATTGTATTAGTAGTAACAAATGTCTCGTTAGGCTCACCCACAGAGTGTGTTTCCCAAGGGGCAGTAGAAGTTATTTTAACGTATACTTCAGTATATGAAGAAACGTCAATATTGCTTAAGTCTTTGACCTCTGAGTTGTTAACTCCGTCTGTCCATTGAAGAACCGCTTTTCCCTGCTCACCGTTTCCGTTTATCCAATTTTCTGTATTAATATTACCGTTTGCTGAATTGTAACTTGAGTTGCTGTCTCCTGGCGAAGTACTTATACCTATTCTCACGGTAGTTGACGGCGTAGTCATTGCGAAAGTATCTCCTGCTTGAAAGTTTGCAGACGTTTGCGTTCCGTATCCAGGAACAACAGCACCGCTACTAACTATAACCCACCTGTTATCTGAGTCAACAGTCCAAGTAAAAGCCGCAGACGCTGCCGTACTTGCTCTAGCAGATATGTCTAGTATATCTAGTCCATCAACATCTATTTTTTGCCAAACAGATAAACTTGCTCCATGCACCGTGCTACCAGTCTTGTGAGAAGAATGTTGAAAGCTTAGTATTTCGTTTTCTGCTGTTGTTTTTGAACCTTTCCCTAAGCCTCCAGCTCCAACTAAATGACTACCTAGTCCTAGAATATCACTAGACTGAACCCAAGGATCTATACCTAACCCGTTGCCAGCATTAAAAATGTTGTTCTTAACAACCTCAGCGTTACTAGGGAAGTTGTACGATTTATCGTCTGTTTGTAAAACTTGAAAAGGATTAGACGTATCGCTAGTAGGGTATATTCTGTGTTTTATACCAGATTCGTCTACAAAGCTAACTTTTGTATAACTAACATAGTCTCTAGGTAAAACCATAGACAAGCTTGGAGGTAAGTCTATTTGAAGTGCTTTAACGGACTTAAAAACATCAAATGACATTTCAGCTAGAGCACGTTGAGCGTGAAAGCTTACTTCTAGCTTATTAGTTTTGCTTATAACTTTGCCTTCGCCAACATAGGCAAACATGAATTGACTTACTATATCGTTAAGCGAAACAAATTGATAGTTGCCATGTTCACTACTATCGGAATAGTAACTATTGTCAGTATTATTTAGTAAACCCATTTAGTTATGATTTTTGTTGTTGAATAGTTTTTACTTCTTCTTGACCAGCGGCTTGAGCTAAGTTATAGTCTTTTATTGATACGCCTGCTAGCTTCAGTATTCTAACAACTAAGTTTGAATGCTCTGACTCGTGTAATTCAAAATCTTGAGTGTGGCCTTGCACTTTGTTGAATAAAGCTTTTTGATTTACAACAACATAAGTCCAGCTTGGAGCTTTTGGCTTTCTTATATAGTAAAGTTCAACTTTAGACACAAAGTTACTTCTAGTTATTAAATTCGGAACTACTATGAATCTATTGTTCTGCCAGTCGTTCATATATACAGGCCTGTCTACCGTAGGTTTAAGGAGCGGAGAGTTAGCAGCTAATTGGTATTCTTTTCTAGTAAGCTTTTGTATTCCAGCATTACCGCCGTCGCTTGATCTAGCAAACATAGCTATAGTTCTGTAGTGATCTGCAGGATATAGAGAATCATGCGTATCTGGCTGTTGAGGATTTTGATCGTCTAGCGTTTGACTAGCTTCAAATAAATCTATTTTTTCTTGTAAAATTGATTCTACGTCTGATATTGGATCATCATTGCTTGGAACCCTTTTGAATTGACCTAAATCGTAGAAGTATTGCTCAAATATTTCCATCTGAGCTTGGTTGGCGAATAAGTTAAACTCCTGTGGAGTAATATAACCTCTTTGTTCTTTATTAGCTAGCGCTAATACTGTTTGATATACTGTATTTATGTTTACCGCCATTGTATGTTTTTTTATAGTTAAGCAACCACCCCGAAGAGTGGCTGCTCTACTATAGGATAGTTACGCGTTAAAACGCTTTTCAATATTGGAGTAAATCTCCATACCTTCATCAGTTTTAAACCAAGCGGCTAAAGCTGAGTAAGGGTGTTCATCAAATGGTACTGTACATAGTTTTCTATCATTAGTACCCCACTTAAATGTTCTTTGATCTGAAGACAATTTAATTATACCCATTTCAGTTGCTTTAATACCAAAGTTTCGTAACACAACATTTTCATCATTTACTAGCTCTAAGAACAAAGCTGGATTTCTTTTAGCATATAATAGCAAATCTCTTTTAAGTTCTTTAGAACTCATCTCTGATACCTCAGAACCCTTTTCAACACGCATAACTGCTTCAGCCATATCTATATCTAAGCTTTGAGCGGCGTTAAGCGCATCAATTTCCATTTCTAAATAGTCAATTTGATCCTCAGCTATTCTTTTTGGCATATACTCTTCGTATATTTTGTTTTTATCTGGATGATATAAAGATAATAATTTCTGTAACACTGTTTTTTCTTTTGCTATAAACAAAGCTCCAGATCTAAAGATTATATGCTCTAGTCTTTGATCGCCTTTCATTTCGTCTACAAAAGGTGTTTTTTGATTTTGGCAGTATTTAAGTTCCCTTTCATAACCTTTTTCTTCATCAAACCAATATATGTTTGCAGATTTTATTGATCTTGAAACTGGTTTTTTATCACCTTTCAAATAATACATTCTATCTTTTATTTCCCAAGAAGGTTTTTTAGGTTCTTCTTTTACAATAGGCTTCTCAATAATAACCTCTTGCATTGCATTTGTAGCTTTCATTTCTTGTTGTTCTACCTCAACTTTCTTTGTGTTAGCTTTTTTAGCCATAATATAATATAATATAAATTAATAAAAATAAAAAGGGTTGGGGAATTACCCCCAACCTCTTTAATATAAATAATGCCTATTTCATTAACATGAAATTGTTAGCACCTTGTACAACTAAACATCTTTCAGATAGCATGTGGATTTGCATTGCATCTAAAGCAGATGTAGCAGCACCAACAGAACCAGTAACCCATGACTTCATTTTTCTATCATCAGTTTGTGAAGCTCTATAGCGAACGTGTAAGAAAGGACGTTTCATGTTTTTACCTAATTGTTGGTCATAAACACTTGATGTTCCAGCAGGAATAATAACCCCTCTAATAGCGTTAGATCCAGCTGTAGCGTTAATACCACCTCTAGTAGCTTGGTCGTTTAAGTATCTAAAGTCAGACTTGTAGAAATCGTAAGATCCACGTCTGAAACCAGAAAAACCTAAGTTTAATGCCATATCTTCAGAATTGTCAAATACTCCGTAAGAAGTACCTCCAGCCCCGTAAGAATTCATAGAAGCCAACATGTCATCCATTGCCAACGAAGTAGCTCTGTTTACAAACATCATGTTTTCTTCAATAGCACCTTGCTTGTCAAACTCAGCTAAGATAGCGTCAAATTCAGCTAAATCAGTTGCAGCATTAACACCAGTAACACCAGAAGTTAAATTACCTCTATCTTCAATAGCAGCAAATAAACCTTCAGTACCGTGAGGAAGTGTATCAACAGTTTCGTAAGCAGCACCAGATAAATTAGCTAAAGATGCACCAGCAGTTTTCTCAGCTTCAAGCATAGACATTTCTAAATAGTCATTAAAACGAGCTCTTGTATCAGCTTCAGCTTTTAAGTACCATAAGTAACCACTTTGACCTTCTTCAGAAGAAACTTCAACCCAACCAATTCTAGACGCATCAGAACCTGATACTTCGTAGTAATCTTTTAATATAATTGGTTTGTTTTGGAAACTTTT
>Ga0209634_1001042_pt1 | contig 20791 bp, 21 predicted proteins | sample LinPmetageLP40_FD_184043 | JGI IMG/M metagenome (GOLD analysis project Ga0209634, IMG submission 184043) | Marine viral communities from the Pacific Ocean - LP-40 (SPAdes) (version 2) | ecosystem: Environmental > Aquatic > Marine > Oceanic | place: Pacific Ocean | collected 2010-08-26 | reverse complement strand
ACGTTAACCCCAGAGCAGCGGCTGTCCAAAGCCGTCGTTGACGTAATGGCGAAGTGTCATGCACTCGCTGGTATCATAATGATTGGCAAGCGGGAGGTGGTGTACGATCACACCCAAGGCAGGTGTGATACATCAAAGATGAAAGTTCGGACCGCGTGTACCAACGGTAAAGACGAATGGTATTCTGCCGAGTTCATGGAGCCGTTGAACGATGCCAAGCTACGGTTCGTGGTGATCCACGAAAACTATCACAAGATGTATCGCCACCTGATAACGTGGAAACACCTGTGGGCTATAGACCCGCACCTCGCCAACGTGTCGATGGATCACGACATCAATATCAAGATCATGGACGAGTATGGTCAAGATGGTTGGGTGGAGTTCATCGACGGTGGCTGTCTCAACTACGACTTCCGTGGTTGGGGTACGGCTAAGATATTCTGGCATCTGTACCAACAACAAAAAGACAATCCCAAAGGTCGGCCCGAAGATGGTGACGGTGATGGTAAGCCGCTAGACGATCACGATTGGGAAGGCGCGGAGGAGATGGACGCCGAAGAACAGCGTGAGTTGGAACGTGAGATTGACGAGGCGGTACGTCAAGGTAGTATCATAGCAGGTAAGACAGGCAGCGGTGGCAATCGTGACATCGAAGGACTGTTGGAGCCTAAGATAAATTGGCGTGATGCGTTGCGTGAGTTCATCCAAGAAACGTGTGCTGGGTCTGACTACTCAACGTATCGCCGCCCTAACAGACGCTATCTACAGTCGGGTGAGTACCGTCCGTCTGGTGTGAGCGAGAAGGTCAAGTGTATTGCGGAACACAACGATATGTCTGGTTCTATCGGTGCGCGTGAACAGCAGGTTATGATTAGCGAGTTGGTTGGTATCTGTAAGACAGTACACCCTGACGAGTTACATGTAAGCTATTGGGACACCAAAGTATGTGGGTACGAGAAGTACGTACGCGAGGAAATAGATCACGTAGCCGAGCGTACTAATCCTGTCGGTGGTGGTGGTACGGACGTGAGCTGTGTGCCTGAGTACCTGAAGGAGCATGACATACACCCGCAAGCATCTATCGTGTTTACAGATGGTTACTTGTACGGCGGCTGGGGTACGTGGGATCATCCTGTGTTGTGGGTGATCTTGGATAACAAGAGTGCCAAGCCTGATGTGGGTAAGGCAATATACGTAAGTACGGAGGACTTATAAATGGGCAAGAACGTAACGATGACAACACGGTGGAAATTCACCGCCGAAGATGATGAGGAAACCATCGAAGAGATGGAGAGCAGCAAGTGGTTTTGCGATAACTTGGATACGTCTGACCCTAGATTATGGCAAAGTCAATTTGCTGACGTTGATGATGTAGTCGTGAAGCAAGTGGCTGTGACCGTAATGTATCAAGTGGTGCATAAGGGAAACTGAGGAGAAACTGAAATGTTCGATAAGTGGGAACACCTAAACGAGTTCGTAAAAGAACATGAGGCGAGAGAGGAAGCTGAGTTTACCGCTGCGTGGGACAGGTATAGGCAACGGTTCAATCCGTTCGTTGCTTGTCCTGAGTGCAAACATTCTGACCGTGTAGGTCAAGTGGAATATGAGAGGTTCGAAGTGTCGGGCGCTGGTATCAATGAGCCATGCGCCTATTGGAAAGATTGCGACAACTGTAATGGCTTAGGTGAAATCCAAGCCGATCAAATGGAGAGTGACAATGGCTAAGGTAAGACAAACAAGCGTAGTAACTGAAAAAAGTAATTCACGGTGGTCAAGTGCTGACGTGTCCACACTGTGCCGTTTGGCAGCAAACGGTTTAACATCCGAGGAGATTGGTGACGAGTTGGGACGTTCACCAAAAGCGATACAACAAAAAGTATCTAAAATGCGTAAGGAAGTGTTGGGCGTTCCAAGGTTGACGTACAAGCGACTTGCCCCGAAAGCCACAGCAACAGCTACAATCGAAGAATTGTTTCCCAAACCCACAACCGAAATCAAAGCTAAACCAAAACATTACCTACGACACGTTACATACAACAACAAAGAAGAGGCTAAGAAATTAGGTGCGTTGTGGGATGGTATGTGCTGGTTCATTCCAAACACAGTGCAGGGCGAGGCGCGGTTAGAATTGGAGACTTTGTATGGCCCTAGTGCATACGGCAATCATTCTCGCAGAGGTAAGGGACAGTGGGACACGTTTATCTACGCACCCATAGACGCAGACGTACAGTTAGATGACATATTGTTTGGGGATGACGAGGACATACCCGAGGCCAAGGTAGAAGAAATACGTAAAGACGAACCTGTTCCGGGTAATACGTACGTAAAGCCCAAGCCAAAACGTGTCACACAGACCGAGCCAACGTACCCACATCACATCACGGTGCGTATACCTAAAGTGTTGGTGGCTGGGGCGATACTCGCAGCCGTGGGTGTGTGCGGCTGGTTAATAGGTAGAGGATTTTAATGTTAGGGAACTCCCTAACTTAACAGGGGGTGGCATGGTGCTGCCCCCAAACAACGGAGACTAAAAATGGCACTTGTAAATTTATGGAATATAGACAGCTTCGGTAAAGTGGCTACGCTATATGAAAGTATCAAACCGCTGGTATCAAAATGCCACACACGCGAACAGGACATACGTCCTATCGGTGATCGTGCGCGTAAATATGAGCGTATCAAAAAGATCAACGACAACTGTTACGTGCTGATGGATGGGTACTACACAGGTGATGACGTGTTTCTAACGTGGTACGGTTCGGTGGGAGGTAAACCAACCGAAGCCGAGGTGATTAAGCTGGCCCCTATCGTGTGGCGCAAACACAGAGACGGCAGTGAGACACTCACAGTGCGTAACGCTACAGGTGTAACTAGCGCGCACACAAGCAGGTATAGTTTCTTACAGCGTTGTCTGCCGCGTGGCATTGGGTTCAGTATCGACCAAGGCAAACAGTTCATACACTGCCGTGGGGAACGGTACTATCTTGCTAAGAGTAACACGGTAGCAGCGTTCGCTGTGCCGACAGGTACAAGGAACCGATGGACTAAAGACCTAACCTCGCGTGACGATGGCGTGGCGTTGACGTTCCGCTTCAAAGACCATGATGTAAGTTATGATAGCGGCGGTAAGCCTAAACCTATTCCTCCTGTGCAGCGTATCGACAAGCTATCCAAGACCAAGATGAAACCGTACCTCGACAAGTTCAGGCAGTGGGCGTTCACTATGGCCCCGCTGTGGGACTACGGTAGCCGCGACCAAGTGCGTAAAGTTAATCAGGAAGTGTCTGAATACGTAGGCAATGATCGGGGTTGGTTCAGATCGTCAGAAGTGTTTAAAGACAATCCGAAACTATCAAGGGAGATTATCAAAGACGAAGAACACCCGCTGCGTGTAGCACTAGCCTTTACCATAATAAATGACACACACTATGACGCGCTCACAGAACAAGGGGGGCGCAGATATATGGGCTATGACAACGTGACGGAGAGCAGCGTGAAAGCGCAATACAATGCCAAGATCAATCAGGTCTGTGGCTTCATCAAGATAAAGAAGGGTAAGAAATAATGTCAACTCAACACACAAGCGTACGGTTCGCAAAGGCTCAATACAACGCCAAGATACAGGAAAACGGGGGTAACACTAGCTTTGACCACAAAGATCAACACTCAGGTTTTGGAGTGTTCCGTAAAACAGTGGAGCAGTCTATACGTGGGGCTAAGACAATATACCGTGACCATAGATCGGCATGGGTCTACATGGAAGGTGACTATATGACGTTGGGCTGGGTCGGTAGAGGCGACTTTCAGACCAGCAAGAACGGGGAAGATAAATTTGTGGTGTATTCACGCACAATCGAGAACCTAAAATATAGTGACCACAACAAACAGTATCACATGCGTATGTCAAAAGACATGGGTATCGCTGTCAAAGCTGCCAAGGGTGCGTTCCGTAGCTACCACCCTACAGAGGTAGCGGAAGCGTTACGTCCCAAAGTAGTTAAACCTGTTAACGCATTAGAGCAAGAGGCAGTACGAGCGTACAGAAGTGCAGTAGATATTGTTGGTATAGAATACTACGGTAGGAATGCCGAGCGTACTATATCAGCGTTGGATCATTTGGTTACGTCAGGCCATGTCTTCCCGCAGGCAGACTACCACAAAGATTTGTTGGAAGTGTTCAAGACCAAGAAAGAACGTGACAGGCTCAGTGGTAGAACATTACCCATGACGTACGTGTATGTATATGAGAGGTTCGGCAAACAGCGTGTAGACGTGTGTAGTATGGAGGACATTAAATCTTCGTATGGCACAACTAATTTACTTGTTGGCACGTTTGACACGGATGCCGTGTCCGATGATATACAGGGTAAGGTTGCTGTCATGTCCATGTGCGAGAATGAACAGTTTGTCGAGGGCGTTGGGTTCAAGGTCGATGACACCACGTTCTTCTTCTATGTGGAAGATACTACAACGTGAACACAACAAACGACTTAACTTACATCATACGCATACAAGAACCTACTAAAAGTGTTTTTGTGAAAGCGTTAGGCATGAATAGAGTTGACGCGGAGGTAGAGGGATGGTATCCTTCTACCGAAGTACTGCCTATGTGGATGCAAGAAAAGATAGTTCTACTGATGATGTTACACCCCAAAGTAGTTAGCCCTGTTAAGTTGGAAGGCGTGGGCGAGTGTTACGAAATGGAGAATTACGGATACATCTACACCATAACTTCCTAATAGTTAGGGAACTCCCTAACATCTGGTATCGACGGAGGACAACATGACACCCGAAGCAAAAGTTAAAAAGGTTGTGGTTGCACAACTAAAACAACTAGGCGCATATTATTTTTATCCTGTGACAGGCGGCTACGGTCAAAGCGGTGTGCCTGATGTAGTAGGCTGTTACCACGGCGTGTTCTTTGGGATAGAATGTAAGGCTGGCAAGAACAAACCAACGCCGTTGCAAGACAAAAACCTCAAGCAAATACGTGACGCAGGGGGCTTAGACTTAGTTGTTAACGAAGGTAACATGCACACAGTAAGAGACGAACTTATGGACTGCGGTAAACCCGCGTTGTGATTAGATACCCAAGCTGTGAGTGGGCGCGTTTTCGGCATAGTTCCGCATAAACCGCAGCAACAAGAGCAAAGAAACCTCCGTGTGAAAACACAACCCTTTCGTCTTTGTGATCTTGTCGGAGAAACCACGATACGGTTAGTCCCTGTGTACAGCGTGGGGCACCTAATTTTTGGAGGTGAACATGAACGATAACATAGTAGACTTCCCACAGCATAGCGACTTGGACAGGCAGTTTCTTGAACTGGAACAGCAGCAAGAGTTAATCAGAAACCAAAGGGCAGAGATCATGGAGAAAGAACAAGACAACCTAACACCCGCGCAGCAATCAGAACTAAAATTCCTGCGTCAACAGGTGGATATGTGGCAAGACAAAGTACATGCAAAATACCCGTTACCTAACGCTACGGGTAATCTATGGACCGCGCGGGAAGAACTAACACGTTATGTAAGTGACCTACGTGCGTGGGGTAAAAAGATATGACCCCTAAACAAATGGCGGCGATTGAGAACGAACGTATGCTTTTTAACCTAGACCCCAACCAAGCGATTAGAGGTCGTGGGTATAAGAGCAAAGTAGATTTACGAGCGTTAGTGTTTGACGTGCTAAGAACCCGCGAGGCGTGGACAGTAGATGATCTTGCAAAGCGCGTAAGTCTTAAACGTGAAACCGCGCATCAACTATTAAAAGAACTAAAGCGGGACGGGTATCTTACCTGCAGAAAACTGCATGACGAGTTTGTCTTTGAGCATAACAAGCTATGACTAAATGGGATTTTAATATGATTGACCGTGAAGAATACGCGAGAGTTTGTGCGGAGAACCGCAGGTTAAAAAAAGAATTAGAAGCGTACAGGGAAGGGAAGGGCGTTGACGGAACTAGAGAAATGGAAGAACCTAGCCAAGGTCGAAAACGGACGGATGCTTGAACCGTTTAACGGGGTATCACCTAACTATGGAATAATAAAACAGAAGGTACGTGGGTGTGGAGGACCGCGTATGGCAGAGATTGAAAGATCAAAACCCGCACAACGTTTGCTACGTTTAGCAGAACAAGGGTTTAGCTTGGCGGAAGCCTCACGCATTACAAGTATATCTGTGGAAGAAGTTATAGCTAAGTCAAATCGGTATCAGATAAAATTTAAGGGGAGTAACGAAGGCTATGGACAAGGATGAATTTCTAATAGCAATGAACCGCGTGGCAGAAGCGTTGCCAGACAAATCGTCACCAGAAATGACCGCGTTATTCATTGCTAATATCGTATTAATATATGAGCAAGAGAAAGAGTGGCCGCATATGATGATGGCGGTAACTACTGTTTTGGCCGATGCTATGGTCGAAGAAAAAGCGGAAGGTGAAGCCGCTGCAACTGAGGACGCTAAAGCGTTCCTAAAAAATATAATGGAGAACCACAATGGCTAAAAAGAAACAAACCAAATCGGGTACTGTTACTAAACTGCTGACAGGCCCGATGCCGTGGCGCAACAAAACAGACAAACAAATAGCTGCAAAGGTCGGGTGTTCTGTATCTTACGTAGGGAAAATACGTAAGACGCTACAAGATGAGTTCTACGGTCACATAGTTAGGGAATCCCCTAACACAGCAGGTGTAGACCCTAACGCGTGGACACGCTCGGGTATCCTAAATCAAGCCGAGCAATACGTTATCAAAGATCGGGCGGCAGACCACGGCGACATGGAAGATAATTTTAGAACTATCGCTGACCTGTGGACCGCTTATTTGGGTTTTGACTTAATCATTACCGATAGAGACGTTGCTGCCATGATGACCCTGCTGAAGATTGCACGGTCAAGGTCTAACCCTGACAATGCAGATAACTGGATTGACGCGTGTGGTTACATGGCGTGTGGCGGGGAGTTGGCTACGCAGAAGGATCACAAGTAGTGGACCTGATAACCTTAGACTTTGAAACATTTTACGACAAAGATTTTTCTCTACGTAAAGTGACCACCGAAGCCTACGTCCGTGACCCTCGTTTTGAGGTGATCGGCGTAGGCGTCAAATTGAATGATGGTAGTACGGAGTGGGCAAGTGGCACACGAAAACAGGTTAGGAGATACCTCGCACACAATTTCGATTGGGGCGAGAGTATGCTATTGTGTCATAACACTATGTTTGACGGTGCTATACTTAGTTGGCATTTTGATCTGCGCCCTCGCGTGTATGCCGATACTCTGTGTATTGCCCGTGCTATACATGGGACTGAAGCTGGTGGAAGTCTCGCGGCGTTATCTGAAAGGTATGGCATTGGCGTTAAGGGAACGGAAGTCCTCAACGCATTGGGAAAACGTCGATTAGATTTTACTGATGAAGAACTACGTGCCTACGGTGACTACTGTATAAATGACGTGGAGTTAACACATCAACTGTTTAACCTTATGGTAAGCGGCGTAGTTTCGGGGAATAGATTTCCCACTGAGGAACTAAAATTGATTGACCTCACGTTGCGTATGTATACCGAGCCTACCCTTGGTTTGGATACCCCGTTGCTGCACTCACATCTTGAAGATATTAAGGCTCGTAAAGGTAAACTGTTACAGGATGCGAACATTGACAAGAAAGAGTTAATGAGCAACCCGAAGTTTGCCGAAGTGCTAAAAGGTTTAGGTGTGAACCCCCCGATGAAGATCAGCCCGACTACAGGCAAAGAAACCTTTGCGTTTGCTAAAGATGATGATGGGTTTAAGACGTTACTAGATCACGAAAACGTGCGTGTCCAAGCTCTAGCAGCAGCGCGTATCGGTACGAAGTCTACTCTTGAAGAGACACGTACGCAGCGGTTTATAGATATAGCAGCACGGGGCACCCTCCCCGTCCCTGTAAAATACTACGCAGCGCACACAGGTAGGTGGGGCGGTGATGATAAGATCAACCTACAAAACCTGCCGAGCCGTGGGGCTAACGGTAAGAAGTTAAAGCGTAGTATTATTGCCCCCGAAGGCTACACGATGATTGACTGTGATAGTTCGCAAATCGAAGCGCGTGTACTTGCGTGGCTGGCAGGGCAAGACGATCTTACCACTGCGTTTGCCAACGGTGATGATGTTTATAAGCACATGGCGTCTAGTATATATACCGTGCCAGCAGACGAGGTGAAAGGTTCGCAGCGGTTTGTCGGTAAGACTACAATTCTAGGTGCTGGCTACGGTATGGGTGCGGTTAAGTTTCAAGTGCAACTAGCGGGTATGGGCGTAGATATGCCTATCGCGGAAGCACGGCGTATTATTCAAATCTATCGGAAAGAGAACGGCGCGATAAGTCAACTGTGGACGGACGCGAACAACATGATACACTACATGGCCCGTGGTGATACGTTACAGTTTGGTAGGGACGGTGTGCTCGCCGTCGATGCGTCTAAGAACGCTGTGATATTACCATCGGGATTACCAATGTTTTACACTGATGTAAGTGCGTATGATGGAGATGGCGGTACAGAGTATATGTATAAAACCCGCAAAGGTCTTAATAGAATATACGGCGGTAAGGTAGTTGAGAACGTGTGCCAAGCAATTGCCCGTTGCATTATAGGCCACCAGATGATACTTATTGCTAAGAGATACAAAGTTGTGCTAACAGTTCACGACAGTATTGTTGTAGCTGTGCCAGACGCCGAGGTTGCCGAAGCGCAGGTGTATGTGGAACATTGTATGAGCCAGAAACCCGATTGGGCCGAGGGTCTACCTATCACCTGTGAAAGTGGCACAGGCAAATCTTATGGGGATTGTGAATGACAAAAGTTGCGCCGTGGTCGTTTAGTAGGATCAAAGCCTTTGAGCAATGTCCTAAACAGTTTTACCATGAGAAGATACTTAAAGAGCATCCGTTCAAGGAGACTGAGGCCACGATGTACGGAACCGCGTTTCATAATATGGCCGAGGATTTTGTAGGTAAAGACGCGCCTATACCCGAACAGTTTACGTTCGCTCGTGACGCACTCACGTCTTTAAAAAATAAACAAGGGCGTAAATTATGCGAAGAAAAATTGGGTGTTACCGAAAACCTAGAACCTTGCGGGTTTTACGACCCTGAAGTTTGGTTCCGTGGTATAGCTGACCTTATCATCTTAGACGGTGATCTTGCATGGGTGATTGATTATAAGACAGGCAAGTCTGCAAAATATGCCGACAAAGGACAGTTGGAACTTATGGCCTTGTCCGTGTTCGCGCACTACCCTGAAATTAAAAAAATTAAGGCCGCGTTGTTTTTTGTTATTAGTAAAAACTTGGTAAAAGATACTTACATGGAGTATGATAGCCACGAATTGTGGGGCAAGTGGTTAGGCAAGTACAACCAAATGAAGATAGCCGCTGACAATGATGTGTGGAACGCACGTCCCAGCGGGTTATGTAGACGCCATTGCCCTGTAATTGAGTGTGTCCACAATGGAGCAAACGCATGAGCGAAGATAAAAAACGAGCGAAGAAAGCCAAGCGGAAGAAGCAGATCAACGCACCTGTTGGGTCTGCTACGTTTGAACGTAGGATGGAACGTCAACGCGCGCGCCGTAAAGTAGATCGCGAAGGCGTAGACCGTAACGGTAACGGTAAGGCCGACAAGCGTGAAGGTAAAGATGTCAGCCACAAGAAGGCTTTGGTCAAAGGCGGCAAGAATAAAGATGGTATACGGATAGAGAGTTCAAGCAAGAACCGCGCCCGTAATTACCAAAAGAAAAAATAAAAAGTTAGGGATTTCCCTAACATTTAGGAGAACACAAATGAAATTAGTAGATGGTAAGGCGTTGCTGTTAAAGCTACGCAATCCAAGCCGTGTCACTAAGACAGTGCCTAACAGTGTGCAGGTTAACAACCATGAGGTAAAAGTTAACCACGGTGTTGACGAAGCACACGCATTACAGCGTTTGGGCATTAAAGCCCCCTCGCCCATTGATACCAGATACCAGTGGTCAGGCAAACACAAACCGTTCCAACACCAAAAAACCACCTCCGCGTTCCTAACGATGAACCGTAAATCGTTTTGTTTTAACGAGCAGGGTACAGGTAAAACTGCCAGTGCAATATGGGCGGCAGACTTTTTAATGCAACAAGGTAAGGCGCGGCGTGTCTTGGTGATATGTCCGTTATCTATTATGGACAGTGCATGGCGTGGTGACTTAGAAACCTTTGCCCCACATCGCTCAGTGGACGTAGCGCATGGCGCAGCTAAAAAACGAAAAGAAATCGTAGAACAAGGTGCAGATTTTGTAATTATCAATTACGATGGAGTTGATATTGTGTCGGAGAGCATCGCGTCTGGTGGGTTCGATATAATTATTGTGGACGAAGCTACGCACTATAAGAACACACGGACTAATCGGTGGAAGACGTTATGTAGGTTAGTAAAGCCTAGTACGTGGCTGTGGTTGATGACAGGTACACCCGCCGCACAAGAACCTACGGATGCGTATGGTTTAGCCAAACTCATAAACCCTGACAATGTACCGAAATTTTACGGATCATTTCGAGACATGGTTATGTATAAAAAAACACAGTTTCAATGGCAACCGAAACCTTCTGCAAGCGACACAGTGCATCGCGTGTTACAGCCAGCGATACGCTTTACCAAAGAAGAGTGTCTTGATTTACCGCCAATGGTTTACGTAAAGCGTAAGGTAGAGTTAACACGGCAACAGTTAAAGTATTACAAAATGTTAAAGAAACGTTTAGTAATGACTGTTAGCGGCTCGGAAATATCTGCGGTCAACTCGGCTATTATTATGAACAAACTACTACAAATATCATGCGGGGGTATATACACTGACGAAGGCGATACGTTAGAGTTTGACATATCTCATAGGTATAAAGTGTTACGTGAAGTGGTAGACGAAAGCAGCAAGAAAGTGCTTGTCTTTGTACCTTTTAAACACGCCATTGACATACTTACCAATAAATTGCGTAATGACGGGATCGCTACGGAAATTATTAGAGGGGGTGTACCTGTAACCAAACGAACAGATATATTTAAACGATTTCAAGAACAACCGAACCCACGGGTACTCGTAATCCAACCACAATCAGCAGCGCACGGTGTCACGTTAACAGCAGCAAATACAGTCGTATGGTGGGGGCCAACCTCGTCACTAGAAACCTACGCTCAAGCAAACGCTAGGGTTCACAGATCGGGTCAGACACACAAATGTACTGTCGTACAGTTGCAAGGTTCACCTGTGGAAAAACGTATTTACTCATTGTTAGATAAAAAAATAGACGTACACACAAAAATTATTGATTTATACCAAGAACTACTTGACTAGCCCACCACAACTAAGTATTAAGTAATTCTCGTTACTGTAAAGGGGGGCATATGTCAGACAAATCAGAAGTTCCTGCCGATAGACTAACAAGGGCGTATATTAAAGTTCGCGCTCAACGGGCAGAATTATCCGCAGAATACAAAGAAGCAGACGGGCAACTATCCCGCAAGTTAGACACGATCAAGAACGCACTACTAGACTACTGTGAAAACCACAATGTCGAAAGTGTTAGGACTTCCGAAGGGTTGTTTTTTAGAACGTCAAAAATCAAATATTGGACAAGCGACTGGGAGCGTATGTATGAGTTTATACTAGAACATGACGTACCCGAACTTCTTGACAAGCGGTTGAACCAGACGAATTTAAAACAGTTCTTGGAGGAAAACCCAGACGTTCTACCCCAAGGTTTGAATGTCGATAATGAGTACGTAATCTCAGTCAGGAAGAAGTAATGGCAGAACCGTTTGTACCAATCGAAGGTGTGGCAAAGCATTTTGCTGTGTCCATATCTACTATCCGAGCATGGTTGCGGCAGGGTCACATCCCCAAACACACCTACGTTAAAATCGGTAACACCTATCGGTTTAAACTACCCGCCGTAGTTGATGCGTTAACTGCAGAAGCGTTAACGAAAGAAACCCAGCTAGAGTTCGATCTCGACGCTGATAAAGACGTATAACACATAAGGAGAACGACAATGACAGAAACATATATCATTGAGGGCGTGGAAGCCCTGTGGCCCAAAGTGGACCGTACCTACGCATTTAACTCTAAGATTAAACGTAGTGAACCCTGTGATCCTCGGGATCAAAACGCTGCATACTCTATCGCGTTCCGCATGGATGGCGCTGCCGCTAAGGGGCTGTCCAATGCTATGAAGAAAGCATACGCAGACAATCGTGACGAGGATTGGGATGAGAAACTTACTAACCCGTTTGTCAAAGATGACAACGGTACGTACACGCATAAGGCTAACCTAAAGGGCGCGTACAACGGTGAGACTACTACCAAACCGTTAGAAGTAGATAGTCAGGGTACGCCGCTACCCGAAGGCTTTCAACTAACCACGGGCAGCACGGTCAACGTGGCAGTGCAGCTTATCCCTTACCGCATGAAACTCGGTAAAGATTGGGAGAGTGGCGTCTCGTTGCGGTTGAAGGCCGTGCAGGTTGTTAAGTACGTTCCGTTGGAAGTACGCAATCCGTTTGGTGCGGTAGACGGGGGGTTTGTGTTTAAGGATGCGGGTGCTAACCCGTTTGCGAAGAGCGCAGCGTCTCCTAAAAGTAATAACGTGTTAGCAGATGTCGATGATGACGATGATGACGTTATCGAAGAACCTGTTAAAAAGGTCGTTAAGAAATCAACATCCAATAAAAAACCCGACACTAATTTAAGCGGGATGGTGGACGAATTGTTTGATGACGATCACGCCTAAATAATTCCTTGCCACGGTTATTAAGTTAGCCGTGGCTTACCTTATTGAGTGGTAACAATGGATACAAAACGATTTTTAGACCTAGTTTTAGGTCGTGAGGGAAACTATTGCATATTCGCAGTTAACGCGGCAACAGGCAAAAGAAAGCAAAAATTTTATACGTCTGTAAACCATGTAGTAGAAGCAGCACAAGACTTTGACACGAACGGTTACGACACCTACTTTAGCCTTGCTACGTTAGAGGAAGCAGGATCACGCAAGGCTGATAACGTACGCTCCTTGAGATCGTTCTTCCTAGACCTTGATGTTGGTGAAGGTGACAGTAAGTTTGCATCACAGGCTGACGCTATAAAAGAATTAGCGCGGTTTGTTAAGCATAACAACTTGCCCCGCCCATTCGTATTAAACTCTGGTCGGGGTGTACATGTGTACTGGCCGTTGACCGAGGACATAGGGCCGAATGAGTGGTTGACTACGGCATCACGGTTAAAGAAGTTATGTGCTAGTAACGGATTTAAAGCTGACCCTGCAGTCACTTCGGACATGGCTAGGGTGTTACGTGTTCCCAGTACGCACAACTACAAGTGCAACCCACCTGCTCCTGTCACGTTTTTTGCTAAGGCACAACCAAGCCCTACGGACTTTGACACCTTTGCCGAGTTGATGGGTGGTGAACCGATACCAGCGCCTACAGGCGTACAAGCCTTGAGAGCCGCATTAGAGCATGACACCTACGAGAAACCTACTGAGGTGGGAGAGGGTGGTAGAAACTCTGCTATGCTGGCTCATGTAGGACACTTACGGTCTAAGGGGCACCTATCTGAGGCTGACATATTAGACATGGCACATGGGTTTAATGCTACGTCCTTGGACCCCCCGCTAGATCACGCCGAGGTGGAAAGTCTAGTGTCGCGGTATGCTGTGTATGAGGAGATAGATTTTGATGAAGATGACGAACACGACGAGGACGTTGAATCTACTGACAAACACGTTATACCTGCGTACCCTAAACCATACTTTCGAGGCCATAACGGGGGGGTGTACCTAAGAACAACTAACGAAGATGGCGACCCTGACGAGGAGTGTATATATCACTATGACTTCTATGTGACACGGCGGTTGCATGATGTGTTGCTAGGAGAGGTTATTGCCTTTGCTCTACATCTACCCCGAGACGGGGTGCGCGAGTTTGTAATACCGTTAACGGCAGTCACGTCTAGGGAAGATTTTCGCAAGAGCATGGCTATGCAAGGTATAACTTCATTTGGGAAGGACGTAGATAAACTGATGGCGTACACAGCAGCATGGATAAACGAACTACAACGCACAACTACCGCAAGTGAAGCCCATCAACAATTTGGGTGGGCCGACAAGGACTTAACATCTTTTGTGTTAGGGGATCAGTTAGTCACTGCCGGAGATGTGGAATATAACCCACCATCAGGTAAGACAGCAGGACTTATCGACTTTTTTAAACCTGAAGGTTCCCGTGACAAGCAGCTTGAGATACTCGACTTTTTTAATCACAGCGGCTTAGAGTTACAGCAGTTTGTTGTGTGTATGGGTTTTGGTTCCATCTTGATGCCGTTGACAGGGTTGAACAGTTTTGGTGTGCATCTGTATGGCGGTACAGGTGTAGGTAAGACTACAGCTATGTATTGTAACACAGGTGTATGGGGCGACCCCCACGGGCTGACCTTGGGACAACGAGATACACCGAACTCGCGCATGAACCGTGGCGAAGTTATGTGTAACCTACCGTTAAACTCTGACGAAATGACAAACATGAAGGGTGGGGATGTGTCCGAGTATTCCTATCAATTAGCCGAAGGTAAGCAAAAGAACCGTATGGCAGGTGGCGGAAATATAGAACGTGTTAGGGGTAGGCCGTGGCAGCTTATGGCGCTGTCTACAGGTAATATGAGTTTCTACGAGGAAATGCAGCGCGTAAAAGATGACCCTAAAGCTGAGATGCAACGAGTGTTAGAAATACGGGTCGATAAAAATATAAAGGCAGTTTTAGACAAGGGTAAGACAGATCAGTTGTTCCAAGATGCCAAGACCAACTACGGGCATTTTGCCATAGAGTTTATCCAGTACGTGATAAGTAACAGGGATGACCTACGAGCGTTATACACAAAAGTTAAATCTAAGTTAGATGCTAAGGCAGGATTGCAAGCCGAGAACCGTTTCTGGTCTGGGGGATGTGCGGCAACTATAGTAGGGGCGTTAGCGGCAAAGCAACTAGGGTTTGTTAACTATGATATTAACAAGTTATACGCGTGGATCGTGGACGAACTTAAAAAGGTTAAAGCCTACGTGGATGATAGTGCAGCGTCTGTGGAACAGTTAGTAACAGAATTTGCTACTGAGAATTGGACTAACATACTTAAAATTAAGAGCAGCAAGACTATGAATACGGGAGGGCAACCTGTCAACGGCGTTGTACCGATAGTTATACCAGAACAGAACCCTCGTAATATGTTTGTGGCACGATTTGAGACAGACACGAATATGTTCTACATGGTTCCTAAAGCGTTTAAGAAACATTTGAATGACCGCCACATAAACTATACTTCCACTGTCGAAGAAATGGTGAAGCAGATGGGGGCTAAGAAGTTGCAGATACGGCTGACCAAAGGGACTAATTTTAACTTACCGCCTATACGTGTGATTGCGGTGAGACTAGACGGGTTGAGCAGTGTACCAGAAGCCCCAGAAATATGATGATCTAAACCCAGACGGCATAAAGGTTGTTGTCGCGTGGAAGTACATGGTTGTAGGGGCGTCAGTCTTTATACCATGTATAAACACAACACGGGCAGGCGAACAGGTAAGAAAAATTGCAGAGTTAAAATCATGGCGTGTAGCGGTGCGAACTCGAATAGAAAATAAAATGTTTGGGGTTCGCATATGGCGCACTGTGTGATATTGTAGGGGTGGCAGTATTCATTGCCGTTCTCCCCTAAACTGCCCCGCTTAACAGCGGGGTTTTTTTATTGTTCAAACTCACCCAACATCATGCGGATAGTATCGCCATACAAAGAACTGAATGACACCCCGTTATACATCTGTTCTGATGAAGTAGCGTGTTTTTTCATTGACCGTTCGATAGTGTCGCGATCAATCGCTGCATCAGGATGACGCAAACTAAAGTCCATCATTTTAGTAGATATGTCTAACATCTCAGCACTATCATACATACGTGAGGCTACGTAATACTTCTTTAACAAATCAGATCGTTTTTTATTAACCGCTGTGTCAATCCTCTTACCAATCATAGCCTTGTCTTGGCGTAACGTATATTCTTTAGGCGCTACACCAAGTGCCCAAAATAATTGTTCTCCTGCGGATATATCATCATATATAGGGTCTTGGCGTCTGGTAAACGCACCACCGTCTTGTTGATATCGCCCGAAAATACTCTTGTACCCATTAGCCACACCTGCGGGTAGTAAGTTTTCTATACCGCGTTCCGTCTCGCCATTATACAAGTCATCTACACCCCTACCCAGACGTTTAGCCACACTGAGTGCAGGGCCACCAAAGTAAAACCCAAGTTGTTCTTCTATAGATGGGTCGTTGTTGTAGCGGTTTTGCTGTAGCAACAAGCCTGTAAGTGCAACGCGAGTAGATACATCCAACCCTGTAGCCGCTGTGATGCCGCCCTTATACCAACCCTCACCAATATGCTTGCGAACTATCGTGTCAAAATCATCTTCCTCATCGTCTAAGAAGAACAGATTAGTAATCAAACGAACCGCACCGTACAGAGGTAAACCTTGAACACCCGCAAACAACATTGCTGTGCCATGTAACCCTATAAGTTGTTTCCACGCAGCCTTGCGTTCTGGCGAACCTTCAGGACCAAACAGTTTACCTTTGTCACCATCAAACGCTATCTTGGCTGTCTTCAGCATGGTGTAGTACATCTGCAAGCCGTAGCTTTTGTACATGAGCGCAACGCGACCAATATGTTGTTGTGATAGACGGGGGGCACTCTCTAAGAACGTACCTCCGTTTGTCTGTTGCGTGTTATATATAGCGTCTTGTACAGCGGCGTCTATCTGATCGGCTGTGGCCGTTTCAGGTTTGCCTCCCGTCTTTGCGTCCAACGCCAGATTGAATGAGGCCATTAGCGTGACCTGTCTGTTCATCTGTTCGCCGTGGTTAAACATTATTGCCGATAGCACCGACACGTTATCCATAGCGCGACCTACTTTACCGCCCTTTGCGATACGAGAATATTCTGTAAGTCCCATAGATTCGGCAAGGGCACTACTTTGCAGCAGCCCTCGTCCTCTGGCGGCATCTACCAACTGTGTCATACGACCTAATTCTAAGTATTTGGCATCGCCCTCTGCGCCATCAGGTAGGTTTAATTCAGCACGGTCCCGCAATTGTAACGTGCCATCATCAGCGCGTTTGTAATACTCAAACAAAGAGTTGAAGGAGCCGTTACGAGACTTACTTTTAATGACGTTGCCGTAGGCACTTTTAATTGCTGCGTGTGTTTTCTTATACCCGTATTGACCACCTAGATACGGTGCAACAAACAGTGGAATTTGCGACAAGTTTACCATCGCAGACGAAGCATTAAACCCGATTGTATAGATAAACGCAGTCTGATTTAACCTACGTCCTACTTCCTCAAAGTTTTTATTTTTAGCGCCTTCTCGCGCAAATTCTGCTCGTTTATACAATTCTGTTTTAACAGCGTCAAAATCAGCGAGTGTTGTTTTTTCTAACCCTCGTAATATTTTACCAGATAAGGTCTTACCTGCTGCAGGCGGGTCTTTGGGTCTAGGCGCATCTTTAATTTTAAGTTCTAACGCACGTATGGCTGCGCCGTACTTAATCTTCTGCGCTTGGCTTGCAATGTTGTACGCCTTAGATTTTAGGGCTAGTACACTGTCCTGCATATATCCCGGAGTACCTTTACGTCCTTGTAACGCTTTAGCAAAAGATGTTTCAGGCAGTGTTTTAATAAACAACTGCAATACTTCTTTCTGCACACTGTCAGGTACTTTGGCTTTTTTAAGTACGGATAGCGTATCTTGGACAAACACGGATGGTACAGATTTCATCTGTGCCAGTGTTAAATCTCCATCGGACGTGGTTACATTTTCGTAATCAGAGTTAGCTTCGATGATTGCCTTGGCATCGTCACGTTCAGCCGCAGTCTCAAAGGTCTGTAGTACGTTAGCGATACGTTTCGCTGGATCAATATTTTTAACGTCATAACGCAGTACAAAGTCGCCTTCACGTAACAACGGAAAATAAACCTTTAACTTTGATTTGTCGAACAACTGTTTGGTAATAGTGTTCTTTAACTGTTTTGCTGTATCGGTGTCGCCTAAACTATCGTCTACCTGCTTAAACAAGACTTCCTTCATCGTTGCATATTGTTCTTCATACACCTTACGCATATCGTTAAAGGCTTTTTGACCTTCTGGTCCCATATCATTCCAGTGTTTACGTTGAGCGTCCCAAATATCTACTAACTTGTTACCTTCAGCATCTATTTTTGTTTCGCCCTTTTTGTTTAAGTATTCACTGCGTTTGTCATTGGGGTCTACTTGGAAGATCGTAGCACCAAAGTTGTTGTCGTATATGATTGTGTTTAACGCCTTGGTGCGTTTCTCAACTACTGCCTTATCACCACGATTGAGGTTTGTTACGATTGAGGCAATCTGATCTTTTACCTTAGCTTCGGCGTTCATTATCGCGCCACGCTGTTGTGCCATTACCTTGTCTAAGTCATACCCTAAGTTACCCAGCCCTACTGCCTGTGCAATGTCACCCAATGTCTGCGAACCAGACAACCCCATTAACAAGTTCTTACCGTTCTTGGATATGGTCTGTGTAAAGAAATCCTTAGTGTCGTTCTTTAACTGTTCACGGCTACCTTCGCTAACAGCCTTTTGTGTACCGTCAACAACTCCTGACATAAAACTTTGTACGCCTTTACGCGTAGTATCCATCATTGCCATTGGTAACGGTGACGCGTTACGGTTTTGTGGAGCAGGGGCTAACAACGCATCAGTAAGACTGTCTATCTTCTGTAAGGCTGTTAGGTTCACCGATGGTGCGCCCGTGAACTTACGTAAGAAATTCTGCATTATGTTGAAGAATCGCTGTAACGCAGTAACAGGTTCGCCCTTCATGTTTATTGCCGACAACTCACTGCGGAACTCTGAGTTTGCCATAGCTTCCGCAAAGAACTCTTGCAGGTTTGCTGTGCCTGATTCTCGGTTCAACGACCCCTTAACACGTTTAAACAACTCGTTTAGTTTTATTGCCAGTTGTGAACTCTTGTCGGCTATTGCTGCACTACCCGCTGCGTGAGACATTTCGTGCATCAGCGTATGTAAGTTGATACCAGCGTCTGCGTCTAGCGTGATAGTATTAGTGCGTGGCTCAAACAGGCCAGCTACAGGTCTGCCGTCTAGTTTAAGGTCTTTCTTGATAACAACTTTTGTGTTGCCCGTAACGTCAGCAAATTTTCTAGCAAGCTGACGAGTTTGTTTATTTGGAGATGTTTGACTTACGAATAGCAGCGCGTCTCGAAGATTTCCGTTTTTAAGTGCGTTAACAACAGACGAATGTGCAGGTACATCAAGGCCAACAACAGCATCTGAAGACAATGCAAGATAGTATCTATCATCTTTCCAGTAAAATAATTCGTCTGCTTCTTTAGCAGTTATAATACCATCATCTACTAAGTCTTGTGGTTTAATTACATCTACTAATACAGCATCTATACCTTTTTGTCTTCTGTCTGACGCATCGCGTAATTTATTAAATTGCGCTATTATTTTTACATTTGCTGGGTCTACGAGTATGCTTCTAATTACAGCATTTTGAGCCTTTGTTTGCATTTTTGTAAGTTCGTTGTTGGCTTCAGCACTTAAATTTGCACGAACCCAAGCAAGCAAACGTTCCGCTTGTGACGGTTGTTTAGACGGAAATTTTCCTTTTATGTCTGTCTGTGTTTTGTTACGCCCTACACCGCTTAAATGTAAACCTAACTCGGCAAGAGTTTCTCCTACACCATCTACTTTAGCCATAGGATTTTGTGTAGCAACATCTTCTACAGCAAGTCTTATACCATCTGCAGGGTTAGGAAACCGTGACAAATATGCGCGTACACCTAAAAGGTTTAAGTCTCCTTTTGTCTCAACATCTTTAAGTTTTCTATCTAACAATGCTAGTATTTTAGCATTGTCTGCTTCACTAAATGGATTCTTACTATATCTAAGGTCTGAATTTTGTTGCAATTCGTCCTGAAACGGTTGAGTTCTTTTGCTGTGTTTTTCAACTAAATAATCAGCAGATGTAGGTCGATTTCTTCGTTGGCGCACAGGCGTAGTTACAGGGGGTTTAGGCTTTGGCGGCAAGCCTAGTTTTGGTGCGTTAGGGTCAGTTGCACCACCACCTATAGCATTGCGTTTTGTTGCGTCTGCATCAGGTGCACTCGTACCTTTAGCCGCACTTACAAGCCGTTTTGCCGTGGCTTTATTGCGGTTAGGGTCTACATTTTTAACTTCTTTTTTAACTTCTTCTTTACGTTTTTTAGCAGCTTCGGCTGCGCGAGCAGCAGCCTCACGTTTATTTTTATCTTGCTTTGCCTTGTCTAGTTTTGCATTTGCTTCATCTAATGTAGTGTTGCTTTTGCTTGCTGCACGACCAGACTTGCTAGAACCTCCGCTAGATGATCCCACTCCACTTCCGTCAGATGTCCTAACTCTAGGGGCACCTGCAGCGGCTCGGGCTTCCCTGTTACTCTCACGCTTTGATCCAGCACCTGCATCGCCATCTCCACTTGCTCCCGCGTTAGATGGTTTAGTTTTATCTGCGTCTGGTTTTGCATTAGATTTTGCTCCCTTTTTTGTAGGTTCTTCTTTGTCAAATATACTAGTTTGTTTAATATCGGTGTCATCAAGTAACCGATTTATTTGGTTTTTAGCCTCTAACGATGTGCTTTTTAAACCCGCATAACTA
>Ga0209634_1001040_pt1 | contig 20797 bp, 14 predicted proteins | sample LinPmetageLP40_FD_184043 | JGI IMG/M metagenome (GOLD analysis project Ga0209634, IMG submission 184043) | Marine viral communities from the Pacific Ocean - LP-40 (SPAdes) (version 2) | ecosystem: Environmental > Aquatic > Marine > Oceanic | place: Pacific Ocean | collected 2010-08-26 | reverse complement strand
GCAACCCAATCACTATCGGCAGATTCGTCTATAGGCAAATAGTACCAAATATTATAACCACTACCTTTGCGCGGAACATATGACAACCCGTTGCCGTTGTTCAGAGGTCTATGTTTCCAATACGGCGAATCGTAAATTTCTTCAACGGGGCTAAACAATGCAGCCGACAGTCGTTGCCAAGGATATCTATCTGTAAAATAAAATTTGAAACGTTCGAGGGATCTGTAAGTCGTATGTAGAGTAGGAACATCTCCCTCTTTGTTGTTATTAAATCTTCCTGAAATATTTATAATCATTTTTTCGTCGCGTGGATTCGCTCCATCCATAATGGAACCAACCCAATAGTTAGGCAACCGGTCGACGTTACCTCTAAAGACAGTATCCCATCTAAATTCTACTTTATTTGGCTGGTAAGATGGCGATCCATAATCAATAGGTAAATTGCCATACTTGCCTAAAAATTGAACGTCAAAAGTAACTCTACGATCTATGGCGCTGTCCCAAAATGTCACCGCAAGAATTCTATACTTGCCCCAAGATTGAGTATTTAACCATTCGTCTTCGGTAACTGTCGCGTCAGATGTGTCATATATCGTAACAGTATTTCCGATAATTTCCGACTCATAATAATATCCATAGTCTTTGCCAGATGCATCGCTGTAATTTAATGCGATTTTCTGCACGTCATACCAATCGTATGCGTCTACATCATCCGCGCCTAACAACGCATAGCGCCCAGTGCCGCGATCTACTGAAGCGCTCCCTACTGTGTCGTCCGCGACCTCGCCCCGGCCGACGCCGTTATACAGTCCAATCACTGCGCCTGCTCCATCTCTATAACCATCTGCTGTCTCTTGACGATTATCATATGTAATACGCAGTCCAGTAGAATTTAAGAAGTTTGTATCTTGTGGGAGTGAATCGTGACTGAGGTATGTCCATCGCCCAAGACCATCCATATTTCTCACTTTTACATTGACATTTTTAATAATCTCATATATTAACTGTTGCCAAACTTCTGTGCCGCGGCGCAATTCGGCATCAGTGACAACAGAATATTCGCCAAACATCATAAGTCCGGCTGGGTGTAAAACTTTCTTGACAATCTTGCGCCACTCATCAATATATCTTCCAACCTTTATAACATATGAATAATCTTGCCACAAATAACTATCAGTAATTCTATTATCGGCGGACGCAAACGATCTTTGGTCTCTAAAATCTCCAGACGTAACACATAACGGACCGATGACTGCATTGACTATAGCCTGGCCATCGCCAATTCCAGTGAGATCAAATGTGGGGGCAGTATCGTAACCGATGCCAAAACCATCTAGGGAACTGTTAAGATGTGCATCATTTATTCGGATCTTATCTATCGCGCCAATATTTTTTCCATGACCGATGAATTGTGACCCAGTACCCATAGAATCATATCCTAAAGTTTCTGTCTGCACATATCCATATGGTGCTCTAAAATATCCATAACCACCAGTGACCAACTCTGTGCTGGTTATATCAGAACGCAATTTGGCAGTCCACTTAACACGTAAGGCCCTCCCGTCTGGTAATTGATAATTAGAATATACATTGGTAACAGAGTCATAAATTCTCAAAGATATTTTATTTCTATTTGACGCAGGGGCATCGGTATCATATATGATATATTCCAAATTGTCAGAAAGAGTTGCATACGCCGTTATTTTTACTGTATCATTTTCGGCAAGTGCGGGAGAGAACGTAATAGTTGTTCCACTGGTTGCAGTAAATCCGCTGATGGCTTTTACGCCATTTATTTTTATTGTAATAACTTGATCGGGATCGTAGTCAATATAATGTGTTGTCTGCGAATCGGTTGCAATAAAATTATCTACAAATGGAAGCGATTGTCTGACATATTCAACACTCGGAACTGGATTCACATATATTGGCGACAGCGCCCCACCAGATTTGGGGTTTTCAGTTCCGTCATCGGTTATCAATGTGTCGGATCCAGACACATATTCCTCGTATCTGCGTCCAGAAGTAAATCTGAGACTACCGAAAAATCCAACAGTATGATTGCCAACACCAAAGTTTGCAGAGTAACCTTGGCGGCCACCCAAATAAACCGATGTACCAGAAACATATTCTAACAAATTCTCATTTACTGTATCTACTCTTTTTTCATTGAGGTATAAACTCGTTTCTCCATTACTGAAATATATTGCAATATGACACCATTCGCCAAACGAAAGAACGGGAGATACGAGGTGGTTGGCATGTCGCCCTGTTGCAGATCCGCCGCTAGGCGTTCCATCAGATTTAGATAGTTTTATCGTACCGTCTGGACGTTGTGTTAAAAGAGTTTTTTGAGCTCCACCAAGTAATTCGTTGAATGATAACAATCCAGATTCAATATCCCCAAGAGTCGTTATGGCAGTTGATTTTCTGAAATACCAGAAATCAATAGTCAGTTCATCATTTGTTAAATGCTCCGCAAACTGTTTATCTATATCATCAGTTCTTAAATAGCCATGATTAGTGTATAGGGCGATATTGCCGACTTGATCCAACTTGGAAGTAAATCCATCCTTAATCCACTGTTCTGATAACTGATCGCCGGGAATTACCAATCTATCACCGACATTATAATTTATTCCACCATTACCGCCCGAAACTGTTACAGTACAAGTTGTAGTTAAAGAGATATCGATGTCAAAAAGGGCACCTATACCTACGCGATTTTGAGGTTTTACTTCAGTCACCTGATCTGCATTAAGAGCTGTGCCGACAACGCTTGATATACCAGTAATTCCGCCCGAGGCGTCTACATCAGATACAACAAATGTTAAGTTATTGGCAGATGTTCCGCCAAAGGCTGTACCTAATATTGTCAAAGTTTCGCCAACAATATAGTTCCTACCACGGTCTGTTCTTGAAGGTAGTCTGACATCATATGTTGTGCCACTCTGTACAACATTTACTTGTGCATCAAATCCAGACCCTCCCGATAAAGTTGCCCCGTAAACTGTCTTAACTACATCTGGTAAGACATAACCACTTTGTATAGTAAACGTGTCAATAACACCGCCGACAGCAATACCACTTGTCGTAAACAATATAATTCTGCCTTCGTCGTCAACGGAGTCCACTGTTATGAATAGTGTGTTTGATGCATCAGTACCACCCAAATCGCTGCCAAGAATTTTAAACACATCTCCGACTGCATAACCTGTTGTTGGTGATAAAGTAGAACCATCCAAATCGCTCAGTAAAACGGCCTGTTTGTGGGTGTATGGTATTTGTGTATCGACATCCCATACGGCACCCGTACCATTTTTTGTGGCGACAGTGTATCCAGTGGAATTTATGTCAGTATATACGCCACCGCCAGAAACACCAGTAACACTGACAAAAATGTCGTTTACCCCATCTACTCCAAGCGCGCCAAGATCGCTACCTCTAATTTTTACAGTATCGCCAATTACATATAATTGCGATGCGGTATTAGAGTTTGATGTAACACTTAACGTGTTGTCAGTTTTGTTCCATGCAATATCAAATAATAATCCAAATCCCCTCCCGCCCTCTAATCGTGCTGGTTGTTTTTGTAAATTTACTGTGAGTGGAAAGATAGATTGCGAATTTGCTGGTAAAGATAGTGTGTCGTTCTCTCCGGCTGATGTTATTGATATATTAGTAATTGCGCCATCGGCATCTACGGATGAAACTGTAAATTTCAAATCTGCACGATATCTAGTTTCTGTCACAGAATTGTGATTTAAATTTATAAGTTCTGGTGTCGGATTTGATACCGACATGTCCGAACTGCTATATCTAAGTGACGTAACACTACCTTTTTGAGCTTGGTTTGTATAATAACCCCAATAAGGAGTGCCATCTTTTAAAAGTTTTCTGGTCGGATCATAAAAATTCTCAAACCCATGCAGATAAAACACATCGTCCTCAAGAAAATCTACATTTTCTATTGACACTAAAGTATTCAAGGCGTTACTCGGATATGGAAGCGGAGTCGTTCCATTCGGATCTTGTTTATTGTCATCGTCCATTGTTGCAAGATCGATTTCAAATATCGTTTCTGGATATTCGCCTGCATGTGGATTTTGCACGAAAACGACTTCATAATTCTCTTCTTCGCCACGGACATCGGGGAACAGATTGAATTCACCAGAACCGCCGAGTCCATCTGCATTGAATTCAATCTGTTCCCCGATGATGTATCCATCGCCACCAGACACAATTTCTAAATTGTCTATAGAACCTATAGTCGTGTGGTGGATATATGCTGCAAATCCTTGTCCACTACCACTACCATTTGTGGCAAAATAATTTTGCAGGGCAACATTTCTTGGATAATTGGTTCCTGCATTAATAATGTCAAATCCGACTACACAATTATAAAGTTCTTCAGAATAACTTGTGCCATCCTGTTGCTCTACTGTTATATTCTCTTTAGGCAAAAACTCGCCTACTATATTAGTGATATAATATTCTCTGAAGGCGGTCGAATTCAACATGTTGTCTTCAAAACTCTGCACAGTAGCAGTGGCAGAAGAGGTCTGACCTGTTATACGATAAGGACTTTCGATTGGTACACTTGTCGGACTGTTCTGCACATACGGTTTTGTTCTAACGCTGGTGGTAGTGTCCCATTCGTTGTCGCTCAATTTAAATGTATAATTTTTTGGGTAGTAAAATTCTATGGGTTCGTTAAACAAGGCCCGAAATAAAAACCTATACGAATCTTCAGAACCTTTAGATTGATAAAAGTCTTTCATATATTTCAGAAAATTTGCCTGATTTGTATAGCTACCTTTTTTTAATTTTGATTCAGAAGCAATCTGAGCAACGGCCACATCGCTAGTATCCACTCCAACCGCAGGCGTAATTGTTGCGAGTCGAAATCTTACCTTGATAAGATCATTAATACTATAAATGTCTGGATTGCCGATACTGTCTACAAATTTAAGTTTATTTCCCGAAAGAGTATAATCAATATTTTCTGTCAATTCTACATAATCACCCAAATCGCCTAATGGGTCTTTCGCAGGCGATGTCAAAAATTCTGAAATGTCAGCGGCGGTAGTAAAACCGCCCCGCGCAGAACCGTTAGAATTAATGAAAACTCTGATATTTGTTACAACCGTTTCATAGTCACCACCAAAATAATAAAACGGATTAAAATAGTCCATATCAAAAACAGAGGAGACTCCATCCGTCAACCAATGTTGATCGGAAATACTTTCGACGGTGGTCCCGGCATCACCCTCTTTATTTCTGTTTTGATTTCTTTCTGTTGCCGTTTCGGCATTGGATTTTATTCTTACGATAGTAGGCCATACTGAGGCCATTTCATCCTTAAACATGGAAGTAAAAATATCAATAGTCGTATCAATATCTGCAAAACTCTCAAGTTTTGATGCCCTTTCCGAGGGATTCGATTCTTCAGACATCCATTCATAATACAATTCTAAAAATCGGACAAATATTTTATAATCTTCATCAGATGAAATATATTGTGGTAGTTGAGTTTTTATTTGATTTGCGATATTCGATATATTACTTTTTTGCATTTTTAGTATCCACTACCCGATCCTACGTTAGTGCCATAAACTCTCGTAACAGATGTCGTGGGTGCGACACTATCAGAGATTGTACCCATCGTATTGTTAAAACTTGTTTCGACAGATCTTGATACCTGAACTCTCTGTGTTGAAATTTCATAATTTTCATTAAATTCGTCTGTGTCTGGTAGCATGGTAATCTCTAGTTCGTCGAGATCTAAATAAATTATTTGATTTCTGACAGGGAAGATATCATTTGATGCGGGATCAGCCACAACGCCTATTGAGTCCCCCTGTAGTACGCTTGTAATTGCGACACCGGATATTACTATCGTTCCGGTTGTGTAGTTTATAGTGCCTCCCAGCGTTGCGCTATATACCTTTGTGTTGTTTCCGGTGACTGTGTAAAATCTGATACTACCAAGACTGTTATCATCGAGATAGTAAATCTCTGATGAACCGGCAACATTAAATCCATTAGAATACACGCTGCCTGGTTGTAGTGCATTGCTAAAGTTAAATGTGTACTCGGCCACAGTGTTATATGTGACAGACTGTTCGTTGATAAGAGACATGGTAGTTAAGTTATTTGTTATCGAGGTGTCCGTTTCATCAATTGTGGCCAATAATTGCGAATATCTAAAATAGCTATTAAAATCGTTTAGAAATTTTCTGTTGTATTCTATAACCGAATTTCTAACTGCCAGTTTTAACTCGCTCTCTTCTATTAGCGTTGACTCATCGTCATATTTCACTTGGATAGTTAATTTTAGGCGTAAAAATTCAGGATCCATGATAACTGGTTTCAGAGACACTACCGAATAATTCCTCATCAGTTTGGTAATAATATCGTCTTTTTCAGACGAAGACAAATACAATCCCTTGCTAGGTTTGATCGACATAAAAATTCTGCCATATTGTGGTGGATCGTTATCTTCACCACCCCACACATTCATAGATTCTGCTTGTGGGAAAATTTTAGGAATAATTGTCATATAGTCGCGCACCGTGACGGCTCGATTTTGTCCCTCAAAAGTTCTTGGTGCGTAAAATCTAATTGAGTCTGTTGTTTCTCTGTCTGCGCCACCGAAAGTTCTACCTATAATAGTTAGATTGTCCGGCGCGGCTGCCTCAGTAGAAAGTTTCAGACCAGCGACACCGGTCTTTCCAAGCAGATTCATACTACCCGTCAACCCATTTACTACTGCACCATCGGTGATCAGGTATGTCAACGAAACAACATTGCCCGTTATTAACTCTTTTCCGAGCACACCGTCACCAAACACCACTTCATATTTTTCTTCATGAGATTCTTGCAAGAAATATGTTCTCGATATGTCAGACAATTTCATGGTGTCAGTATTGAGTTTAAATTCTTCGAAATAAGAACTTTCCCGATTTTCACACGAAAATACTCTTAACGAGGTTGTATCAACATTCGAATTTGACATAAAAAATTTCTGGTTGGGGTCTGCCGTGTCTACTACATAATTTTCGACAACCTCGACACCCTGCACGACCACAAGATCAAAAATTTCATACACATGTTTATATGTACCATCGCCCAAATCTTCGACTCTTTGTCTGTCAACAATTCTGGTTATATCCGGAACAAATCTATAGTCAATTCCCAAATCAGAAAATTTGAATACGAAATCTCTATTAATTTTAAGAACAGATAATTCCGTATTACTCCTGCCCGTACTGTTTGTTATTTCAAAGGTTGCCGAAATTGTCGCCCTTGCAGATCGTGCAGATGTTGGTAGGTATCCAAGCAGTTTCGCCTTAGATGCAACATTGTTTCTCATCCGCGCCGTGTCTAAAAACATTTCATTTGCAATCATGTTAAGATAGAACGAATTGTAGTATGTGTTATATGCCAAGAGATCGGTCAAACTACTAAGAGCAGATCCCTCGAAACTGTAGTCACTGAAAGTTTCGTCCGCGGCCATATAGTTGGTAATAGAATTTTTAATAGAATTAAAATCTAATTCTGATATGTTAATATTTTTTGCCATCTATCTTACTCTTTTAAGTTTTAAGTTGTATGTTATCGCCTCAGGCATTGGAATTACCTTATATAAAATTTGAATATTTACTTCGTTTCTATCTACAGAACTTGCAGTTGCTTTACCACCAACCACCCTCCGCAACTTCTGCTCTCTTAAAGACATGGAGTCTTTGTCTGGCGTTAGACTCACACCCAAAACCAAAATTCTTGGTTCATAATTATTCAATGCCGCTTTGATTCTCTCAGTTATATTTATTTCCAATGCGCTGGTGCCATCTCCGAAAAATGGAATTTGTTCAAATAAAGAATGGTAAATATTTCCGCCAAACGAAGGGTCGAAAGGCCGTTCACCTTTGTTGGTCAAAATAATATTTGCGATACTTTGTTCAATAACAGGAAATCGAGATCTTCTTGTATTATCAATCAGTGTTCTGATATCAGTTTTTTTACCAATAAGTTGCCTCTTGGTAAATTTAAAATCAAAATCTTTATGAGTAATTGTGTGATCGGTCATTTTAATTTCCTATGGGTTTAAATCTATTCGGGGTGCCTTTATAGTAGTGTTGCCACCACTCTTAGTATCAAGGGTCTTTCCAATGTCTGCATTCACTGCACCCGATATTTTAATATTAACATCTTTATCGACAACAATATTTAGTGTACCACGCACATATATGTTATCATTACCAAAAACGATCTCATAATTGTCTTTAGTCACTTTCGTAACCATCGAACCATCGGGGTGCATTTCTTGAAATGTACCGGTTCTATGTTCTGTGTTTATTCTTTCACCGCCTGGAGTGTCATCGAATTCCTGAAGGTGTCCACTTTCGGTAAATAAAACTTTATTATACGGATATTCGGCCGCGAATGGAGCTGCAGGCTCTGAAAACAATTCCGTAGTCACTTGAGTTCTATTTTTTTCTTGTACGGCATGTGGCTTTGGTGGTTGGGTGCCGCTGCCACCAGTGCCCTGTGGTGCGTTAGTATAACCATCTGTAGTTGTCTGTCCAGCGGCCTCTGCGGCATCCTTCTGCGCTTGACTAGACGAATCCTGTATAGAATCTGGTGCTTTTTCCCACACCACCTCACCATCGGTTAGGTTTGAAGTCTTGGGACCACCATCATCGCCAGATGTCCCTGCTACCGTTGCTCTGAAAACTGTCTGTTCGATAAATGCAGAGCCATCAGCACCTTTTAACATTCTACGGGCATTAGTTTCGTGTCCATCCATTTGGTTATTGACTTTATCCCTAACTGTACCTTTCGCGCCCCCAGCTCCAGCATCAGACCTACCATAATATTTCTCGCCAACACCACCGGCATTAATTGCAGAATAGACTTCTAATCTACCCATACCAGATTTCACACCATGAGCCCTTAAATATTTTACAACAGCGCCGGATGGTCCTAGTTGAGAATCAATCGCCCTTTGTTTTGTGCTAAAATCGACACCGTGCTCTTCTGCCTGCGGTTCTCCGAATTGGATATATCCGCGATGTGTGCCCCATTTTGTAGTCGGGCCTTTTTTCTGCGGATCAAGAGTACCACCAGTTTCATAAGACATAACAGTACCGAGGTCGAGTGCGGAAATTCCTAGTGTCGCCGCGGCAGAGATCGTTCCACTTCTAACAGTCCAAGGTGGGCCACCCTCGCCCTGATTCTTTTTTTGTTCCTCCGTTAGTGCCGGAGTCCTAACATAGTCTCCCTCATTATAGGAGTTTGTGGGTATCCATTCATCAATATCGGCAGAGGGTGGTGGAGCACCCTGTGGTGTTGGTGATGGCGCTGTACCACCTGACGGATGGCCATATTTTTGCGAACTCGTTTCACTACTTACCGCATTGGGATTTGACGGGGTTTGTGCCCCCGTAGCGGGATCTGGCACAACACCATTTCTTTTTAATTTTACCGAACCACGTTCTCCGGATGCCATACTAAAGTGCATTGCATCTTTTTTACTGTTCCAATCACCACCCCAACCGAGGCCATATTTTGCCGCAATCGCTGAAGAGTTTTCCGGCATGTCCGAAATAAAAGTGTTACTATATGGGTTTTCCTTTGGGTTGATATCAATCGCAGCACCAGATGCATGATAACTCCAAGCACCAGTTCCGGCCGCGCTCTTCCTATGCACATAACCACCTATACTGTAAATTGTATATCCATCGGGATGGTTTGGTGCTGGGGTTTTTTCAAATTCATTGATAAACGCCTGAAAGTTATCTGCATATGCAGTTGCAATATATGTGCTCTTACCATTTTTAGTTGTAATTTTTGAAAGTCTTTCGCGGTTTGTTGCATCGTCGGCAACTTCACCCTCGTTCATGGCCTTACCATGATTTGAATGTTGTGCTGTGCCCTGTCCAGCGCCTGCATTATCACTGGCACCTGTATCAACACCAACGCCGCGAGCATACCTGCTCACATCTGCCTCGCCCTGTGTGGACGCTCCAGGCGTCCTCTCATCAGTCGATGGATAGAGTCCATCACCGGACCCTGTAGAATTGGGCCCGGGCTTTCCATAAACAGTACCCCAAATAATTGCGTCCTGTCCCATCTCCCCATCTCTAAAAAATCCCATAACCCAAGAGCCTGGAAGCGCACCTGTTGGCGATTGTCCTATACCAGAAATGGCAGCAGAAGTAATTGGCATAAGTGCTGCACACCAAGGAAGTTGGTTTGTAGGCAATTCGGATTTATCGTCTGTGTGCCAACCAAAAATTCTAACTCTGACTCTACCTAAGGCTTCTGGATCGACGACATCCTCAATAATTCCTTGCCACCACGTCAAACCTTCGCGTCCCGTAAAATAATTCATTTTGCTCTTCCCGACGATTTGACATCACCTTTTGGCACTGGTTTTTCTTTCGGCAACTCTGTGTTGAAAGAATCTTTTACCAATTCCAAGTCTTGTTCATATTTTCCAAGTAATATCCTATGCTGAATTGCAGTGATAAGATATTTTCCACTATAATAATCGTTAGTTTCGTCTGGGTCGGTGGTGCTATACGAAGGTATTTGCAATTCTATCATGTCACCAACAGTCAATTTATGATCTCCAAATATAGTAATTCTACTTTTAATATTCCTCATTAGTTGTTGAAAAAATACTCTTTGAAGAAAAATCTTTTCCATATTAAACATAGGCGATCCTGATTGTATTTCTATTTCTGGTTGGATGTATAAGGTTTCCGGTTTGTATTGTCGTCCCTCACCAGTAACATCGTGTATAGGCCCATCATTCATGTATTGATATTTATCATTATCTTCCCAATAAGAATGAACATGTTCCTTTTTCTGTCTAGTCATAAGATCTATCGTGTGCAGTTTAGTATTATACATACCATTTGTTATGTTGTCAATTACCGAAAAGGCAGAATCGAAACTATAATTTATGATTTGTTTATTTGAAACATTTGGGTCGAGAGTATTATTTGGCATATCGCCCACGGTAAATGCGTTTTTAGGTTCCTGTTGCGTATAATATTCTAAAGGTTTGAATTGATAATCTTTTGTAGTTTCAAAAAACATATATGAAGAAGTTTTATAGGTGTCAGAAAATGCTCTCTGTGTTAAAAACGCCAGAGCCCGCATTGGGGTAAAGTTGGGAATGACAAACGCAGTTTCATTCTCATATCTGTCATCACTTTCTTCAAGTTCGAGGGTTTTCTTAGACTCTAGTTTGTCAAAACATTTTTGTGCAATTTCTGTCGCGCTCCCAGTAAATTGTTTTGATATTCTAGTCTCAAAATTCTTTATCACATCTTCTGTAGTTAAATGCAAAGTAAAATTCATGGTGCTGCCTACAACAGTCACATCGGAAATTTTACTTACTATCATATTCAATAATGTGCTTGAGTCATCAATATTTTTAGAAGAATATTCGAGATCGAATTTTTCTTGTCCGATAATGGGCATATATCTCATCATCCCACTCGTATCAGCAAACGACACAGTGGCAGTAACGCTGGTTGAAAATATATCTTCATACACCCGTATTGTTCTATAAAACGGAATAAGGTTTGCTTCATCGAACCCATTATGGGCTGTCAGTTTCATTTCTCTAATTTCAAAATCGCCTGCGCGATTATATGCCGTCTCCGCCATTATTTAATAATCCTTTTCCATTCTTTAACGAACTGATCTGCAATTTCTTGACGAATAATTTTTATTTCTCTAAATTTTTCGTTTTCTTTGTGTTTCTCATCCCATCTAGAAAACATAGTATATGAAAGTCTTTCTACGTTTTCTAATAGGGCATAGGATTCGTTCGAAATATTATGTCCAAGATCATTATGCATATAATGTACCGGAGTTTTCTTTGCGATGTCTAAAGGTAAAACTCGCAGTTCTTTGGCCAAAGGAATCCAACCAGATCTAAAACTATCAGTTTGTGGTGAAATATACAAACCGTTCCAAATATACCAACTATCTTTGATTCTTGCAAGATTTCCCGCACCCCTACCATTATATCCGTCTAAAGAATTGGAATCTGTGCCTTCGACATAATGTTGTGACGTTGCATTTACAACATTAATTCTGCCCGAGGCTCCTGTGTCCGAACAGTGATAGTAAATATAATCCGGTGCGTCTGCTGGTACTTCCCATGTGGCAATACCATCGCCGAGCCTACTGATATTAAGACCTTCCCTATATTCCCCCACATATGCATTTTTCTGCCACGCCCCAATTGCCCGTGTTGACAAATAAAACTTTGTCTGATTCGAAAACCAAACATTGAAAACCGCCGTATGATTTCTATACACGGTTATAGTTTTACCCCCCATTGGTTCCGGAGATGTTGGAGTTGACACATTTATCGCTGTAGGCGCATAGTAGTCGTTTAAAGTCATTGTGAATTCTTGATCGTAAGTCGTTCTTTTTGGCAATCCGTTATATACAAAATTCCAAGAATTTGTCCCTGCGGCCCACTCATAGGTCTTGTCAGTATTTTCCACATAAACAACTTGTCCGTCAAAACCGACCTGTGGTAGTTGCGGAAGTTGATCAATTCTTTTAAGTTTTTTATGTGGCATCTTATCTGGTCTGTATTGTGCCAGTATAGTATCTAAAACTTCGGTATCGTGTTGTGGCCATTCAGAATACACATCTTTAATGTCATTAGCGAGCAGTATAATCCAAGACAATTTAGGATCTCCATAATATCTATATGCAAGATTTTCTGGGGTGTCGCCACTTTGGAGAACGTAGTGGACGATGTTTCTACTATCTCTCATATATTTTTTAAGAATATATGCATAAGTGAAGATATTTTTAGCATCTACAGGAGTTTTAGTTCTGTTTATGTCGTATTTAATATTGGTAATATGGTTAAACATTTCTTAATACCCCGCGGCCGCGTCTGATTTAGTAACAAGTTGTACCTCTTGAAACGTCAAATTCATTGCAATCACTGAAGGTGCGCCCGTATTCTTAAACTTGCCAAATGAACCATTGCCCCCAAAAGTGACTTCACAATCAGTCAGCACAGATGGTTTTATCTTATGCAAATAATCTGCTGGAGCTCCATTTATAAAATATTCTATTTCGAAATAATTTGGTGGTGTAAAAAAACTTCCAGAAGCATTTACGTCTGGAAGCATCTGAATACGAAACCATTTTATAATATCTGCCATTTGAGCGCTTTCGGACGCAGTTCGTGGCATTATGTTATATTGATACGAAAAAGTTCTATATTCAACACCTTTAAATAGAACATGTCTGTTTGCCGCGGCAGAGGTCATGCCGGCGGCCTGCAATCCCACTTCAGCACTGTCGCCACCCAGACTACCTAAAATTCCAGCGGCGTCTGTACCAATTCCCAGAATCTTATCAAGTGCGTTGACCTCCCCATCAGAAAGATTGGCCGTCTCCCCCATAATGCCTGAAAGTAAACTGCCGTTGGCCGTTCCTTCGTAGTTTGATTTAGAAGAATTGGCCAAACTTTCCGGTATAAACAATTTTACATTTCCTTGCGGTTCCAATGCCGCAGTGGCACTACCGGCGGATGTCATAGAAGTATAGCCCGGAACATTATTCGAATATGCCTTAAAGGAAATAAAATCAGTATCCTCAGAACTTCCGCCCTCGGCGTCTGATGGAAAAGATGCAGAAAAATTGGCAAGTGAGCTCGCATCACCCGCGACCGCTCCACCCATTCCGCCCGGGCCTTGCTCCCTGTTCATGTTCGACTGCTGCCATGCAACATTCATCGGTGCTTTTGCCATAAATAGTTCTCCTAAATAGTTAAATATATTTATAAAGGTTTTTGGTAGTCGAAATGAGAAGGTTCACATATAAAGGAAAATATAATCCGACGAACGGCGAAAAATATGTTGGAAATACAAAAAATATCGTTTATCGTTCCATGTGGGAACGTCGATTTATGAAATATTGCGATGAAAATCCTGAAGTCCTTAGTTGGTCGAGCGAAGAGTTGGTTATTCCCTATTTATCTCCGGTTGACCGAAAATTGCACAGATACTTTCCAGATTTTTTAATAAAAGTAAAAAGAGGCGATAAAACTCAAACGATAGTCATAGAAGTCAAACCTAAAAAAGAAACGAAACCACCAAAGAAAAAGAAAACAATTACCCCCAGATATCTATACGAAATGAAAACGTGGAGCGTGAATGAAGCAAAGTGGAAAGCCGCAAATACATTCTGTTTGGATAGAAAATGGGAATTTAAAATTATTACAGAGGATCAAGTAGGAAGATAATGTCAGATTTTACCCCATTACTCAAAAGATTAGAAGCCCGAGGCATTCGTCCAAACACAAATGCCGCGCGAAATTGGTTTAGAACTAAAGTGAGCGAAACCCGAATATCAAGAAAATCTCTGTTGGCAGATAGCACAAGAGGATTTTCTGGATTGGAACTCGGCGCGATGTATTGTTATTCATACGATCCCAAGTGGAAATTAAAACTAAAATACTACGATGAATTTCCACTCATTTTCGTCATAGAAAAACTTAAAGATGGCTTTGTTGGAATCAACCTACATTATGTCTCACCACAACGAAGATTGTTTATTATGGAGTCTCTTTCTAAAGTTGTCTCCGACACACGGTACAACAAAGAAACAAAATTAAAGATTTCGTATAACATTCTAAAAGCTTTGTCTAAATATAACGTAATCAAACCCTGTCTGAAACGATATCTATATACTAAAGTCAAAGGAACCTTTGTAAAGATAGATGCAAACGAATGGGATGTTGCGGTATTCTTACCGGTCCAGAAATTTCAAAAGGCACCTGCCGCCAAAGTTTGGGCAGAAAGTGCAAGGAGTCGTTAATAAATGTCTTTCAATCCATCAATATCAACCTTTGTATCTGAAATAAGCAAAAAAGGACTGTTGCACGCCAACAGGTATATATTATCTATCAACGCCCCCGAGGCGATAAACACTGGTGCTGACGGTGGAAATCAAGACATGCAGTATAGAGTTGCAGACTTTACATTGCCCGGAAAATCCGTTTCGACCGTAGAAACAAAAGTGTATGGACCGGTCAGACAGGCACCATATGCAATGACATATGACCAAGTAACATTCAGTCTGCTATTAAGCGAAGGGCTATCGGAAAGAGAATATTTTGAAAGATGGATGAATTTAATTGTTGACTATGAGTCGCACAAAGTTGAATATGCAGAAAAATATTTAGGGGATATGACACTATCTGTATATAATGCGGCAGGGGATATAAAACAGGCATACAATTTTGTAGATGCGTTTCCACTCGCATTGGGCGATGTTGCGTTTGCATATTCAAACGAAGAACCTGCCACCTGCCAAATCACAATATCTTATCTAAAATATATTTCCAGCATGACGCACGAAAATGCGGCACGTAGTGGGTCAGATGTCGCAGATCTAGTAAAATCGACAGTATCTTCACCAGATACTCCAAACTCATTGACTGCTGGATATCAGGGTGCAAGGAAGGCATCTGACAGGACAGTTAAAAAATTAGAAAATGCAAAAAGTACTCTGGAAAATGGCAAAAGAAGTTTAGAAGAGACGGTCAATCAAAGAGTAAGTTCTGCACTAAATATTGAGAGCAAAGCAAAAGAAAGAGTCCGATCGTTTGGAAGTCGTTTCGGCCGTTAATTAACTTATGAGGAAAAATTATGTTACCACGGATTGATACACCAACGTATGAAATTACATTACCATCTACAGGTATAAAAACAAGGTTCCGGCCATTTTTAGTAAAAGAAGAAAAAATACTATTAATGGCTCAGCAAGGAGAAGATATAGAAGAAAAAATACACGCAATAAAACAAATAATTCGAAACTGCCTAATTGAAGATATTGATATTGACAAGTTGGCGACATTTGATATCGAATATTTGTTCGTTAATTTGAGATCTAAATCTGTAGGAAATATAATAAACCTAACATATAAGAGAACAGAGTGTCCAGACAAAGATGGTGGAGCAGGGGATTGTGACATACCTTTTACGATGGATCTGGAAAATGTTGCGGTTCAAGAAACCGATGAAAACCACAGCACTACTATAGAATTGACCGACAGAATTAATTTAGTAATGAAATATCCAGATTTTCATATACTTAACAGCATTTTGCAGTCAGAAAATTATGATGACATTGTGGAAGTCATTGCAGGGTGTATTGAGTACATAACGGAAGATGACGAGGTATTAAACGCCACTGACTACACAACACAAGAACTTGTGGATTTTATCGAAAATCTGACACAAAATCAATTTGCGTCTATCAATGATTTTTTTGAAACTATGCCCGAAACAAGTTGTGCGGTAAATATAAGATGTAGAAAATGCGACTTTAAAAAAGAAATGAAAGTGAGCGGTGTGGCTGATTTTTTTTCCTAACCTTAAATCATGAATCCCTAATAAGTTTGTATAGGAATAATTTTGCACTAATGCAACACCATAAATATAGTCTGAGTGAGTTGGAAGGTATGATTCCGTGGGAACGCGAAGTCTATTTAAATTTATTGATAACTTATATAAAAGAAGAAGAACAGAGAAAAGCACAAAATCAATAAAGGACCACGAAATGGCACCGAAAAAATTTGAAGAAAATAGTAAGTATGCACATCTCGACAAGGACGGCGATGGAACAGTAAGTGATGAGGAAATGGCGATGGAAAGACAAATGATAGAATTAGAAGATCTGCGTAGTGATATGGAAAATGAAGATAAAAAACAAGACGCTCAAAGAGCGATGGCTTGGTTTGCTTTATTTGGAATGTTACTATATCCGTTCGCAGTCGTAATTGCAGTACTTATTGGGTTAGACAAGGCCGCCAGTATTCTGGGGGATATGGCACCAACATATTTCGTATCAGTCGCAGCAATCGTTGCTGCGTTCTACGCAAAAGAAGTAATGGGTAAAAAATAAATGGCAGATCTCGCATCAGTAACCGCAACACTGCAAAGAGAAAATGAGGCGGCGCTTGCTGCGTCCTTGGAAAACGCTAGCTCGGCGTTGCAGTCGTCTGGTGCGAGAGCCGCCTTCGACGAATTGACAACTATTTTAGATAGTCAAGAAGAGAGGACTGTTGAAGAATACAAAAAAACCCAACAACGTGTTGCTTCTCTACAAAGGTCTATCAGAAATCTCGAAGGATTGTCGAGGGCGGAAAGTGCAGCACTAAACCAAACTATGAAAGATGCACAGAATAGTATCAATCAAAATTCAAACTTTAAATCGACCGTGGGCGATGTCGTAAAAGGTGCTGCCAAAGGTGCTACTGGTGCATTGGGGAATTTAATTTCGGGTGCGTTATCCCAAAGTCCGATTCTTGCATTTGGTGCGAGTTTTATCGGTGAAAGAATTTCACAGTTTAAAGAACGCAAGGCAGCACAAAAGGCAGAAGAGGACCAAAGAGTAGAAAGACTTGCCGTTCAAGAACAGACCGAACAAAAAGAAATGCAGGTTCTTAGAGAAAGTATATCAAATGAAGATGCAATTCGGGCGTCAAATAAAACTCAAGAAGAAATTCAACGTGACGCCGCGGTGTCGGGGGTGTCCGAACAGGAAATAATAGATCAAGAAAAAGATATTATTATTAGGAAGGCCCAGGCATCGAAAGAGGCAGAAGATGCCGAAATAGCGGCCCGTAAAAATTTAGAAAAGATAGCGGAAAGATATGGAATATCTATATCCGATGAAGAAAATTCACGGCCCGCTCCTACACCAAATGACAATATACCCGCTCCTACACCAAATGACAATATATCACCGGCCGCAGTTCAAGACATCCCGTCCGCAACAGAAGAAATTGAAAATACGGACGCACAAACTGTTAGAAGAGGGCGGGGCCCGGATCTACAACCAAGAGCACGGCGGGGAACATCCGACAATGAGAATATTTCTACACCGGCGGAGGGTATCACAACCGACACGGCATCCACGCAAGGCGAGTTTGGCACCGATGGAGAGGTGACACAGCTCACAGAAACCCAATTAGAATTTCAACCGTTTCTTGAAAAAATTTATGACGAATTGGTCTGGCAAAGAGAAAATGCAGACAACCCCAATTCGTTAGAAATTGAAGAGGCGAGAGAATTACGCCGTGAAAGAAAAAAGAGACTTGATATCGAATTGGCACAACTCAAGGCAATGCAAGAAGGGGCGCGAGGCGGCGCTGGTGGCAGGGGTGCTGCTGGTGGTGGTGGAAACGAAGGAAGTTTGCTAGACACTATTGGTGATATCGGTGGGGGTATTGCAGCACTTCAAGGATTAAAAGGCGCGTTTAAACTATTTAAGAAAGGGGGGTTCAAGGGTCTAGTAAAAGGAATTCCTGCCCTTCTTGGATTATCGACGGCGTTAAATGTTGTATCAGATGTTACAGATGTTGTACCAGATATTTCTAATACAACGACCACTTCAGGAAATAATCAACAGGGTACAAATAATCAACAGGGTACAAATAATCAACAGGGTACGGGCTCAGGCAGAAACACTAAAAATTCAAAACTTGGAAGATTGAAGAACTTTTTTTCATCTATGGCAACAAAAATCAATCCTAAAGTCCTAGCAGGAACCGCTGTTGCTGGAGCTGGAGCCGCCGTAGCGGCCAACCAATTTTTGTCTGATGATAGTGTTGACACTCCTGATAAAAATAAGAATATTTCCACGGCCCCAGACGAATTTGACGGCGTTGATAGAAAAACTTCTACAGAACAGAAAAATATGGAGGCACCAAAAGGTACTGACACCGGAGATCTACAGGCACAAGAAACTACAAGACAAGCCGATTTAGACAAAAACCGTATTGCGGATGCAGAAACAGAAAAATTCAATCGAAAAAATAATGTTGTCGAGTTAGATCCCGCAAAGCCCAAATCTGTTCCGGTTGCCGCCAACGCAAATGTAAAACCCGACACAAACATGCCTACCAAATCCGCATCCAGTTCGCCAAAAGTAAGTGCGAAACCCAGAAGTGGGGGTGGTGGACTTCAAACCGCAAAGGACTTAGTGGGAAAGAAGGCCGCTGGTGCTGCTGCGGCCATATCAAATGTCGTGAAAATTCCAGATGCCGCATCTAGCGTTGTGGAAACAGGCAAGAAAATCGCGCAAAAGAAAATGAAAGGTATTTTAGGGAAAAACTTCACTAAGATGGCAACAAAGATGGTGCCCGGCCTTGGTATACTTACGGGTCTCGGTTTTACCGCTGGAAGGCTTTGGGATGGAGATTTTCTTGGTGCCGCGGCAGAAGGTGCTGGGGTATTTTTACCTAGCGTATCAGGCGCTGCGCTTGATATTGGTTTAATGGCAAGAGATTCATATAATGATTATTATAAAACGCCAGGCAATGATTTTCCGTTAGAGGATGATCTTGCAAATAATCCAGTACAGGCACAGGCCCGCCTCGATGAAATTACTGCAATGGCTAAAGATATGGTTCTGGGGGCGGAGAAACAAGTACAAGACTTCAATGCACAAGAACATAAAAGACAAGTCGCAGAACTCGAAGGAAAAATTGCGGCGGATAAAGAAATTGCAGAAAGCAAAGACTTTGCGTGGTATGAAAGTAACAAACCACGACTGGCGAAAAGACGTATGGCACAGAATGAGAAAAAATTAGAAGAACTGAAGCAAAACAATCCTGCGGCATCGGCATCACCCGTTCCCGCACAGGCACCTATTCGTCCCGATGCAAATAGCGAAAGTGGATTAAATGCAGACGTTGCAACATCCGCCGCAGCACCTGTTGCAGCCGCAGCAGCCGCAGTACCAATGGCCACCGAAACAGAACAGGATAATGTAAGTTCTGCTGAAACAAATTCTACGGATTTGCCTAGTAACAATATGAAACTAACTGATGGACATACTATCAAACCACCTTTGGGATGGGTTAACGCAGGTGGCGCAACTACTGCCGACGGAAAAGTTACATATGAGATGTTACAAAATCCCCCAGCTGGAGTTAAAGATTCACTGGTCAGAACGGCAAAAAAGAGACTTGTATTGAGAGCAAAGGCGAGAAGACCCGATCTAGTTGTAGGAATGGGTGGGGGTAGTACGCAAGAACAATCTGCTCGGAGCCAAACGGCCGCGGCAATGCCTGGCGGAAGGTCTAGTTCTGAGCTGGAAAATGTTAGTGGAAACAGCGACCGACTTTCAAAAAATGAAAATGCAACCCTAATGAACCAAAACGCTCTGGACAAATCTACTGGCAATGGTTCTGGTGGAAACAACGTGGTAATCGCGCCGAAGAATAGCACAATCAACACCGTGAATAATTCTACAACACAATTATCTCAACCCAAACCAACAGTTAGAAATTCTGATCCTAGTTATGAAAAGTTTTCAAGAGGTGTGGGTAGTTTTTAATTCTTATTTTCTAATGTCCATATTGGAAGGTGCATATTGTTCTCCGTTATATGCTGGGTAAGAATTATCTTCTACCCCAGCATTACAACCGAAAATCACTACGGCAAGAAATAGGCACGAGCATAGGGTTCCGCGCTTTAACCACAGCATGAATCCATCAAAACCAATTTCTGCTTGCTCTTGTGCCTGGGCCTTTACTTCGTCGCTCATCTTTTAAAATCTTCTCTAATTTTAGTCAGTTCAATCATAAGTTTTTTTGCTTGTACATGATATCCCTGTCGTGCCAATTCTGAGGCCGCTCTTGCATATCCTACTGTTAGAAAAAATCGTTCAAATCGTTTCCAAATTCTTGACATAACCCCGTCAAACGACACAGTAGATTCCCCCA
>Ga0209634_1001037_pt1 | contig 20819 bp, 25 predicted proteins | sample LinPmetageLP40_FD_184043 | JGI IMG/M metagenome (GOLD analysis project Ga0209634, IMG submission 184043) | Marine viral communities from the Pacific Ocean - LP-40 (SPAdes) (version 2) | ecosystem: Environmental > Aquatic > Marine > Oceanic | place: Pacific Ocean | collected 2010-08-26 | reverse complement strand
GAAAATGTTATATCTCCAAAAATAAATTTAAATCATTTTTTTTTGGAGATATAACATTTTCTTTATAATTTATAATAATTGGATATAAATAATAAGTAATATAGGTAGGTAATTTTAATATTAGATTATCTATAATATTAGTAGTAAATAGTGTAACGATAAATAATCCTTGTAATGGTGCTTTTATCATTGCTTTCCCAATTAATGTGGCAGAAAAGAAATCCATAAATGATATACCTAATTGTCCAGAGGCAATTCCACATAAATCGAATGACATATTTGGCCAAGATGCTAAAAATAATATAGCCCAAAATTTATAACAAACAATTATATTTATAATTTTTGTATTTATCCAATTAAGGCAAGTATACTTAGTATTTAAACTATCCAAAATATTAATTTTTGAATATTTACTTACTATATAAGGTGGTATTTCTCCTACAGCAGTACCACATCCCCAAATAAATATTTCTAGAAAAGTTTTTAGGAGAATACTAAAAATATCTATAGTATTAATTTCTGTTAATGTTTCAGGATTTTTACAGATAAACGCACTATCCCCATAAGTATCAAAAATAGAATTTCCACATTGTTTATAGGTTAATGATACTTTAATAATATGTGGAAATAAAAATAATAATCCGGTTTGAAGACCACTACCTAATCCTATAGAAGATAATATACCTAAAATAAACCAATATATACAATTATTTAAGGATTGTAAATAATTATTAACTATATTAGAATTTTTAAAAAATAATAAATATAAATTTATTAAAATAATTAAATAGGTATTCAAGATAATTATATTTTTTTTATTATTAGAAATAAAATAAAAAATTTTATTTTTTATAGACTTATAGAAGTACGATAAAGTCAATGATGGATTTTTATATAGAGATAACATTTATAAAAAAATATAGATTATTTTTTAAGTATTATTAACTATTATCTATTTTTATAAATAAACATTATTTTTTATAAAAAAATCAAATTCTTTGAGAAAACAAAATTATATCTTACCATAACATATATATATAAAATATTAAATTAAAAATATTTTAAATGTTTTTAATTTAATTAATATATAAAAAGAATTCTTTACAATAAAAAAATCTTATTATATACTATCAAACAAAATGGGAGGAGGATTAATGGAATTAGTTGCATATGGCGCTCAAGATATTTACCTTACAGGTAACCCACAAATTACTTTTTTTAAAGTTGTATACAGAAGGCACACTAACTTTGCCAAAGAACCAGTCGAAGTATCTTTCGGAGGTTCTGTTGGTGGAGGAAAGAAAGTAACTGTCACCGTACCAAGACATGGTGATTTAATCAATCAGGTATGGATTGAAGCCACTGTTACAGCTGATATGGCTGCTAGTGTTGGCGAAGGTCTTTCAATTATTAAAAATGTTGAAGTTGAAATTGGTGGTCAAAGAATTGACAAACATAATTATCGTTTTATGCATGGACAATGCCGACTTTTCAAGAATTCGGATGAATTAGACACATTAGCTTCATTAACTAGAGTACAAGATAATGTAGCAACTAAAATTATGATACCACTTCAATTTTGGTTCTGCAAAAATGTTGGATTAGCTTTACCATTAATCGCTTTACAATATCACGAAGTTAAGATTAATGTTGAATTTGCATCCAATATTTTACAGGCTGCTGGAACCATTGGTGCTGGTGGAGGCGGAGTATCAATCACTGGCTCAGAAATCAGCAGTGCCAGTCTTTGGATTGACTATATATATTTAGATACTGATGAAAGACGTAGATTTGCCCAAGTATCACACGAATACTTAATTGAACAAGTTCAATACTCAAGTGAATCATTAGCTACATCAAGTGGTACTACTGAAAAGACAACTAATATCGACTTAACATTTAACCACCCAGTTAAATACTTAATGTGGTACATGGGTCTCTCTGAAGATACTGGAAGTGTTGTAGGTGCTGCCAACGTTGACAATTCCCAAGATTGCTACTTAAGTGCCGCCAAAATACAATTAAATGGTCATGATAGAATACCAGAAAGACCTGGTCAATATTTCGGAAATTTCCAACCATACCAATGTGGATTAGGTAATAGATACCATAATAATGCTTCACAGATACAATTAACAACCGTAACAAATGGTACCAGTGAAGGAAGACTAAACAATCATGAAGGTTTAAATGCACCCCTTGCTACTGCTGCTGCTACAACTGGTTCTGGTGTTAAATACTACATGTATTCATTCGCCCTTCAACCACAAGAGCATCAACCAAGTGGAACATGTAATTTCTCCAGAATTGATAACGCTAGACTTATCCTCAAACATAAGGCTACTAGTGATGCTGCTGCCCAATCATCTTCTCTCCATGTCTATGGTGTTAACTACAACGTCCTTAGAATTATGAGTGGTATGGGTGGTCTCGCATACTCTAACTAAATTTATTAACTAAATAAAAAAAAAATTATTTATAATATAAAATATAATTTTAATATAGAAATATTAATATTATATTTAAACAGATGGGAAACAAAGGGCTTCTTGATTAAACTGACATTTGGTAGTTATAGATGCTAGGCAATCGAGACAGTTTGAATTTTTAATCTAGATGATGGAAAATCTAAACCAAATTCTTTCTCATCTTCTGTAAAATTCTTATCTAGTTGTGACGATTGCTTGTCTACAATTTCTTTAGGAGTAGGAACATACTTTTCTGGATGAAATCTTGATGATGGATAATCTAAACCTAAATCCTTTTCATCTTCACTAATATTATTAGTATTTGAAATAAATCTTTGAATACCAGTATTTACTATAGATAAACGGTTTTTGTATTTTATGAATGAATTAAGACGAAGCATATTTACTTAAAAATAGAATTAAGCTCAACTCAATTTTTTTACCAAAGGTTATTTACCAAAGGTTATTTCCCAAAGGTTATTTACCAAAGGTTATTTACCAAAGGTTATTTCCCAAAGGTTATTTACCAAAGGTTATTTACCAAAGGTTATTTACCAAAGGTTATTTACCAAAGGTTATTTACCAAAGGTTATTTACTAATAATAAAATTTTCTTTAGGAATTAATTGCCAATTTGTATATCCAGGTGGTAACCAATAGAATACTAAACTATATGGTCCATTATTATTAAACCAATCTATTTGAAATGAAAATAATAAATCTTTAATATGATACGAAGCATCACTATCATACTCTATTATACCATTTTGTATCTTCCAACTATCAATTAATATTTTATTATTAATATACAACTTAGCACCATCATTTATTTTTAATCTAAATTTATAAGACCCAGTTAATATAGGTTTTATAAAACCTTGTATTTTAAGCCCTATATTATTTTGTAAACCAGAATTATATACTAAACCAGAAGTTATATTTATATTTTCATTTAGAATAGTATCGTTTTTGATAAAATTTGTTAATGTCTTATCAAAATATTTTACATAAAAACCATTCTTCTGATTTAATTTAACATAAATTATATTCGATATTAATACATTAGATGCTATAGAATCAGGACTACTCATATAAACTTTAACATTATTTTGTTCATATCTTGTATATTCTATATTTATAGTTTTTTGCAATATACCATTTACAAATAATTTCATTTCGTCCTTAATTACCTTAAGTTCGATAAAATAGTATACATCTTTTTTCAGTTCATTGGATATACTTATTAAATTATCTAATTTTTGAATAGAATTTTGTTCAACACTTAATTTAAAATTATCCAAAAATATTGATGGATTTTTATTTCCAAATTGACCTTTACTATTTTGATATGTAAAATGTAAAATATTACTTTTACCTTTAACTAATCCAATAGGTTTTATCATAAAACCTAAAATATAATTAATTGATGTGTTAAAATTATCGACCAAAATTCGACTTTTACTAGGTTTTTCATCATTTTTGCCTAATAATTTATTATTTTTTAATTGTTCGTTTTGTATTTTCTTATTTAATAATTCAAATTGATTTATAGCTAAATAAGAATCTTCATCAACAGTATCAATTTGTGTATCGATTAAACATTTGCAAATATTTGGTTTATAAAAGAAATTTTCATGATTCCAAGTATGTAAGTATTCTTTAGGTCCTAAATTTTTATTTATACTTAATTTATTATTACATTTAACACTACCTATATTTGCTATATTTTTATCAGCAGAACCTTTATAATTACTATATTTAAATTCTGTAATGCACTGATTTTTAGGACATACTATATTAAATTCTTTTCCAGTTTTAATGCCTTCTGTATATATTAATTTTTTATTATTAAAAAAAGATATTTGACTTATAGGGCCATTGGGTTGTGTGATATATCCAGTTATTTTATTTAAAATACATTTATTAGTATTAATCATATTATCTATATTTGTAAATTTATCATATTTACTAAATACACAAAATATAAAAATTAGTAAAATACATATGTACACGGTATTCATATTAATATATTGTAATATTAATTTTTAATAGAAAATATTATTTTTAGGAATTATTTCCCAATTATTAGATTCTGGAGTTTTCCAATATAATTTTAAGTAACCATTAGAATCATAATTTACATATTTGATTTCAAATGAAACTACTACATTTTTTGTTAATAAAATTTCAGTTGTTTGTTTATTCATTTTGCCAACTACTAAATTATCTATATAATTAATTTTATTTATATTTAAATAAGCACCATCATTACTTTCTATCTTAAAAATATATTTACCTGTTAATCTTGGTAAAATATATCCAAAAAATTTTAAACCTATCATATCAGTTTTCCCAGAATTTAGGACATTATTCTTCCAATTAAAATTAATAGATGAATTAGTAATATATTCTGATTTATATGGATTTTCTCTAAACTTATTATTAGTATCTATACCGTAATAAAAAACTTTATATTTATATTCTGATAAATCTAATGTCTTTTGTCCATCTGAACACTTTTTGCAATCAGATTGACTTATGTTATTCTTAATATCCCACTTATTATTAAAATTTATATTTCCATATTTTTCTGTATATTGTTCATTGCCACATTGTATATCACCTACACCAGCAAATAGTGAACTATTATTACCATGACCTATATCGTTATACTTATAACTAGTTATACATTTGTTATTCGGACACTTAAGAATAAAATCTTTTCCATTTCTTGAATTACCAGAACTATAAAGTATATTATTATTAGAAAGAAACGATATACTATTTATTCTATCATTCGTATATTTTCCTATAATTTTATCCAATATACAAGATTCATGATTTGATGAAAAACTATTCTTATCAAAATTAAAATTTATATGGATATTATGTTTACTAAAATTTTCTTTATTTGCTGATATAAAAAAAATAAAAAATAAAAATAAAAATATAACTATAATTTTATTTAGTACCATATATTTATAATACAAAATATTTTTATAAAGGAAGAAATCATTTATGACCCTTTTTTGTTTTATTATTTTTGGGTTTATCTACATATTTAGTATTAGATACATATTTACTATAATTACTATAAAAAATATACCAATTTCTCTGTGATGACAAATAACTTGTTGATATTCGTAACATTTTAATAAATAAATTAATATATTTTTTTTCAATTTTGTAAATCCTAATAACAATAATTACTAGTAAAAAATTTGATTATTATTAAATACTCAAAAAAGTTAAAACAATGGATGATTCTGTATCGTATCTATATAATGTAAATGGTGAGAAAACATTATTTCATTATCAACCTAATTTTTTAGATATTAGTGAAATAAATAAATTAAATATATGGCTTAATTCTAAAAAATATAAAGAAGGATATTGTATAAGTGGTAACGAAATACCTAGACTACAATTATGGTACCAAACTAGACAAAAATATTTCTGCGAAGAATGGAAATGTAGATATGAACGTTGGAGGTCTGAAAAATATGATGAATATTTATTAAAACTTCAAAATATAGTGAATAGTAAAGTCAACAATATAATTAAAGAATATGATATGGATTTCCAGACACCTAAATTTAATAGTTGTTTAGTTAATAAATATCGAAATGGTAATGATTCTATAAAACCACATCGAGATACTATGTTTAGTTTTGGTGAATATCCTACTATAGCAGGATTATCTTTAGGTGTAACTAGAAAATTTATAATAAAAAAAGTACATTTTGATGTTAATAATATTTTATCAGCTAAGAAAGATTTAAGTTCAAATATGGATCTGGAGTTTGAATTGGAAAATAATTCATTATTAATAATGGCAGGCGGTAGTCAAAAATATTTTACACATGAAGTACCTAAAGATATTACTGATGAAGAAAGATATAGTATCACATTTAGAGAATATATATGATTAGATACAATACTATAATCTTTATACTTTAACGATAATTTAATCATTTTGAGTAATTTTGTAAATAATTAAGCATTGTATCAACATCGGAAACTTTAAATGGGTCTTTTTTACAATTATCCTTTTTCCCTGGTTCTGAAAATATTTTAATTATTTTACCATTATCTACTAACATAGAATATCTCCATGACCTTTTTCCAAATCCTAAATTATCTTTTTTAACCAATGCACCCATTTTTTTAGTAAATAATCCACTACCATCTGGTAAAAATTTAATATTTTTGATACCTAATTGTTTACCCCAATTATACATTACAAACGCATCATTAACACTTGCACAATAGACTTCATCTACATATTTTTTTAATTCATTATATTTTTTATCATAACCAGGTAGATGTTTAGATGAGCATGTAGGTGTATATGCACCAGGTAGAGAAAAAACAACACATTTTTTATTTTTAAAAAGTTCTTTAGATTTGACATCTCTCCATTTGAAAGGATTTCCGTTTGTAACTGCATTATCTTTTATTCTTGTTTTAAAAATTATATTAGGTATAGTATTACCCTCCAAATTACTGATACATTTTTTATTAGATTTTTTTTGTATATTTGTTTTTTTCTTATTACTATATTTTTTAAACATTAATATATATTTAGAAAAATTTTATTATAAGATATTTAAAAAAATGCTTAGTATTCTGTTTATGTATAACTATAATGGAATATTATTTTTAATAAGATATAGTTTATGTATATTGTTTCTTTATCCATTACTGCATTTATTTTTTTCATTTAATGAAAAATATGTATCTCATACATATAATAAAAAATGTTATATACTTAAAAATTTAATTAAATCGTTTGTTCTATGCATAATAAGTGTAACATCTATATATGATATTTTTATTCCAATGTATTATGATATTTGGGATAATAATGTGATTAACAAATATGGTTCTATGTATGTAGCAAATGATTTTCTGTCACTACTTATTATTCCTAAACTACCTAAAACGACTAAATTTCATCACATAACAACTACTATACTATTATTTTTTAGTTTTTCTATAGATTTTAAAGAAGATAATGTCGGTAGATGGATATTTGTATATTGTTGTCTATCATCATACAGTTTTTTAGTAAACACTTATTTGGGTATTAGACATTTATTAGATAAAAATGAAGTTTTTATTAGATTTGTAGATGATTTGAGGATTGTAGCATATTATCTATATTTAGTATGTTGTGCTATAAATTGGAGTTTACATTTATATTTATTCATTTCAAGAGCTTATAATTTCAATCTAGACTATACACATTTTATTTATATGGCATTGTTATATCCAATAATCAATGATGATTTGATTCTTTTATCTTGGCTAAAAAAGAATGACAAATATTAACAAAATTAAACAAAACTATTTCACCCGATTTACCCGATAATTCTGGATGAAATTGTACACCATAAATAGGTTTACTATTATGTTTAATACCTTGAATTATATCATTATATGCTATAATATTAAATGATGGTGGACAATCACTAAGGTAATCGTGATGATATTGTTGAAATTTAGAGGTTTTAGATAAACCCAAAAACAATTCATTATTATTAATATTAATAAGTTGTTTAAATTGTCTTTTTTTTTTTAATGTTGATATTTTTCCTCCATATGATATACCAATTGTCTGAAATCCAAAACAAATACCTAATATAGGTATGTTAAATTCCAGTAAAGAGATTAAATTAATATTTATTTTACAGGTACACATCTTTTCACTATATTTTAAATCGCTACCACTTAAAATTATTCCAATAATTTTGTTTTTTAAATTTAAAATAATATTATTTAAATCTAATCTTTTAGATATTATCTTATATTTAATGCCATTAATTTTTAAAAAATTTATAATTTTGGGTGTAGAATAAGCTTTTTTTAAAGTACCACTATTATTTATTACTAATATCATAATTATTTATAAATATAATTTAATTAAAAAAAAATGTTAATACAATATTATAAATAATGACTAAAAAAATAGCAATTGTATTAGCCGCCGGAAAAGGTAGTCGGATGAAATCTGATATACCTAAACCTCTTCATAAAATTAAAGGGGATACTATGTTATATATTATATTAAGTAAATTACTTCTTTTAGATATAGAACATATTTTAGTAGTTATAGGAAATTCATCAAATATACACAATAAAGTATTAATAGAACTAAAGGACAAAAAAGGACTAGATATTACTACTTTAAAAAAAAAAATAAGTTTTGTTATCCAACCAAAGACATTAGGTACAGGTCATGCAGTAAAATGTTGTCTTAAACGCCTTAGTGAGTTTCATGACCATAAAGTATTAATAATGTTTGCTGATATTCCACTTATAAGTTCAAACACTTTAAATAGTTTTATATCTATGAAAGCAGATTGTAGTTTAGGTGTATGTGTTAAGAAAAATCCATTCGGTTCTGGTAGAATAATATTAGATGAAGGTTATGTAATTAATTCTATTGAAGAAAAAGATTGTACCCAAGAACAGAAATTAATAACTCATGTAAACACTGGTATTTATTTCTTAAATAGTAAGTTAATTATAGATTATATTGAGCAAATTAAAAATAATAATGCACAAAAAGAATATTATTTACCAGACTTATTATTAATTTTAATAAATAATAAATATAAGGTAGAACCAGTTTTTATAAAAAATGAAAATGAAATACTAAATGTTAATTCTCAAGAAGACTTATCTAAAGCAATTAAGTATTATAATAAAAAATAAGTTTACAGAATCATTAAAATAATTTAATCAATTATTATAATAAAATGTTATTCAAATATACTACCATAAAACAATTTAGGTAATGAAATTATAACAACAACTAGTATGTTATTTATCTATTTTAAATATTAGTTAATATTATGTACAGCTTAATACTGATAATAATACTGATAATAATAATTTGTTATAATTTTATTAATATTGATTCTTTTGTAAACTGGGTTAAATCTAAATCTTCGACCGTAAAAAAATATTATATAATAGATGATAAAATTTATAAAGAGTATCCAAATAAGAAAAATCTTGAAAACATAGAAATACTTTATAATAAATATCTAATTAATTTGGATTTTGTTCCTAGAATGAACTTTGATTATAAAAATAAAATTATTATAGAAGATTATTATAAAGAATTGTTAACTAAAAATAATAAGCCTTCAAATTACATTAAACAGTTAAAAAACATTGATAATACTATTAGAAAACTCAATTTATATTATAACGATTATAAATATCAACATTTTTTTGTAAAAAAAAATAAAATATATTTAATTGATTGGAACACTGCATCAAAAAAAAAAAGAAAGGGATTATGGATTTGTAATAATATAGATAAAATAATTAAAAAATTAAAAACTTGAAGAAAACTTATATAAATCAATTAAGTATTATGATAAAAAAATAGGTTTATAAAACTATTAAAATAATTACATTCACTAACGTAATAAAATTGTTATTTAAATATAATTTATTTAACAAATAAATGACAACGGTTGTTAATGTAAAAGTAAAACATATTCGCCCAACTTATAATACATTATATGATTGGATTCAAAATTATCAACATGAATATATAGGAAGATGTGGAGTTGTATTTATAGATAAAGAACGTTATCCTAAAAAATCAAGTCAATGGGCAAATCAGTTTACAGTAAAAAAATATGGATTGGATAAATGTTTAGAATTATATGAAACATGGCTTAGAGATAAAATTAAAAAAGAAGGTACCGAAGAAATTAAAAAATTAAAAAATAAAGTATTAGGTTGTTGGTGTAAGCCCAATAAATGTCATGGAGATATTTTAATAAAAATAATAAATGAACTAGACTAAATAATTTAGCATGTTTAATATTCAAATTGTAAACATATAAATAAAAATTTGATTAAGTTATTATCCATAATATAATTAGTTAAATTATGGATAGAAATATCTATAAATTGTTACGAAAAGCTAGAGATAAAAATGATTATCAATTAGGTATTAATTTATATAATAGTTTAGATAATAAGATAAATTTGAACGGTAACTCATATGAAATACTATTATCTTTAGTTAATAATAATTATGATTTTATATGTGAATCATTCTTAATCAGTTTAACTGATAATTTAAAATTATGTGATTTTCATAGCGAAAGCATCTATACTTTATTTATTAAATTACTAACTTTACGAGATAGACTAGATGATAGTATCATCTATCTATCAAAATTAAAAATGTCTAAATTTAAATTAAAACGGAGAACCTTTTTACCTATAATAGAATCATCTTATCGACTAAATAGATTAGATGTAATGGTAACTATTGTTAATGATATTATTAGTAATAAAATATATTTAAACCAAGAAGATTATATTAAATTATTATCACATATTGTCGAAAATAAAAACTTAATATTATTTGATACAATAAAAAAATTTATTAAAAGCTATATTAATGTATTAATATTAGAATTAGTTACTATTTTTAAAAAGCGTTATTATAATAGTATTGTATCGGAAACCAAAATCTCATCTCATGGTGAATGTGAAATATGTAAAGGAAAATTGCAATATATGTGTATTAATACAGAAATATCAAATTCTTTATTACAAGAACTAATAGTAATTGTTAAAAAAAAAGCAAATCCCAAATCATTACATAAATTTATATTATTTACAGATTGGATAAAATATCAACACTATGATACCATTATTGATGGTGCAAATGTTGGATATTTTAATCAACGCCCAGATTTAGGTGGTAAACTATCATTTAAACAAATAGATAGTGTACTTAAAAATTTATTAGTTGCTAAGAAAAAACCATTAATTTTCTTAAATATTAGGCATTTCGATAATATTTCAACACATGACTCTAAAATTATAGATTATTGGCTTAGTCATAAATATTTATATAAGACTCATTTAGGATTAAACGATGATTGGTTTTGGTTATATCATGGTATATATATATCTAGTAAAATACCTACATTAGTTATTACCAATGATAAGATGGGAGATCATCATTTTAATATGCTATCACAGCGAGATTTTAATACATGGAAAGAAAAAATACAAACTAAATTCGATTTTATATATAATAATCCTATCATAATGTATCCAACTAAATATTCAATTGAAATACAAGAAAATCAAAATGCACTACATATACCTTATCTAGATACAAAATTAAAATGGTTATGTATTCAGCTATAACTTAAATCGGAAAAACATATAATTGTATCAACTAATAAGAATTTTAAAGTATTTAATTGGGCACCGGTGATAATAATCAAAAAATAATTCAAATTTAAATATTATATGTAAAAATGATTTGATATGTACCGCTTTGGAAAGATTAAATTTTTTGGATGAAAATATATTAATAGTTTTAGTAACAATAAATATATTTTAACTAAATTAATAACATAATTAATAACATAATAATTCATATGTAGTAATAATTCAAATGATAAATTATTAGATTATGTAAATTAAATTAATTGTATATTCAGATAAAAATATTTTATATATATAATGAAAAGCGTTAAAAGAAATATAATTTTAAGAAGAAAATCCAAAAGAATGAAGAAAAAATCTCGTTCGAAACGGATTATCAGACGTAAAAATAAATTATCTAAATATAAAAGAGGTGGTTCGTTTGCACAAGTACTCCGAGGTTTCTTACAAACTGGACCATTATCAACAGCACCAACCCAACTTGAAGAACCTCCCAAAGGTGTGTGTCTTCCAGCCCATCCGCCGACAGACGCTAAGACGTCGAAATATTTGACGGAATCCGAATTAAACAAGTACATCCAGACCGACCCCTATAAATGCCAAGAAATAAAAAAAAGGGAGGCCTGCGCAGCTCTCGGTAGGCCACCCGATGGCCCCATGACAATCAAAGACCCCACAGAGAAATACGAGCGGATATACTACGGGGCCTGTGGGTGGAGAGATTTTCCCCCACATTATTAAAAAATATAGGTATAAATTTTTTTAATTAAATTTTCATATTTTGTCTGATAATATAAATAATTCCAATAATTATTTTTAATATCACTACCTATAGCTTCTTCTATAGATTCATATCCATCTCTTTTTAATAGCTCATAAAGTCTAGTATTAATCTTATTTATTACGTCTGGACCCTCTAAAATAAAACTTGTATAAATTTGAACTAAAGACGCGCCATTTTTTATTTTTTGATATGCATCATCTCCAGTAAATACTCCTCCTACTCCTATTAATGGTATTTTACCATTAGTTAATTTATACATATCATATAAAACTTGATTAGATTTATCATATATCGGTTTACCACTTAATCCACCTGCTGGAATCTTGGACGTATTACTAATAATTAAACCATCTACATTATACTTAAAAACTAAATCTCTAATATCTTTTAATTGTTCATACTCCAAATCGGGTGATAGTTTAATTAATAATGGTGTTCTTATACATGATTTGACTCTCATTAATATGGTTTCTAAATTTTCTTTATTTTGTAATTTAGTTAAGTTTAAAGTGTTCGGAGAAGAGATATTAATAACTACATAATCAGAATGTTCATCTAATTTTTGAATACATTTTTGGTAATCATTTAGTATATCTTCTGTATTTAAATTTTTACCTATATTAGTACCTATGATACAATTATCTTTTTCTCTTTTAGAAATACGTGTAAAGAACGAATCTAATCCATCACTATTAAATCCACAACTATTAATTATACTATCTTCAAACCTGAATATTCTAGGCTTAGGATTACCATTCTGTGGTAATAATGTAACACTTCCCAATTCTAGAAATCCAAAACCTAATTTACTTAAACTATTATATGCTTTAGCATGTTTATCAAATCCTGCCGCTAAACCAACTGGATTTTTAAATGTTTTATTCCAAAGTCGTATGTTTAACGATTTATCTTGAAATATATCATATTTAGGCATAAATCCGTAAGACATAAAATTTATTGCTAAATCATGTGCTTCTTCGGGGTCCATTTTGTATAATTTTGGTATAATATATGTCTTTGCTATTTTATCTTTATGGTACAATATATAGCCAATAGCTGATGTAACACCTACACCACTTAATAATAAAGATTTTCTCAAATAATTCATAAATAATATTAATAATTTTATTTTAAATAAATTTATTAATATTAAATTAAATAATTATCGACTTTTACTTCTACTTCTAGATTTATTTTTCTTGCCTTTATTTCCTCCACGATTCTTACCTTTACTTTTTTTTCTTGAACTTGTGCTTTTACTTTTCTTTACTCTTTTACCAGATTTGCCTCTTCTACGTCCCCCTGTTCGTACTGTTCCTTGTCCTGGTACTGGTTGTTCTTGTACTTCTGGTGTTACTGGTCCTAGTCCTGGTTGTCCTTCTGGTACTAGTGCTTGTCCTTGTCCTTGTCCTTGTCCTTGTTTTGAAGTGCTGCCTCCCATTATATATATATATATATATATATATATTTATTTTGACAATTTATAATAAATCTTAAAATTGGGAGTTTTTTTACATAACTCCAATATTTCATTTTTACGAAAATAATCTTCAATTAAATAATAACATATACTGTGTATTGTTAAATTCATAATATTATTATTTTGGTCAATGTATTTATATAATGTGTCATTAATATTAATTTTTTTATATTTATCACTTATTCTATATTTATGTTTTCCAATTAGAAATAATCCTATATTGTTATTTGTAATTATTTCATTTTTTAATTGTTCATAAATATTTTTTAACCCAGTGTCTTCTAGTTTTTTATTATTGAAAAGAGAGACTAAGATATTTTTAAGTTCTTCTAAACAACTATAACCGCCAACAAATCTTTCAGTTCTAGAAAAAACTAACATTGCAGCATTTTCTTCAGGTGTAATCACATTTGGCATTTAATTTATCAAGTATAAAAAATTATAATTATAAACGAATTATTTTTGAAATTTATAAGTATTCCTAGTATCCATAGGTAATAGTTGTCCGGTATTAAGTTTAACACTCGAATTTAAAGTTGGATCACCTGGTATATTTTTTGGCAAAGGTTTATAAACTTTTTTAGATGCTTCAATCTCTTTTTTAGATATGTTGCTAAATTTACTTATACCATCAACATAATTTGTGTTATTAATATTATACGCCATAGTATTACCTAGCGGTGCAAAACTTTGAAATCTATTATTATTATCTTCTCTTGAAATTTTTTTAGAGTCTTGATTAAATTGTGGTGTAGAGTATTCATTATGGGTCATAGTACATGCTAAAGGTGAAAATTGTTGAAACTTATTATTATAATCTTCTCGGGATGATTTTTTATTATCATATTTGGTAGGTATAATTTCACTATTATGTAAATTAAGTTGATTAAATTGATTATAGGAGTTAATTTTATTATTATAATTATTTTGTGTAATGTTATTACTATTTCTAGAATCTTGGTAAAAATCTTTATTAGCCATATTTTTATGTGCCGAACGAGTGTCAAACCCAAAATTAGGTTCTATCCTATTTATATTTTTAGTTACATTATTAATTTTACGATTAGAACCTTTTTGTCCAATATTAGAATTTGATTCCAAATTAGGTTGTTTTTTTATATTAGTATTTTTACCATAAAAATCAGTTTTAATACTACGATTAGGTTCTCTTTGCTCAGTTCTAGAGTTTATACTAAAATTTGGCTCTATTTTATTAGTAAAATTTTTAGTTTTTTGTGTATCTTGGGGTAAAATTACATTTGGGGTAAAAGTAAAACTAGAATACTTATTATTAGATTGTTCATAATTTTTTTCTTTTGTTTCATCAACATCTATAGATGAAGAAAACTCTTTACCATTTGTATTCATTAACACATTTGGTGTTCTGATGTAAGATTCGATTAAATTATTATTTCTCTTTTGTATTGTTTCTATTGACTCAGTCTTCTTATATTCTTTTTGATGTTTTTTTTCGAAATAGGAGTCATATTTATCTTGTTCTATAATAGCATTAAATTCTCTTTGAATAGGTTTATTTGTCTTCTTTTGTATAGGTTTAGTTTTAGTTCTTTGTTTATTTGAATTAAAATTTTTAGGTTGAGTTACATATTCAGGACTTGTTTTCTGTATATTTGAAGTTAGATTTTTAGATATTTTTATTTCTTTATTGTTAGGAACAAATGTTAATTCTTGTATTTTACTATTTAACATTTTATTAATAGATGATTTAGTTAAAGCTGGTTTAGATGGTAATCCTTTATTAAACTTAGACATATCAAATGAATCTAAAGATGTTACATTATTATAAATATCATTTTTAGTTACATTATTTATTCTATTATTATTCTGATTAGAATTCATATATTTACTTTTGGTGACTGAGTTTTTATAATCGGTATTATAATCCACAGTACCTTTTTTTCTATGAATGTTTAGGTTTATATCTCTATTTACTGGCGATAAGTTATCATTGTCATTTCCTCTTAGTGTTTCATGCTCATTATTTATATTTTCTAGTAAATTATTTATACAATCCATATAATAATAAATTTAAAATAAATTTCAGATTATTTACGAAATAGTACAATTAAATGGCATATAATTAACTATATTTGAAGTTAACTTTTCTTGTATAATATTATAAGATTTTGTACTTTTTGAAAATGGATTATACTCTATACTCTGTATGGTAAAAGGTGGTTTACATTTTATTTCTTTTGATAGTCCGTTAGAATCATATTCCATATATGTATATCTTCCATATTGATGGAATATTATTTTTTTTACTAATATATTGTTCAATGTTCTTGTTTCAAAATAATCATTATTAAATGTTGAAATGTTAATTAATTTATTATTGTTATAGTGTTTTACATTACATAAAATATCATACCAAAGTTTACACACTAATCTAGCATTAAGATAAGTTTGTGTTTCGTTTATAAAAGATAGGATTAAAATGATTAATTCATTTGGAATATAAATACCCATATAAATAATATTCTATATTTTTGTGTCTTTAAGCGAAATAATTTCTTCCTTTAAAGATTTGATTTCATCAGATAAATCCTGATATTCTATCAACTTAATATTTTCTTTTTCAGATTGTTCATCACTTCCATAAATTAAATAGTATATTGTACTATAAACACCATATGAAGTATTTTTAATAATCCACCAAGTAGCCCCGGCCGTTACATCAAGTGCAACATTTGTTATATAAAAAAAAACCATTATATTTAATATAAATATATATTTAAATTATTTAATTTGAGTTAAATAATTTAAATAATTTAAATAATTTTATTAAGTTATAAACCACCTCTAAGTCTTAAAACTAAATGAAGTGTAGATTCTTTTTGAATATTATAATCATTTAATGTTCTACCATCCTCTAATTGTTTGCCGGCAAAAATTAATCTTTGTTGGTCTGGAGGTATACCTTCTTTATCCTGAATTTTAGCCTTAACATTTTCTATAGAGTCTGTTGGCTCAACTTCTAGTGTTATTGTTTTACCTGTTAATGTTTTTACGAATATCTGCATTATATCTATAGTTAGAAAATTATTTTTAAATAATTTATTTATTAAAATATAAAATATGGTCAATTTTATAATTATGATTTGATTTTATATTTTCTTCACTAAACCACTCTATATTATATTCTTCAATTATTTTCACCAAGTCTTTCTTACAAAATGCTATATCATTTACTTGAATTTGTTGTCCATAATTATTTTTAGATTTTAATGTGTTATGTGTTAACACTTTTGTTTCTTCTGTGAATGGTGTAAATAATACCAGAACAGCTTTATATTTGAATGATTGTAATAAATTTCTAAAGATTTTTTCCCATTCTTGGTTATGTTCTAAAACATGTTGCATATATATAGCATCTACATTTGTTGTATATTTTTCTAAGTCTTGTATCTTATCCTGATAACCAGTATCGGAGCCATCAACGCCAACATATATTTTTTTAGATTCAACGTATTTTTTTAAGACACAATTACCACATCCCCAATCTTCTATAATTTTTATATTTTCATCATTTAATAAATATGCTATAGCTTTATCCATAATATTACAACCGGCACTATTACCACGATGTTTTCTATCACGCCAAAAAGTATTCCATGCACCTAATCTAGAAGTATTATTATTATTATAATCTATATTAGTGTTAGTATTATTAATGTTATTAGTATTATTATTGTTAATGTTATTATTAGTATTAATATTAGTGTTATAATCATCCAATTTAATATAATTTTTAGGTGTTAAATTATATAATTTAGATTTAATATGTGTATCTATATCCAAATTATCAACAAACGATTTGAATATTTCTTTATTTATTTCACTATTTGTTCTGGTAAGATTCTTTAATAATTCATAAGAATTGACAACACCATGACTACGTAAAATTGTCTGTATTCCTTCTGATATAATATTCCAATTATTATTTAAGTCTTTATCTATAACTTTTTGATTGATTTCTAATTTATTTAAACCTTCAAGACAAGACTTAATACCTATTATCATATAGGATACAGCACTACCTATATTTCTGGTAATCGTAGAATCTGTTAAATCTCTTTGTAATCGCGATTTAGGTAATTTATCAGACAAAAATCCTAATAAATTATTTGACAATAACAAATTACCTTCGGAATTTTCAAAATTAATTGGATTAATTTTATGCGGCATAGTAGATGAGCCTACTTCATTTTTATTTATTTTTTGATTAAAATAATTCATAGAGATATATGTCCAGATATCCATATCTAAATCTATAATAATATTATTAATTCTCTTAAATATATCAAATAATTCTGAGTAGTTATCATATTGGTCTATCTGCGTAGTATATCTATTTCTTTCAACACCATAATTATTAATAAATTCATCCATTTTTGTAATCCAATCTATTTCTGGAAAAGCTATATAGTGGGCATTCAAATTACCTACACTTCCTCCAAACTTTGTAGAATATTTATAATTTTTTAATATTAATAATTGTTTCTGAAGCCTATCTTGAAATACCTTTATCTCTTTACCCATCGTTGTAGGTGTAGCAGGTTGCCCATGAGTCCTACTTACCATAACTACGTTACTAAGAGTTTCTGATATAGATTTTAATTTTTGGTTTAAACTATCAATTGTAGGTAATAAATATTTATCAGTAAAATCTCTTAATCTTAGAATATTTGCTGTACAATTTATATCTTGTGAAGTTAGACCAAAATGAACATACTCTTTTAATTTATTATCATTGATATTATTTCTAATAAAATATTCTATAGATTTTACATCATGGTTACATTTAATTTCAATCTCTTTAATTTTTATACTAGAATTAATATTATAATTTGTTAATAAACTAGTTAATTTATTAAAGTCCTTGGATTTTATTGTAGTTAATCCCATATTATTTAAAAAAAATAAATAGTCTATCTCAACGGTTAGTCTATAAAAAAAATAGGCATGTTCCGAAAAATAGTTAGAAATATCTCTGGTTCTATCATAATATCTTCCATCTATAGGATTAATATTCTGCAGTGATTCCATTATTAATCTGTATTAATTAATATTTAAATAATTATTTAAATATTAATAAAATTTTTTGATATATTTAATTTAATATAATGAGTTGTAATGGAGAAAAAAGGAGAATACCTTAAAAGTAATACATGTGAATGGGATTTAAGAACACTTACATGTCTTAGCAAAAGAAGATGTATTTCTTTGATAAGCATCACTCCCAGACTCCATCGTATATTTCGATTTACAATATTTATTTTTTGATAGCAAAGTATGTAATACAGAACAATATTATTTAAATTCTAAAGATAATTTTGGATTTTATTTTGATGAAACAGAGCTATTGGACTGGTGAATATGAATAAACATATAAATTTGATAACAGAATACTGGAACAGAAATTATTTTCAAATAGTGTGCGAAAAGAAGCCGAACTAATAGTTTAGATTTAAAATTTTTGATAAAAATTATAATATCAGATGATTATGAACTTAATTATCCACAACCATTAATAAATAGATATGGAAAATAAAAAAAGTTATTTAAACACCATAAAAAAATATAGAGTAAAACATAATATTAGAATAAATAAAAAAAAATTAGGACAACCATTAAGCAAAAAATATATATTAAAAAAAAAATCAAATTGAGTAAAAAAAGATTAGAATATCTAAATCTTAATAGGAGCTAATTATCATTTAATTAGTTTTTTTATCCTGAGGTCATTGGAATGACACTTTCTACAATTTTTTGCACGTTTATTTAATCTTGAATAACATTTACGACATATTAATTTATTACAATTAAAATTTTGGGCAAGTTTTTTTAGATTTTCTTCTAACATATATTATATCAATAAATTTATATTTTAAATAATTATATAAATATGAATATATTCAAAAATATTATGTAAATTATTTATAATAATTCTATAGAGTATTTTTTATAAGCTCAGATTATCCAACTGTAAATTAAATTAAATTAAAATAAAATAAATGTATTTTAAATATATATGAATAACATTCATAATAAATGTTATAGAATACTAACACTAAATTATAATAAAGGATTTTTAGATGATTCGGTTGATGCTACATATATAATAACATTAACCGAAAATTTAAAACGGCATATTAATATTTTTAAACAAATTAATAGATATCCACCTACAAAAAAAATATTTATAGTTTATAATAAAGGTTATACAAATTGTGATAAATTCTATAATAAGAAAAAAATAGAAACTTCATATGAAGATATATCATATTGTAATTTGTATATTTTTAATTTAGCCAAAAACTTTAATAATATTTTAATTTTAGAAGATGATTTTATTTTTGATAAAAATCTAATAGTAGATAAAAAAATACATAATGATATAAATAGTTTTATTTTAAAAAATAAACCAAATATTTATTATTTAGGATGTTTCCCAATAATTATAAATCCAAAAACAATTTTTAAAAAACATAAGAGTGTTTATCTCAATACACTTGCACATGCTGCTATTTATAATAAAAAAACTAGGGATAAAATATACAGTATACAAAAAAATAGTATGTTTTTACATCCAGCAGATGATTTATTTTTAAATAAAAAAATTATCGATAAATTTTACTATTATAAACCAATATGCAATCAATTTTTCCCGAATACTAATAATAGAAATATTTGGAGTGAAAATAAAAATTATACACATAAAAACTCAATTTTAAGAAAGTATATAATAGATATTATAATATATTTTATAAAATTATTTGGTTATAATAAGTCTAAAAATATTTATAATAAAATGTTATATTATTATAGATTTATTATTAGTT
>Ga0209634_1001036_pt1 | contig 20827 bp, 18 predicted proteins | sample LinPmetageLP40_FD_184043 | JGI IMG/M metagenome (GOLD analysis project Ga0209634, IMG submission 184043) | Marine viral communities from the Pacific Ocean - LP-40 (SPAdes) (version 2) | ecosystem: Environmental > Aquatic > Marine > Oceanic | place: Pacific Ocean | collected 2010-08-26 | reverse complement strand
TAAATCATATACATCTTCATATTAGCATCTAATGATTTTAGTAAATTTTTAGCTTTTGCTTCTTTAGCTTTAACATAATTTATAATTTGGTCCTGTTCAGAACTAGGGGACATATTACCTAGGTAAAGCGTTTTTGCGTCATCTATACTTATTGTAAAATCGTAAGCACCATCACGAACAGTGCCACCATTATCATAACTTTGTGATTGATTATTTCCCATTAAATATATAAAATAAATTTTTTATAATATTTATTTAATGAACTCTTGTTTAAAAAATATTTCATTTGATAATTTAACAAAATATATTGACAATTTTAATGTAGGAATGATAAATTTCTTCGACAATTTAGATATAAAATATGATGAATTGATCTTAGAATGTAAGAAGTTTACATCAGAAATGTTTGACATTGATAATATTAAAAATAAACCGAAAAATACAAATCCTTATAGTCCAGGATATAATTTTATTAATACAAATAAAAATCAACGAGATAATTCACCAACAGAATTAAAAGAAATAGTATGTATTAGTAATAATAAGGTTTCTGAACATATATTTGTAAAAACAGAACAATTATCACCTAATAGTTCAAGAATAACAAAGCTGGATAATGCTAAAATATTTAAAAAATCAAAATCATTTAATGATAGATATACTTTTTTTCCTGATTTAGAAATAATTAAATCTGATAGAAATAAAAAAAACAAATCAAAAAATATGAAATCTGAATCAAGTTCAGACGGTGATAACTGGTCAGATGGAACGTGGGATTTACTCAATTCCGAATAAATAAATTAAATAAATCAAATACAAAAAATAGACTATAAAAAAGAACTGTTTAAGGGTATTAAATAAAATATAAACCACGTCATTATAATTACTTTATAATCATAATTTCATCACGCGTGAGACTTGAATCTTCAACCTCCAACCTTCAACCTCGAACCTTGAATCTTTCAACCTTCAACCTTTTTAGGTTTACAGCAGAATAATTTTCCTAAAAAGCCAGGTCTTTTTCGCAATTTTAATTTTCCCGAATCAACTTTAATGAGGGTATCGATCAATGAAGGAACTAATTTCTTAAGAATCGGATCCCAGATGGCATCGTTTCCTGGACCATCGGTTATATCAATTATGTGTTTAAGCATCGATATAATCAATTCTCTCTTCTGAACACCACGAAGATTCTTATAATTCTCAACATGCCGAATAAGTTTGGGTAAAATAGACATTATTTTATCGACTCCAAAATCTTCTAGATCGCTAAAAGTTTCCATAAGAGCCTTAGATTCAATATCAATTAAGAATCCTACACTCTTCGAGGTCTTTTTAGGAACTTTTGGTAATAGTTCTTCAATACTGTTCGCACCAGAATTATCAGCAGCTGTGGCTACATTAACATCATCTACAACTGTTTCGGTTGTATTGTTTTGTATAGAAACATTCTCTGACATTTAAATTATTTAAAGATATAAATTTTGGATTTTAAACTTAACAAATATTATCTTTATATATCTTATAATGGTAAGAAAATCAACACGGGGATCTACTAAAGCAGTCAGCTCAAACATGTCATCAAATTTAATCAATCTTAATTTTGAAGTTGTATTAGTTATAGTTTTAATTATTGTAGCAATTCTTTTAGCTTGTTTTTTGAGTAAAAAATTTGGAGCAAATGAACAATTTGTTGATGTAACTCGTCAAGTTCAACATCAGCAATCTAAACAAGTACATTTTTTCTATGCTACATGGTGTGGATATTCACGTAATTACTTAAATGATCCAACTAATGGTATTGAAAAGTTAAGACAAATGATTGATTCTAATAATTTAGTTGGTTCACTTGTCGAACATGATGTAGATAGCGATACAGGAAGATCTGTCGCAGATATGGCAAATGTAAGCAAACTCCCATCTTTTTACAAATTAGAAAATGGATCATATACTCAATTTGAAGGACCTATTAATAATCAATCAATGATAGATTGGCTCAATCAGTAGATTCAAAATTACTAATATTTTCCAAATATTCACAACATTTGGTTTGAATAAGATTAAATTCCTTTTCAGAAAAGTCATAATGTGAAACATCATTATAGTCGATAAGTAAAAAATCTTGTTGATTATGACATTCTAAAACAAATATGATTACATTAATCTTTTTTTTGCTTAAGTTTAAATGGTCAATCAAAAATTTGTTAAATTCCTTAGTATTTTTATTTACAAAATCCATATCTCTATTTGATATAATACGGACTTCTTTATTGATATTATTAATCTTATTATTAATTTGTGTTATATTATCTTTCAATGTTTCTATGACTAAACAGATATCTTTTTTATTAGCCTTGATTTCATTTAAATCATCTACACTAACACCCAGTGTATTATTATCTTGATTTAAACTTTTAACATTATCAGAAAGTTTGGAAAGTTCTCTACTTATATTTAAAATATTTAAATGTGCCATATAATAAATAAATAATTAATTATACAAAAATAATTAATTATGATAAAAAAAAAATTTAATTAAATAAGTAAACTATTCTCAATCATTAATTGCTTTATTCTAATAATGTTGCCGCCTTAACTATGAGCGAATGAACCTTATTCTCTTTGCTAATTAACAAGGTTTCTAAAGTATTAATGATTGTTTCTAATTCCTCGTTTTGCGAATATGATTCTTGTGATATTGATTCGTCTTCTGTATCGTTATTATGTAACTTTCGTTTCTCTTGAAGTTCAATCAGTAAATTGTTGATAATTGTGATTTCTCGATCATTCCAAATACCTTTTAATTTATTAAATATAGTATTGTTATCTCCCACACTAGGATCCTCCTTTGTATTTGTTGTATGACCATTAGCATGGGTTGTCTTCAAATAACTAATGTAATACTGAATCGAATGATTTATTGTAGAATTGCGACTGTATGAAGATTTTAATTTTTCAAGTCCTCTTATGGCAAAAATCAAAATATTTTTTATATCTTCATTATCTAAACTGTACCATTCACCTGCTTTAGTTATAGGTAAAAAAATATTATGTAAGTCATCACGTGTATCTCCATTAGACCATCTCACAGCTCCTTGAAGTAAATTCGGTTCATTATAGGTGATCCTATTATTAAATATACTAATTTTGGTTCCAAGAGGCTTAAATTCAAGTATAGCCAATCTAATCAAACATATAAGGGGTTCTATTATAGAATTTTTATTTTTATCGTGAAAGAGATTAACAAGAATTTCGTATATTGAATTATTGATATTTTTAAACATAAACTACTATACATATTATTCTTAAATAATTCTTAAATTATTTAAAAACAAAAATTGAAATTTAAATATTACCTTTATATAATATAATACGATGATTATTCCTGTTCGTTGCTTTACATGTGGAACGGTTGTAGCTGATAAATGGTTATTTTATAAAAATGAACTTAAGAAAAATAAAGAAGATACGATTATAAATGTTAATGCTAAAACTATCCAACAAACACCAGAAGGAAAAGCGTTGGATAAGATTAAACTCAAACGATATTGTTGTAGAAGAACTATGCTGTCTCATGTAGATCTATTGTAATTTAAAACTAATTTAAACAATACTCTATTTATTATTCTAATCCGAATAATCCTTATCCTTATCCTAAATATGTTAAAAATTTATAGCAATAAAGATGATAAATATTCACTACTTTTAACTAAACAACAATCTTTACAGCTTGAATTGGAGTTGAATAAATCTGATAAAGGTCATGAATGGAAAAGTATAGGAGATAAATTATATAATTTTTATTTACATACAATTACAAATAATACACTTTTAGTATCTAAAGAGCAATATTATTATTTAAAAAATTTATTAAAAAATATACAAACTAATAAGTAATTTTTTTTTTTTACTATTCTAGAATTGATTTTATATATATATATATATATCATGAAAAAAGTACTAATTTATCAAATACAAAAAACATTTATTAAAAATCAAAAAAAAAATCAAATACAAAGAAAAGAAGATTTAAAAACAGTTTTTGTAAAAACTCAATTTTCAGTTAAAAATGCTAAAGATATTTTAAAAAATAGAATTCAATGTAAACCTGAAATGATGTTTGCTCGTGTGAGCAAAAAAAAAAAACTTATTGACGGACGTATGGTAAAATTTGATTGGGTAAATAACAAGCTATTTCTACAAAATATACGAGAACAATTAAAGTATCGAGATTATTCATATGTTTACAAACATTTTTTCAATTTATTGAAACAAGATATAGGTATCATGGTTAATTATGGATATTATACTCCTGATGATTTGAGTGAATTGATGGAAATTGTATTAAATGCGCAAATATCTGAAAGTCAACCTTTGAGATATGGTAATATAAATGATATGATCCGAGATGATCGTAATAAAACCAGACAAAATATGTGTAATTTTTTATTGTGTTGTGGACTAAATGTTAATAGAGTTTCAGCTATAGATGGACAGACCTTATTATTTAAGGCACTACAAACATTTATTATAAGAAACGGTGATGAATCTAAACCAGACATTACTGCTACAGCCGTTCGTTTATTAAATCGTTCAAGATTAGCATGCGATTCAATATATACAAAAATTGTAGAGGACACTCAAAGACCAATGATTAACTCGGCATTAAGACCTGTTAATATATCAACTATTTCTGAAGATAATCTTGAATTAACTCAACAAAATATACATGAATCATCTTTTTCGGCGCAAAAAAAAGCTATTTTATTAGAAAGATTTAATGTATTTTGTAAAAAACATCTCAAACTTTTTATAGCATCAGAACAAAATAATAATACACCTACATTTATAGCGAAATCAAAACCTAAAATTAAAAAATCATCTAAATATTTTAAACAAGGTTTAGTAATGAATAATGTATTAAACAATCAAAGAACACCATCAAACAATCAAAGAAGATCACCATCAAACAATAGTTCTTATCGATCAGCAACCGCAGCATCGCAGGATGAGAGCAACTCTACATCATATATTCATAATCAAATGTCTCCTAGATTATTACAAAAACAAAAAATTATGGCAAATAGTCACGTTAGAGCCAGTCAAGAAAGATGGCCAGTGAATTCAAGTAAACTTACGTACGCTCAAAAGGTTATGTATGGATTGCCTAAACTCAAATCTTCAGTAAAAGGAAGAAAAAAACGGAATTCATCTAAAAATAATAGTTCTAGTGTTAAATCAAATAAACAGAAACCTAAAAAAAGGAAAACATTAAAAAAGAAAAACATTAAAAAGAAAACATTAAAAAAGAAATAATCTTTAATATTTAAGTTATTATTTAATATTTAAGTTATTATTTAAAATTTTTTGTATTATAACATCTATATGAATTCGATAAAATCATATATGTATAAATCTAAACAATTTAATGATGTTGCGTCGCGTTTATTTAATAATAATTATAAGATAGATCATTATGCGACGCGAAGTTTTTTTATAAAATCAATTATAAAAGACCTAAAATGTAATAATTATGAATTGGAGGGAGAAGAGTTTCATATAAAAGAAAATATTGAGTCGAGATGGATGTCGAATAATGATAAAATATTAAATCCTATATCTAATAAATTAGAAAGAGCTGATTTTCCATATGTTTTTTTAACAAATGTAAATGTAGTTCCCCTTGATTCTATGTTACAATCTGATATAGAACCTTACGAAGAATTACTTAAATATGTTAAAAATCCACGTTCAATGACTTATAGTTATTATCAAAATCTTATTAAAGAAAATCACATTCTTGCGTGGACTATGTTGTTCAAAAATCAAATTAATCATCTAGCTTTTCAGGTAGATGATATCGAAGAATGTTTAGATTGTGTAAAGAATACTCTACCAGAGTATGAAATCAATAATCCAAATAATCCTATAGAAGTCAGCGAAGATCAAAATTTAAAGCAATTTAGCTTAAAAGCTGAATCTACAGTATTTCATTTTGCCGATGAAATAAGAGATGTACCGTATACATTTGTTGAATTTGTGCAGAGATCTAATGGTCGGCGTGGATTTGAGACAAAGAATGCGCAAGGCATATTTGAATCTACAAAATAATATTATCTTTTAGTATACATTTATGATAAGTAATAATTATTTTTAGTTCTAACAATTACATTAAATATCATATTTATATAGTGAAGTCACTTTCATATAATACATTAGTAGAAAATCTAATACCTGTTTACTTAATACAAAAAAATTTGTTACAACAAAAGATATGATTTAGTTACAAAAATTATAATATTTTGTCTGTTTAATATAATGAAGAATACTAGTTTATTTATTCTATCTTTACTTTTATTAGTTTTTGTAATTTCACTAAATAAAGTATTATTACTACCTATTTCATTAGTTTTAGTAATGTTTTTTGTATATCAACGTAGACCTCATCTCGCAATAATAGCTTTATCAATTGTATATATTATTAGTTTTTTACTTGGAAAGAAAAAGGAAGGCTTTCAAACAAATCTATTGGCTGCTTTAGAAAACACAAATCCATCGACAACTTTAGAAAACACAAATCCATCGACAATTTTAGAAAACACAAATCTATTGGCTGCTTTAGAAAACACAAATCTATTGGCTGCTTTAGAAAACACAAATCCATCGACAACTTTAGAAAACACAAATCCATCGACAACTTTAGAAAACACAAATCCATCGACAACTTTAGAAAACACAAATCCATCGACAACTTTAGCAACTACAAATACTCAATCATCTAATAATACACAACTAGTTACTACACCTCCTTCTAAAAAAAATAAGGTTTTTAAAATGTCTACACAATCATACACTCAACTCATAAGTGTTTTTAGGGCATTACTTGAACCTAAATATATGGAAAAAAATTTATCATATATAGAAGGTATAATTTATAACTATGAAATTTCGAGTATATTCGATCTTTCATCGAAAGTCTTAAATACATCAGCTAATCCTAAGTATAATAATTTTTTGGAAAAGGTAACATGTTTGAATGATGGAACCGTGAATTATTTAGATTGTGATAATAGTAATTATAAAAGACTATATGCTTTTAGTGATCTTATCATGGTTTTCACTTTAGATTTAGATAAAGTGTTTGAACTAATAAATAAAAATAATATCATGTCAGTTTGTGAACTTAGTTCAAAACGTCAAATATTAGAAGATTTTGATAACCAAACTAGTTATGGTTTTGAATTATTAGGATTAAAATATTATTTAAATGAAAAATCATTTGCTAGAAAATACTATGACATTCTAAAATTATTAAGATTAGATACATTTTTATCAAATAAACCTGAAGAAAGTAATCTATCCTTGAGAGAAAAGTTATATAATTATCATGATGATAATAAAAAAGTCGTTAAAGATTTAAATAGTATACTAGTACTTTTTGATTTTTATAATATTTTTGATAATTACATATTAAATTTAGAAGACGATGATTATAGATGGGATTTGGGAATTCTAAAAAGCGTTGATTTAGAGCTACCTTGCTGGGAAAATGTAAGTTTTTTTGTAGAATATGAAGTTAAAAATCGTATAATAGAAGGCATTCAACGTAGTACAAGGGCAAATACTGAAATTTTAGATAGATCTGACAATCCTAAAAATCCATTTTCGCAGACAGAACGCTTAAATTCTCGTATAGATAATAGTGTTTTGTATCAAGAGGAAGATGATGTATTTGGTAATAGTTTGGAAGATTTCACTAAAAGATACAAAGCTGTATCCGATCAAAAAAAACAAGAGAATAACAATATCCGCGATAAATTAGATAGAAAATTAAGTTTAAAGTATGTTCAAGAAAACTTTTCTCATAAGCTAATTGATATTCTTAATGATATTGTATTATTATTTTCTAGAAAATGTGATATAGACTGTAGTGATAGTAGTAATCCTATATTTTCTAAATTTACATTTTATGTCACTGAAATTATTAAAATTATGATGAAAGATGAACGGATGTTTTATGTTGGAATATTATTAATTGTATTGAGTATGATATTTAACTTTATTTCATCATCTAAATAATTACTTAAATGTTACATTTTAAATTAAAATATATTAACTTATAATATAAATATGAAATCAAACAACTCTAAACCTTTACCAGAGTTACCAAAATCATACGATCTAGATGCTTTACAAGAAGTTGATATAGCAAATAATAGTCAGACAAATAGTCAGGCAAATAATAGTCAGACAAATAGTCAGGCAAATAATAGTCAGACAAATAGTCAGGCAAATACTAATACAAATCAATATCATATTGATGGAATAGATTATGATAACGATACTTGGGATGTAATAAAAAGCTATTTTGATACAAATAAATATTATTTAACCAAGCATCACATTGAATCTTATAATGATTTCATTTTAAACAAAATTCCTCAAACATTTGTTCAGTATAATCCGCAAACACTTTTCAAAGAATTTAGCGAAGAATTAAATCAGTACAAATATTCAATAAAAATTTATTATGGTGGAAGAAGTGGCAAGGAAGTATTTATTGGGAAACCAATTATTTCCCAAAAGGAAATTAAAAAACAAATGTATCCTAATGAGGCTCGTCTAAGAAATTTATCATATTCAAGTCATATGTTTTGTAATATAGATGTAGAATATACGATATTAAATGATGAAGGTGTAGCAAATAAGATCAATAAGAAGTTTGAACGTGTAAATTTAGGTAAAATACCAGTAATGATTAATTCATGTTTATGTATATTATCTGAAGCCGATTTTAATTTGAAAAAACAAATGGGAGAATGTCCTTACGATCAAGGAGGTTATTTTATTATTGAAGGTGCCGAAAAGGTAATCGTTTCACATGAAAGAAAAGCCGAAAATAAACTATATATTGTTAAATCTCAGGAATCAAGTTTTGCTCTATCTGCTCAAATTAAATCGGTACCTAATGATTCATTTAAATATGCTAGGACAACTGTTGTAAATATGCATAAAACTACAAATGTATTCACAGTTCGACTACCAAGTATACCTCATCAAATCCCATTATTTATTTTGTTTAGAGCTTTGGGTATCGAATCAGATAAGGATATTTTAAAATATATTTTGTATGAACTTGATAGCGAAAAATCGAAACTGTATATGGACTATTTGCTTCCAACTCTTGAAAATAATTGGGAAGTTTACACGCAGCAAGATGCTATTAATTATTTGGCACAATTGACTGTTGGTAATACTACTAGCCATTTATTAACTATAATGGAAACTGATGTATTTCCACATATAGGAGATAGTTTTACTCAAAAGGCTTTTTATCTTGGTCATACAGTACATAAAATATTGAATGTGTTTTTTAATATTGAAGAACCTACTGATCGTGATTCCTTCATGTATAAGAGAGTTGATTTATCTGGATTTCTGCTTGCGTCATTATTCCGTGAAAGTTTTAAACAATTTCAACGTGATACGAAAATTGCAATAGATACTGAATATCGTTTTAATGCTACACAATATGTAAATGACAAATTTGCTAATATAGTTAATGATGAAAATATACGGAAGATATTTAATTATAATACCATTGAAGGCGCATTTAGTAAATCGTTTAAGATAGGCACAATTTTAAATAAAAAGGGATTAATTCAGTCGTTAAATCGATTATCGGCACCTGGAGTTGTTTCTCATTTACGAAGAATTAACACTACGGGAGATAATATTATGATTGGTCAGCGTAAACTTCATGGAACACAATTTGGAATAATTTGTCCGGTTGAAACACCTGATGGAGGTAATATTGGAATTAAAAAGCACTTGACAGTTTTAGGTCATATAACATTTGGCTGCGATGCGAATCCAATAATAAAAATATTGATGGAAAAAGGTGTTATTTCATTAGATAACTGTACTCCTAATATGATAAATGGTAAAACCAAAGTTATAGTTAACGGAAGATGGATTGGTATTGTATCCGAGCCAAAAAAATTGGTAGAAGAGATAAAACTTTATAGACAAAATGGTTTAATAAATATTTTTACAAGTATAGCTTGGAATATTCCGACTATGGAAATAAGTTTACTAACTGATGGAGGTAGATGTTGTAGACCGTTGTATCATATGAAAGATAATAAACTAGTTATTACTAAAGAACATATAGCAAATCTTAAAAGTAATAAAATCTTTTGGAATAATTTAATTTCAGGATTGGCTACTAAACCAAATGATGATATATACAAATGTGACTATATTTGCGCAAAACAGAAATCAGCTGATAGTTTTGATATAGATATTGAAGAACTCGAACGCAATCGTGGTGTTATTGAATATATTGACACTGATGAAGCAGATACTATTGCTTTAAAAACAAATATAAATGAAGACGATGGTGATGATAAATTTTCACATTGTGAAATTCATAGTTCTTTAATTATGGGTTTTATTGGATTTACGATTCCATATGTAAATACTAGTCAGGCACCTAGAAATGTTTATGGTACCGGTCAAACTAAACAAAGTGTAGGTATGTATGTAAGTAATTTTAAAAATAGGTTTGATACCTCATCTCATGTGCTATTTTATCCACAAAAGCCGTTAGTTAGCACTAGATTAGCTAAATATGTATTTGCTGATAACTTACCAACAGGAGAAAATGCGATTGTAGCAATTGGGTCTTATACAGGGTATAATCAGGATGACTCGGTGATGATTAATAAATCAGCATTAGAAAGGGGGTTATTTAGAAGTGCATATTTTAAAACGTATGATGCTAAAGAAATGACAGATGCTAAGACGGACATGATCGAGTTCTTTTTTGATCCTAATGAAGATAGTGATATTAATGAAGAAGTTAAAAAAAATTCCCTTTATAACTATAAAAATACAGATGAACATGGTTTTGCGAAAGAAGGTAGCTATGTTAATGACAATGATGTTTTAATAACAAAATATATCAAAACAGGCTCTGGTGGCTATACTAAGTATCATGATAGTAGTGTTGTGGTTAAACCAGATGGTTTTGGTGTTGTAGATAAAGTTTTTAGTGATGCCTACAATTCAAATAATGAACAGATTGCTAAAGTTCGTATATGTACAACACGCGAACCAATATTGGGTGATAAATTCGCATCTAGACATGGACAGAAGGGTGTCATCGGTATGATTTTACGAGAAGAAGATATGCCATATACCAAAGATGGTATACGTCCAGATATTATTATTAATCCTCATGCAATACCAAGTCGTATGACTATTGGACAACTTGTAGAATGTGTGTCTGGAAAAATGTGTTGTAATTTAGGTTGTTTCAATGATGGAACACCTTTCACAAATATAAATCATGATGAAATTTATAATATTGTTGAAAATGTCTGTGGTTTTTCTAGACATGGTGATGAAGTTTTATATAGTGGGTATAATGGTAAGCAAATGTCAACCAAATTATTCATAGGACCAACCTATTACCAACGTTTGAAACATATGGTAAAAGATAAGATAAATTCGCGTCAGGAAGGAAAAATATCGCAGAAAACACGGCAACCTCCAGCTGGTAGAGCTGTCGGAGGTGGTTTACGTATAGGTGAAATGGAACGAGATGCCATTTTGAGTCATGGAGCTCTTGGATTTTTAAAAGAAACAATGATGGAACGTTCTGATAAACACGAAATAAATATAAGTGAAAATTCAGGTTTAACTGGATTGGTAAATAATTCTTTGCGAAGGAATATTTGTCAATCTACAGATGGACCACTAAAATTTTCGGGAGAATATTTGGATGAACTGGTTTTAGAAAGCGATAATTCAAATGTAGATATAGTTAAAACGCATATTCCTTACAATACTGCTTTGATGGCGCAAGAATGTATGGCTATGGGCATTACTATGAGACTTATTCCCAAGCAAGATGCTAATTATAAAAAAATAAATGTAGAAAATGGAGCATTTATTCCACAGGATCTTGTTAATAGGAATAAGAAAAAGAAAAAAACTAAAGGTAAAAAAACTTTTTCTGTTAAGCTCCCTATAAACTCCAAGAATGATATAAAATATGTTAATAAGATGTCTGATAATAAGATTATAATAAAAAATTTAACATTAGCAATAACAGAAGAAGATTGTAATCAAATGATTCAAGGTAGCGATGTTGGTAATGTTTATAAGGTAACATTAATTAAAAAATATGGATCAAGTGAATGTGAGGTTGTTTTTACTAAATCTGAGTCTGCTACTAAAGCTATTGAGATTTTAGATAATCGTGAAATTGATGGACAAGATATTAGTGTTTCTTTAAAACAAACATTTGATTATGGCACATATGGACAAACTTATACTGGATCAACTTATGGTGCTGGAGCTGGGTATAATTTAAATTATGAAGATACTGACAAGAGATCATACGCTCCACAATCTCCAACGTATAGACCCCAATCTCCATCATATAGACCCCAATCTCCACCGTATATGCCGTATATACCACAATCTCCAACGTATGGACCACAATCTCCATCATATAGACCACAATCTCCATCATATGAGCCGACATCTCCAATGTTTCCACCAACGTCACCCAATTATGCACCACCGAAGTCAGCCGATTATGATCCATTGAACGGTTCTCAATCGGTATTTAATTTTGAATCACCAGAATACAATCCTTATTCAGATATGGGAAATTTAGAAATACAAGATAACAGTAAATCAGCTTTAGATCCAGCATGTGAACGTCCGAAAACAGAGATTTTTAGAGATAATTCACCACAAAATTTCGATTTAAAATCGCCACCTAAAACACCAGAACAATCGGCTCCTAAAACACCAGAACAATCGGCTTCTAAAACACCAGAACAATCGGCTTCTAAAACACCAGAACAATCATCTAATATATCAGAATTATTACCACCACCTAATATTCCTGAACCATCTCCAGAACAATCACCTAAATCACCAGATCAATCATCTAAAATATCAGAATTATTACCACCACCTAAAATTCCAGAACCATCTCCAGAACTATCACCTAAGATTCCTGAACAACCATCACCTAAGATTCCTGAACCATCTCCTAAACAACCATCACCTAAGATTGATTCAGAACAACAAATTAATAATATGACAGATTTAGGTGATATGATGGGAGGTGGACTAGAAGTTGTAAATTTTGATGGGTCAAATAACACATCTTCAGAATTAGATTTATTTGATTTAGATTTAAATGAAATTAATTTATAAATGTTCCAATAAAATATACTAAAATCAATAATCCTAAATTTCCAAATGTATAATAAAAAAAAAAACTTATATTATAGTTTAGTAAAATTAAGCTTGGTACCATAATTATCATCAAATATATCGAATTATGTATATCAGTATTAATTATGTTTCGAAGAAATTGTGTAATCTTATGATTTAAACAAATGTTAAATAGTATTAGTAAAATAATTATAATTATATCAAAACTACAAAACCATTTATCTGTTAATGATATATGACAGTAGTCTGTTAAGTTATCATTATAACAAACTTTTGTCTCTTTACACCGAGGTAAACTATTATTACACCAAACACAATTATTAATATTACAATCATATTCATCAGAATAATTCATACAACGATTATATCCATAATTACTATTTTTAGCAAGACTACTAGGTATACTAAGAATTAGGTTAAATATAAAAAATATATTAATTTGTTTTTGATAAAACATATGATATGACACTTATACTTATGTTAGTAACAATCTCTTTATATAAATATTATTTTTAATTCTCGGGTTGCTTAGCTTCGAGTTCTTTTTTTGCTCTTTCTAATTTTTCTTGCTGTTCTAGTAATTCTTCATCAGTTTTATCAAGTTCAGTAATAAATTGAAACATTTTATTTCCAAATCCAAAATGACATCCATTACTATCAGAATTTGGTACTAGACGATGTGTTGTATTTTTAGTATGAATTAATGATACAATTACTCCTTCCCAACTGAGTTCTTTAAAAGATGACGTAGTAGATGAAATAACACTATTTAGTTCGTTAATACTTGAGTCATTACAAAAAGGATTGAATTTTATCAATAATTCTTTTTTAAATGCTAATGATGCGATTTTAATAAATTTTGTATAAGAAGAAAATAATTGTGGACTATCAATGTATGAGATAAATTTATTTATTTCAAAACTGCCTAAAAATCTACATCCAACAATATTTATTTGAGGATCATTTATAAATGGAATAATTCTATTTTTAATACTTGATTCTGGATAATAATCATCATCGTCCATAAATACAATAATTTCATGAGAACATAGGGATAATGCCTTATTACGTGATACACCTATAGTTTCAATTGTAGAATCATATACGTATTTAATATTATACTTATTTTCTCTAACATTTTTAGCAGGCAACATATCTTCCACACAGTTATTCTGATTACTAGTATCATAGATGACCCATTCTAACTTATTTTTTGGATAGTCAATATTATTATAATTAAGAGTTGCTAGATTGAAGAATTTTTTTCTGTTATGAGTTAGTGTAACTACAGAAACTGTAGGCCATTCTGAACCATCCGTTGGTTCTTTAATATCTTCCAACTTAGATTTGCTATGTGTGTTTTTTATTATATTCATCATGTGTTCTTTGAACACAACGTCATTTTGAGCTTGATTTTTGAGTGCATTACTTCTTGCCTGCACACCGAATTCTTCTAGCTGATCAATTGGTAATTTTGCCAGATTATTGAGTGTTGATTCGAGAGATGATTGTGATATTAAGTTTTTTTTACCATATAATACTTTATTTTTTTGTTCTGTAACATCTACAGTATATGCAAAGTTGAAATGTTCACAATTAGTTAATGTTTTATGAGTTTCAATATCTGATATCACTGGAATGCTTTTACAGAGAATTGATTGATTTAAATAGTGTGAATAACCATTAAAATTAGATAAACATAGTTTAATACCACATGTATTAAATAATGTTTCGAACTTATTTTGTGTTATATTATTTTCAAAAATAATTGATGGATGATTAAACATACTCTTATTTAATTTAGTTAATTCAAAATTAATTACATGAAGTTTGCCGTCAATCTTAGCCTGAGAATTTAGCCAAGAATCTAATATTTTTTTATACTCTGATTTATCATTAATTTCACTATTACAAAATAACATATATTTACGGTAATCAATATCGGATTGAGATTTATAAAAATCTGTAGTTCTCCAACCGATATTAATTATCTTTTCTTTTGAAATAGATAATTTTAATATTTCTTTTTCAAATTCAGTTTTAGTAAATATATAATCCATCAATCTTAAATTGCTTGATTGTGTCTTTGGAAAAGTGTTAATATTAAATAGAAAAATATTTGTTTTAGCATACTGAATGAACAATGGATTTATTACACCAATAAATATGTTGATTGACGCATTATCACATTTATAATTATCGGCTTCGATAATTTTTGGTTCAATGTTATATCGAAGTTTTTTAAATAAAAAAAGAATTATATTTGCATCCATCGTAGATACATTTTCAGATGGAGGATTTGAAACTATAACATTAATTTTCATATTAAGTAATAATATTAAAAAGTTTAAACTTCTTTATATAGCTTTATTTTCGTCCAGTTAAATATTTTGGTATATAGATTCCTAGAATACATCCGAGAATTATTCCTATAGTATCTACCCATATAGGTGCCTCTTCAACAGTAAAAATACTCTTAAGAATTATTAATACCGCTGTACCTAAACTGGCTCCTAACGCATCGCTAAATGTGTTGCCCCACCCAGCTTTTTCTTGTATACTTCCAGACATATATTTTTCAAACTTTTCTAATCCAATCCAAAGTCCAGCATTATCGATAAATCCAAAAACAAGACCAAATGACATTCCTACTACTACATTTCTTAACCTTATTTCCTTTTCATTATTAATAAATTGGGTAAATGATATCTTGTTTTTACCATCTTTTATACGTTTATTATTAGATATTTTGAAAGCCAAAAAAAGAAACGCAATTACGAGAGCTATAGTACCTGAAAAAAATATAATTAATTCATTTGGAATATTTATATTAAAAAGCTTCATTAAATAATAATAATAATAAAAATACATAAATTTAATATAAACACAAAAATAAAGTATTGTTTATATTCAAACAACTAAATATGGTAGGATCATCAAATCCAAATAATTCATCGAATATAATTCTTGAGAAGGCATTAAATCGATCATTAAATGCTGGTATTGCTGGCTATTCAGCTATGATTTTTCAGGTCTCATCAATGATGTGGTTAAGAACAACTATGAACTATCAATTTAAAAATGGAGGATCAACATTAGATACTATAAAATTACTATATAAAGAAGCGGGGATTCCTAGATTTTATAGAGGAGTAAGTTTTGCCCTATTATACGCTCCTCTTGCTAGATTTGGAGACACAGCGGCAAATGTAGGTGTAATGACATATTTAGAAGATAGTAATATGTCAAAGGCAAATAAAACATTTATTGGTTCAACTCTAGCTGGGCTGTGGAGGATATCAGTTATTCCGATAGATTCTTTTAAAAGTCATTTACAGATTCATGGTAGTAATGGAATATCAGTTCTAAGAAGTAAAATAGCAAATGATGGTTACAAATCTCTTTATAATGGTGCGAGGGCGTCATATTTTGGTACATTAATTGGTCATTTTCCTTGGTTTTACACATATAATTATTTACAAGATGAAATACCCAAACAAGAATCAGCTATACTAAACTTTTTTCGTAGTGGTAGCATAGGTTTTTGTAGTTCTGCGACATCTGACATAATTTCAAATAGTATACGTATTTTGAAGATAAATAAACAGACTGGGAATGAGACAACTTATAAGCAAGTTGTTGAAAATGTGATAAAAACAGATGGTATTACTGGAATGTTTACTAGAGGATTAAAAACTAAACTAATGATCAATGGATTACAAGGATTCATATTTGTTGTGGTATTTGATAAAATTAAAAGTCATTTAAATTTAAAATAATATCAATCAAATCAAATCAAATCAAACCTCTTTAGTATTAGCATTGTTTCCTTTTTTTTTTTCTCGTGGTTTTCTAGTTTTACGTGGCTTAGAACTATCTTCTACTACTTTATCTTCTGCTACTTTATCTTCTACTTTATCTTCTTCTACTTTATCTTCTGCTACTACTTTATCTTCTACTACTTTATCTTCTACTTTATCTTCTACTTTATCTTCTACTACTTTATCTTCTACTTCATCTGCTACTACTTTATCATCTTCTACTTCATCTGCTACTACTTTATCTTCTACTACTTTATCATCTTCTACTTCATCTGCTACTACTTTATCATCTTCTACTACTTCATCTGCTACTACTACTTCATCTTTTACCTTAGAATTGTTTAAACTATCACAAATTGTATTAGCTCTATCAATAATACTATCGTCAAAACCCTTAGCACGTAATAATTCTAGAGCAATATTCTGTGTAGATATACCTTCTTCCAATTTATATGGATAAGAAATATTTTTATTACTATCAAAATCGCATGGTATTTTATAATTCTTAAAATTACTATATTTTTCCAAATTAGTAAGATAGTTAAAGTGTGTTGTTATGATGCTAATACTATTGGTGTATGAAGCTAATTTCTCTGCTATAGCAGTAGCACCAGATATACCTTCATCAGGATTGGTACTATTAAATATTTCATCCATAATTATAAATGATTTATCATTCTCATTAAGTTCATCGCAAAATCCAATATGTTCACGGGCCCGATTCATTTCCGCTTCAAATAGAGATTCTTTCCCTTTACAATCGGGGATATTTAAATAACTATTCAAAATCTTAAAAGGTGTAAATTCAGCAGTATCTGAAAAACAAATACCGATAGTCTGTGCGAATAAAGTAGATATACCTAAAGATTTAATTAGAGTTGATTTACCACCCGCATTTGGCCCTGTGATAAGCATATTTCTGGGATTATTTCTACCTAAACATAAATTATTTTTGACTGCTCTTTTTCCCAAATAAGGATGGTAGAAATTTGTTAAATTAATAACAGGATCTTTATTATCTAGTATTTTTGGATAGCAAGTATCGAACTTATCCATTATCTTTTTAACTCCATATAAATAGTCAATATACCCTATCTTTTCAAAAATTAATTTCATATCATTATAATTGAACATATTTTTTGCTGCGTATAAAATTTTCCCTTTATTAGAAAATAAGCTATTTTCGCTTTGATAATTACCGTTTAAATATTTTATAGGAAATTCTACATTATCATAATTCAATTTATCTGCTAAATTATTAATTAATCCAACTGAAGTATCGCAAAATTGTTTTATATTAAGTATTTTTTTATTAATTAAATTAATTATTTTGTTGGTATTGATTGAAACTTTGATATTATTGAACACATTTTGAATGTAAAATATTATTGATAAGAAAAATGAGAAATATTTAGATATTTTTGATCTACCACCTCCTTGAGTACCTAAAACAGAAAATACATCTCCCATTAAGCTTACTTTTAAAATTTTTACGTATACCCAAAAGTTGATTTTGACCTTCGTAAAGAATTTTAGGTATAGAAATGGAAAAATCATCATAATCAATGGGGACAATAATCCATAAAGTGGAGCAAGATAGATTTTGAAATAGCTATATATATTTAAAGTTTCTTCATAATTATTTAATCCATTAAAGAAGCCTCCAAAATAAACACTATTAAGAATACTTTCTTCTTCAATAGTTTTTTGCCGTAACATCCAAATAACATCTTTCTGTAAATCACTTAATCGTTGGAGACTGGTTTCGATATTAAATTTGTCATTTCCATCTAGTAATGAAGCCATATGTTTGATATCATTTTGCTTATTTTTTATTTGTTCTAAGTTAACTGTAGGTGTATTTAGTGTTGATACTAATTTCAAATACCCAAAAACAGTTTTAGTTTGATTTACTTTATTTACTATAGAAGTATCAACTTTATCTAAACCCTGAAATATTTCTAGATCTTTATAAATATTAATATCACTAAACTTTGTAGATTCAAAAAGATTATTTGTATTTAAATATTTAGCAATACAATTAAATTTAAGTTTTTCAGAATCTAACACTTCATTTACAGGTCTTGGTTTTTTTTGTTGTAAATTTAAATGGGAATTAATCAGATTTGCTGTAGTATCTGGGTCATTTAAATCCATTTATTAGTAGTGTTTATTTTAAAAAATAAAACTAAACGAAAAACAAAATTGAATTAAAGATAATATTTCAATGTTAATTAGTATATTAAATTATGAAGTATTTAACAAATAATGGTCTTATGATAGTAACTAAAAATTGTGGTGAAACACAGAACTCTCTAAATCAACGCGTTAAGTTTATTTTAAATAATCTAAAAAAATATAAGTTTAATCAACTATCTTCAAGGATATTAAATGATTTAGATGGACAAAGTAAAAAAAATGTAGCTATAAAAGATTTAGAATGTAAATATTTCTAAATTAATCTATAATCATTTACTTACAATACACTCTTTGTCAATGTTAAATGTTTTACATTTTTTAGAATTTGGTACAATATTTATGACACATCGTGATTTTTTTCCATAATATGGTGTAGTACAACCACTTTCTCGTTTTCTACTTTTTTTTCGTGCCTTTTTTTCTGATTTATCACTTAGACATCTTGATCTAAACATTTCATATCTGGCTCGAACATCATCAAATGTGAGGTTCGATTTTTTCCCTAACATTTTGTTAATTTCTTCATGTAGATTGTATAGCCATAATGAAAGTGATGATCGATCTTTCATAGTTGACATCGTTAATGGAACATTTTTAAGATTATTTACATAATTGATTCTACAATATTTACAAGGTAGGATATTTTTTAAACTTTTAAAGAAGCTTAAATATTCACGTTTTTGTTTTATTGATGGTTTAACAGGGTAATTAAATGAAATAGTATGAAGAGAATGCCAAAGACTTGGTCCCCAAACAGATGTTAACATTCCATCCTGACTATTATAATCATCTTTAGTAAAAGTATTATTCATTATAATAAATTAAGAAATATGTTGGAGTATTTTTTTTTATTAAATAATATTAATGGAAGTCAAAAATACCAAACAACAAAATTCTAAAAATAGTAAAAAAAAGTCTGGAAATAATAGTCAATCACAAAATCAAACTAAAAAAGCTGGAAATAATAGTAAATCGCAAAATCAAACGAAAAAAGCTGGAAATAATAGTAAATCGCAAAATCAAACGAAAAAAGCTGGAAATAATAGTAAATCGCAAAATCAAACGAAAAAAGCAAGTAAGGTGATTGATGTTGATGGTACTGAAGTTTCAACATATAAAACAAATTCCTTAGAATGTAAAATGTCACCTTTATTTTGCGAGTTGGCAAAGTTAAAAGGTGATACAGAATTGCCTGTTTATAGAGATGATTTTGGTAGATTGATAAATATACCATCTACTGGTAATAAAAAATCTAAAAGAAAATATTTAAAGGAGTGTGTAGGTGATACTGAATACTTTAATTTACCAGAAGATAAACGTCAATATCATAGTTTACCTTCATTACAAAATAAGAAAAAATATGGGAATAAATATTTTAAACCATATTATTCAAATATGGGAATGTTAACAAGTGTGATGGGACAACAAGGAATGATGGGACAACAAGGAATGATGGGACAACAAGGAATGATGGGACAACGAGGTCAACAAGGAATGATGGGACAACGAGGTCAACAAGGAATGATGGGACAACGAGGTCAACA
>Ga0209634_1001033_pt1 | contig 20848 bp, 19 predicted proteins | sample LinPmetageLP40_FD_184043 | JGI IMG/M metagenome (GOLD analysis project Ga0209634, IMG submission 184043) | Marine viral communities from the Pacific Ocean - LP-40 (SPAdes) (version 2) | ecosystem: Environmental > Aquatic > Marine > Oceanic | place: Pacific Ocean | collected 2010-08-26 | reverse complement strand
ATACCTGCAACAGTATCGATGTTTGCTTTGTTTGCGGTAACTGCAGTTTCCGCGCTGTCAGCCCTGTCTCTTGCCTCTTCCGAGATGTAACGGGCTTGTGTGTTAGCTAGGTCTAGGTCGCTCTCAAAAAGAGTAGAGCCATCCGTAAAGTCAACCAATGCTGATGAAGGTGTTTGACGGTACACAACCACTGTCTGTCCACTTGTAGGTGTGGAGGATAGCTGGGCTGTTGTACTGTTATGAAAGGTGAAAGAAGCTGACGAACCATTAACTGATACCAGAACATGTGCCGCATCAATGTACGGGAATGTAATAGAAAACTGGTTGGTTGACCCGTTAGCTGTATATGTGACTGTAGATACAGGCATAATGTCTCCGTTTAAAAAAGTATAAAGACCTCACCGTTTCCAGTGAGGCCTTATTTTTAGAATTTAATATCAAACTGTTCGTTTAAAAGTTCAGGATTAGCAGGCATACCACCTGCATTGAGTTCGTCCTCAACTTCTAATTGACGTTCTATTAGGTCTTCCAGTTCAGGGAATTCTTCAGCCATAACTGACAAGGCTTCCTCTCTATATTCAGCTACGTCTGCTTGGAGTAGGTCGCGCCTAAAGTCTGAAATGCCATATGGTTGTCTTTCAGCATTCCTATCATAACCATAGCTATCAATCGTTTCAGCTAGTCTTTGAACAAGCGTCATACCATCAATCTTAACGGTGCCATAAAGTCTGTTAAGTTCTTGGAAAGCGGTTGGGCTTAACTCTGCTGTTCCTATTTTTCTTCTAGGACCGCTAAGACCTTTTGGTAGCTTCCTCAATTCCTCAAAGACATAACCTGTATCGCCATCCATATTGTCAAAGGTTTTAGATTTTAAGAAACCCCAAGCATACTCAGGAATATCTTGCGCCTCACCAGTTAACCAGAAGTGCTTTGCAGGTGCATTTCTCTCGCCTCCAGCGGCTGCTAGTACAGGGTCATACATGCGTGACTTTAAAGTTTCAAAGAAGCCATTCAAATCGCGCATTACACCGTCTTGCTCTTTGTTAAGAGTATAAGATAACGAACTTAGTGGAATCATTGCTGCAACACGGGACTTCATAAACCTCTCAAACTCCCAAGGTTTTGAATCTCCGCTGGCTACCTGCATAAAGTCGCCTACACTAGACAACGATGACTGCATGGTAACTTGGTTTGCAAACATATTAGCAAGTGCAGCAAAGATAAACGAACCCTCTTGGCCCTCGCCCTCGTACCGATCATAATATTCATTCGCTTGCCCAATTAAAGTGAAGGCTCCAAAATGTGGAAGCATTTTACTCATGTCTGTAAATACTGGGTTGTCATTATCATCCCAACTAACAACAGAGTTTGCTTGCCAGTTTGGTGATTTATGCCACATCTCAGCGAGTTTTGGGTCTGTGACATAGCTAGGCCCAGAACCTGTAAGCCGCCCTTGGCTTGCCAGATATAAGGCATAGGTTGTCATAGCTACACCATAGACTAATTTACCTTTAGCCATAGCTGCTATCTCAGGGTTTGGACTATCAAGTTCCTTTCTTAAACCAGCAGCTAACTTACCTACGACAGGTACTCGCTGGAAGTTTTCCCTGAGTACGTTTGTCGGTGTTTGGATGAAGGGTATAACTTGTCTAAGTGCAGGAACTTGTATGACCCACATTTTCGCACCATACATCATACTATCTTTAGGTAATGGGGTTGTGAAAGTACCGTGTCTAGCTTCCTCTAATGCCTCTTGGGCATATTTACTGGAAGCATTGTAGCTATCAAGGTTTTTACCCATGAAATCAGCTTTAGCACTAGGCTCATCTAGAACCCTACCCTCACGAACTAACTGCGCCCACTGAGAATCTAACACTTCTTTAGTATTTAAAGAACTTGCAACAGCATCCTTCATATAATCAAGGCGTCTGCGCTTCAGTGTACCTTCTGTAAACCCTAAATCTTCAAGGTCTTTCAGTGTCATTTCGGCTGCATCAGTAGCCGCCGCTGCTTTAACTGTTGACCTGTATATCATGTGCTTAAAGAATTGATCTTCAGCACCTAAAACTCTTGAGGTAGAATTAACTAGCGTACCTGCAAGGTCTATTGGCGCACCAACATACTTGTTTAGACCAAGATTTCTTGATGATATTTGGCGAACACTATCGCCTTCAGCACCAATTTTACTGGTAGTATCTAGAAGAGTTTTATCCTTTGCTATAGAAGAAATAGATGAAGCTAAGGCTGAGTTTTGAGTGTTTAATCTAGGTAACAGACCACCATTAAAATGAATTAAATTTAGGTTTTCTGCCAGTGTAGACATCATAAAGTATTGTTGTCTCAGACCCTTCCTTGCTGTTTTCATATCACCTTTCAAAACAGCCCCGACAGTCCTAAGTGTAGGTCTTGCCACAATATTGATAGAAGATGCGCCTATGTTAAGAGCATGTGTATGAGGTCCAGCTAGGATTCCATTGATAAATAGTTCACCCATCACACCCCATACTTTCGACCAAAAACTTGACTGTTGTCTAAATATAGCATTCTTAGCTGCTGGTGTTTTAGCCATCCGCATTTGCCTAATCATGGCATCTACTTTTTTACCGCCTTGAATAGACCCGCCCATTAGTTCTAAGCGGTCAATAGCTTGGTCTGTTACTCCAGAGTCAATTTTAATCTTATTGGCATTAAGACCTCTCCCAGAACCTGTTTTAATAGCCAGTATGCTATTTTGAACATCAGCATGAGCGTCTATTGTTTCTAGGAATGTTCTTCGTAAGCCATCTACGTCTTCACCTTTGGCAACTTTCGCATCAATTTGGTCAGCTATTTCAACAATAGCCCTTTCAAGTCTGACCATTTCAATTTTACCAGCTACACCCCACCGATATTGTTCAGAAGCATTATCAGCTACTTTTGCCAACTTTGCGCGAAAGGATTTAGGGCTGACATCCAATTCTCTTGCAAGAATATCAATGCTTTCATCAGCTACTTTGTCCAAACCTTCAGTGTCGGCTGTTCCCATTTTCTTAAATAGACCAGCCCTCTCAAGTTCTTTTGAGGTGGCAAGCAAAATTGCATCTGAATCTCTTGGACCCTCAAAATATTTTGGGTTCAAAACAAATCGATCATTTAAGTCTTCTGCCAGCGTTTGTAGCTTTGCAGGGTCTGTCTTCAGTTCTTTTATAGTGTTTGCAACAGCCTTCGATTTAAACACTTTCAGTGGTTTAGGTGCCGCTGGTGCTGCTGGTGCTACGGTTGATGTGGCTGGTGGTTCTGCACTATCACCTACTTTAGGTGCCGTGCCTACCTCTGGTGCTTTGGAACCTGCTGGTGCCGCCGTTGGTACTGCAGCGTTATCGGCTGCGCTTGCTGGCAATATTGGTCCCTGTTGTGGAGCCTGTAAACTATTAGCTGCTGGTGCTGCTGGTGCCTGTGTGTCAATCTTAGGTGGCTGTGCTACCTCATCGACAACGTTGGGTGCTGCGCCTGTTTCCCCAGCGTCTGGTCCTTTAGGTGCTGTAGTTGGTACGTCTGCATCTAGGACACGCGCACCTGTTTCCATACTAAAAACCATACCATCTTTGGTAGTTATTTGTTTCAGTTCTGGATTGTAGGTAGAACCTTGAATAGGATTAACTGCTTCCCGTTCCACAAGTTCTTTCCAAGTAGTAACTGCATCCTCAATTTCAGCCGCTTGTGCTGCTGTCTCATCCGATACTTTACCAGTTTCTGCTACTTCTCTAGCAGCTTTACCTTTAATTCTAAGTCCACGATAAATCAGAATGCCTACATCAAAAGGCGTTGCAAGTGCAGTACCCAAGATGCCATTCTTAACACGGTTTTCCATGTTGGTTAGTTCATCGTTTGAGAATATGTCTACGACAGTTTCATTGTCACCGATAGAACTTCCCAGACGTATCAGCTTATTCTTGAGTTTTGTATCCCAAGGTCCACCATCACCGTCTGCCAGTGCCTTTGTTACTAACTCAGAATCCGCACCAAATTCTTCTTCTAGAATTTTAACAATGTTAGCCATCTCAGGGTCAAAGGCTACAGCATCGGCAGCAAAACCTGACCCCGTTGCACCCTTCCAAGTGGTGAATGCTTTGACTTTGGCTATCTTACCAACTCCAAACATTGCTCCAAGAAACTGAACAGTGCCTTGGGTTAAGGCACCTGCTGTACTGTCCCGCTGTTTTCCAAATATGGTAACTTTGTCTAGGCCAGCATCAAAAGATTGTTTTCGTTCGGTAGCTTGTTGTAAATCATCGACGCGCTCGTTCTCAAGCTGCGCTGCTTTATCAGGGTCAAAACCTTCTAGCCCAAGTTTCTCTGGGTCAAATGGTATATTTGTTTCACCTACAGTGGCTGTGTCGCTGAAGAACCTAGCGGTCTCTGTACCAATGGACATGGCACCTTCTACAATACCTTCACCTACGTCAGCAGCTATGTCACCCCAGCTTTGTTCTTCCTCTACTTCAGCTTCCGCTTCAACAGCGGTTGCTGGTTGTTCTACAACAGGTAAAAGTCTCTCTCCTGCACCTGCACCATACTTAGCATTAAAGTCTGACAGCCGATCAGGGTTATCTCGTATCCACTGAACCGCCGTTGGGCTTGGTTCTGGATATTCATCTTGTTCCATTTATTAACCTCAATCTGGTATGTCGGATGTTTTGGGTTTTGCTGGGGTTACTACTACTACGGGTGGGTTCCCTTCAGGTTCGTCAAATACTAGACCTGATAAATTATCCCAACCCCACTTTAGTGTGCGAATGACAGTGCCATCTCCGTCTGGGTTTTTAATTGCAGATTCTGGACGCGGTGTAGTCGGTCTCACAGGAGTTAAATTTAACTTACCGTCTCGTTGAGCATTCCGCATAAGTTCTTCACCTATCTCAGCTACTTCAGATGCGTATAATCCAGTAAGGTCTCGTAACTTTGATGCTGTCCTACCTGCAATATAGTCGGCACTTGGAAACTGACCGTCATTACTAGCTTTATAACTGTTGATTTCTAATGTTAGGTAGTCATCAAGTTCATTTCTAATTGCTGCAGAGGCTAGAAGTTGCTTCTGACTTACTTCAAAATTTCTCCTAGTACTTCTGCCAGCTTTAGGAATTCCTAGATAAGTCTCTTCCCAATTATTCCACTGTCTCTGAACGGGACCAGTAGTTTCATTAAGTGCTGTCCAGATAGCAGTACCTTTAGCTGATGTAGACAACGATAGTGCTTTGTTGACATGGGCATCTGTAGTGAATGCGCCGTTGGTTAGACCTTCAGTGATTAATTTCAGTCTTTCTTCAGGGTCACTCTCATTCTTAATTTTAATCAGTTGAGTTGCGTATGCAGTTTCGTCTGTTACATCACCTTTTTCAAAGGCAGCTTGACGGGCAATTACTAGATTTTCTAAGGCCTCTGCACGGGCTACAGATTTTGTATCTCCCATGCCTTTTAGTTGATCTATACGATTTTGAATCCGCATTTCTGCGCCATTTCTTTCAACCTCAGAAGAACTACCTAACCCTGAAAGTTCTTCTGATGCGCTTGCTGATATTGCTTCACGCTGTTCAGTTTCTTCTATCTCTGCGTTTAGGCGGTCTCGTTGCTCTTGCCGATCTATGTTCTGCATTATCTGCACTCGAACCTTTTGGTTCTTCTGTCTAGCATCAAACGTCCCTGCAAGAGACCCTTTGCCCACCCTAATCTGACCCATAAACTGTAGGGGCGCAAAGCTGTTAGTTTCTAAAGCACTTAGCCGTAAAGCATCCGCAATAGCAGTACCAACCTTTAGACGGTCTAATCCATCTATCTCAGCCTGATCTGCCTCGCCTTGGATAAAAGCCTGTAATCCAGCAGCGGCCTTAGTACGTTGGTCTTTAGTAAGTTTAGGGTCTACCAGACTATATGTGTATGCTGATATCTTATCCCTAAAACCTTCATAGATTTTGGTAGTCATATAGGCTGTATGCTTTTCTCTCCAACTTTGCTTAAAGTTAGTATTAGCCTTCATAGCATTGGGGAGGAAAAACTCAGCAGTCTCAACATCATTAAAATTATCAAAGCCATTCTTATCTACATAGTCTGCTTGGAACTGTGTGATAAATTCTTCAATTTTCTCAGGGTTGCCATTGTGGTATAGCTTTCGCTTTTCCATTTGATGCGCCAAGTCAGTCGCATAGTTAGCAGATAGAACATTTAAGTTTGCAGCCCTGTAACCTTTTTGCAGGTAAGGACTTTCACCCTCTGCGATGATGCCTTTCTTAACAGCTTCACCAATATTTATTCTTGTTTCAGACCAGAGTTTCTGACCCTCTGCATATTCTCTCTCAGCAGATTGTTGCTCAATACGTCCTATTGCAGGTAGTGCTTTCTGGCTGAAGGCATTTAAAGATTGCTCTAATGCTTGCCATCCACCCTTCTTTACCTGCGCTTTTTGATAGATATCTACAGGTCTAGCTGTTGCACCTACTGTAGCCACTTGTCCTTCAAAAGGATTAGCTATTACTGCTCTTTCAGCCATTGTCTGTACTCGCTTTCGGTGGTGCTAAAGATGCTTTCTTGCCTTGATAATCGGCCATATCCACACCAAACCCAGCAATGGGTGTCAGGACGTTGAACAGGGTCTCTGTGAAACCTTGTGGCTGCATACTATTAATTCTTGATTGGGCCTCAGATTGGAAACCTAGTGCATCCATCTCTGCCTGTTGTTGTAGGCCACCAAGTCTTTGATCTATTCTGGATGCCATCAATCCTTCTGCTGACTCAAAGTCTTTAAGCAACTGATCGACATTGATACCCTGTACCCCTGCGCCACCAGCAGATGCCATTACAGCACCTTGGGCTTTGAGTGTCTTTAGGTCGGCGTCTTGTCTAGCTTGTGAGGCTTGTACTTGTTCTTGTCTTAGTCGCAGTGCGCTCTGCTTAGACTTCAGCAGGTAGGCATCCTGTGCGCTCTGTGCATTAGCCTGTGCCGCTGCATTCTGGTTTTTGGCACCTTGGATGGCACTGCCGACACCAGCTACTGCTGTGACACCTTGGATAGCCAACGCTGTCGCTGATGCTGCACTTGCAGACATACCAGTGATTGCTGCCAGTGATACTGGTTCACACATATTATATCCTTACAAATTCATAGAAGGGACGCTTTTCTACGCCCCAGTGTTCGTGCTTTTTGATGAACGTGAAGCCCATCCACTTGAGCCACTTGATGTGGACAGTGTTTCTGGCATCGACACAGTTATGCAAAGCTAGGTAGTTCCTCTGTAATAGAGGTAGGAATGTTTTACTTTTTCTCAGAAAGCTAATCTGGTGCTGATGGATGTTATCTGTAGCACACAGCCATATAGCCCCTGCACCTTCGATGTATGATGGGACTACACCAACAATCCCCACACGTTCCCCATCTGTAGGTGAACGCATGGTTAGTGTTACATCTCCAAGTCTCAAGCCATCCATCAGAACGCCTATTGGTTCCCTTCCAGTTGCCGCTAGACATTCTGATCGATCTGCTTGTCGGAGATTGGGTGCTAGATAGACAACATCATCCACCGTGGTCGGTGTGAGATATTTATTATTATCCATTTATTCTTCTTGATCTGAGGTGCATCTGGCCTTCCCACTCTGCCGATAGAAACTGGCAGGGTAGATGGCTGTCGCACTCAATGACTACTCTAAGTCGATCTGACTTGACCATTACAGGGAACCTGAACTCACCTGATGCTAGGGTAGTTGTACCTAATACTGTGGAACCACCACCAATAAAGCGTCCAGTAGATGCATAGGTGTCACCGCTAGAGTTAGCCCCATATGTTGGAATAACTTTAACAATGAAATCGCCACTATCCTGATATCTCAGAAGCCAGTGTTTGATCTGTAGTCTGCCACCAGCAATGGACACACGCCCACCCTTGGCTGTTGGTTCCTTCATGTTGGGCTGAGAGAACTCGTAGGTCATTAGATACTTCTCACCCACATATAATTGTGTAGATGAATGGTCACCTGCTACCACCACTGATGTAGTGCTAGAAGATACCACTGGGATGGTTGTACCTTGGTTGGTCCCACGCTTGGTTACAAAGGGTGCTACAAGCGCATAAGGGGTTGTGATTGTAGTCTGCCCCGTACCGCTGTTGTACGTCCTCGTACAGGCCGTTTCAGGGAACCTGTAGTCCAACCTAGTCACATAGGTCTGGTTGGTATCAAATCGTCCTGCATCAAAGCTAACGGTACATAGGACGGTCTTACCACCCTTATTACCTAGTACATATAATGCACTGCCCATGAACTCTGCATCCAGAACAGTCAGGCCATTGAATGTATACTTGAACCAAGCTGATTGCAGCTTCTCACTGCCAGCGATGTGGTACTTGTAGACGTACATCGATGAGGCATCACTAGATGATAAACACACCATAACATTCTCAGCGGTACTTACAGCCATCGAATAGAGATTATCAGGAACATACTTAGCCACATGGCTTGTTACGTCTGTAGCATCCGATCTGTCGGTGTCATCGATAACGTAGTATTCCCTGATGGATGAGAACCCACCTCTGGTCGATGAGAAGTACACAAGGTTACCTGCAGCCGCTGGCTTGGCAGTAGAACTGGCTTCATATTCTGTTGTCTGAGCAATCGATGTATTCTTCGGTGTGATATATTCAGAACCTTTAAGAATAAACTGTGTCTGGTCAGAGAATAGAAGCAGCTTACGGTCAAACGGGATAGCATGTTTCAGGGTAGACACTTTGGTGTGACTAGCAGCCACATCAATCGGGTCATTATCCAATATGCTTCTCGCAGTAGCTTTGAAGAAATCAAAGTATTCTGATGTCCTCGACATGACAACATTCTCACCTGACAGAAAACCTAAACGGTTCTGAAAGAAGAATACGTCACTAATTTTTTTGCCTATAAATGAAGGCGTAGGTGCTGAAGTAAGGTCACCGATTGTTCGGTCTCCCCACTCACCTTGCTCTAAGGTAAACGAACCATTTGCCTGTCTAATAAGCAGGTGAGGCATTGTAGCTGCATCTAATTCATATGATATGTTTGGTTTGATTGTTTCAATCCAAGTGCCAGACCCCAACAGTGATTGGTCACCGTGGTCTGATACAAACTTTACATAGTAATCATCAAAGTTATTGGTCTGGTCACCTTGCACCTGTGCGACATAGTTGTTTGGTGCATAGGCTGGTAGGTCATCAAACCTCTGTACGGTGCCTGTAGTGCTGGTAATACCTGTATCTCCCAAGCTGTCGTATGTAGCTAAGTCGAATGAGGCATTACCTGTCTTGGTGATGATAACTGTAGAGCCGTTGGATGTAGCTGTAAGACCACTCGCCCCGTTAATTGAACTGGCAAGGCTAGATGCAATTGATGTGGTTCTAGTACCTGCCTGATCTGTGGCACTGGTTGTAATATTAGCAACCTGCGCCCCATCCACATACACCACATATCTTTGGTTGTAGTCACCCTGTTTTACCGCAACCAATCCTTGAAAGGCGTTAGATGGACTGACGTTGCTATTATATGCAGCGGTCTTCTCAGTGTTCACGATGAACGTGTAGTCAGCTACAGTCACCGCCCTGAACGCTGTGGAAGGGTTACTGGTTGTCAGATATCCAGTTCCATCAGGATAGGTAACAGTCTTAGAGTTACCTGCTAGGTCATACACGCTGATCTGGTTCGACGCATTGATTAGTACAAAGTATCTTTCAGTTGCATCACGGTTGATGAGATGCACATAGGAACCAGATGTTTCGGTATTTGAAATAACAGCCACATGTTCAAGTGGTGGCCTCTTCTGCAATCCTTCTACAAGTGATGGGAATGCATTCTCCTGCTTTTCTGACTGACTTGACAGACGTAGCGGTGGAGATTGTTGGCTGACCCCTTGGATTAAGTTTGGGATAGCAGAACTAATCATAGGCATTACATAAGTATCCTCTGATTAGAATTGTTGCGGTTCATAACACGGGACACTGAGTAGCTATCCATCATGTTGAAATCCCCTGTGTCACCCTCAAATTCTTTAAGGTCTGTCAGGGCTTTCTGTTCATCACGGGATAGCAGCTTGTGCATGGTCTCAGAGTTAATCATACGATCTGAATAGATACGCGATGCCCTGACTGTGATGTATCGTTTTGCTGGGTCAGGAAGTTCTAAGAAATCCTGATAGTAAACGATGACGGCATAAGCAGTGGCGTCAAACGTGTACGTTCTATCTGTGAGGTTATACAGCTTACCGCCACGAACAGTTACGTTAGTATCTTCTAGATCGATACGCGCTGCTGTAGCTGGGATGTTTATTTCGTTGTTGTTGTCAGGTGCTAGAGGGACACGATCTTCTGTATTGAAGTGCCATCCTTGTGACTGAACCTCACGGCTAACTTCGTTAATAATCTGTTCAGCAATCTTTACGTCTGTAACTTGATTGCCGATCAGGGTGTTAACTGGTTGTTCCCCGATAGTTGTCAGAAGGACATTGACCGCCTCTAGTTCGGTCATGGTTGAAGGTGTTGTCATGTTGCCCTCATAAAAATGAAAAAAATGGGCCAGACCCCAAAGAAGAGGACTGACCCAAAAGTAAATTAAGAAGACTTAATTTCGACTGCACACTCAGGACGCAGGATACCGTGACCCATAGCGTACTTAGCTGCCATCAGTGTACCTTGATACATAATCTCAAAGTCACCAGATGTGCGCTCGACTGCGAGGTCCATCAGCTTCACTGTGCCGATTGCAGACTTCTGCATTACCAGAGCAACTGTGGTTGAGAAGTTACCGTGATAGGTGTTGTTCTCACCAGTAACAGCAGACACGTTGGTTGTTGGTACGTTGTTAGATTTAACAATCTGAATACCAGCAACACGCAGGACAGTACCGTCAGCGTACACACCAGCACCACCGAAATCGCGATTGATTACGTCAGTGGTCTGTACGAGGTTGTAGTACTGTGCTGGCTTAACGATAGCCACACGGTCATTCTCTGGAACGTCTTTCTCGTCCATAGCCTGTGCTGCTGCAAAGATAGAAGCTGCGAGTGAGGCACCGTTGGTAGCTGCATCACTATCAGTAATCGCAGTACCGCCGTTACCACCAGTTACGGTAGCTGAACCACGGGCTGCAAGGACGCCAAGCTGCAAGCAGCGCACGTCAAACTGTTTAGCCAGAGCCATGCCGAGCAAGCGTGAATACTCAGCGCGTACATCGTAGTGGTTCTTTGCTTCATCAATGTTTGCAATGAAGGTATCAGCAATCAGAACGTCATCGATGTTAACAACGATTTCATTGTGCTTGATGTTCTGTGTACCCAGCAGTGGTGTTCCTACTGTATGGTAGGCTGCGTTTGCCTTTCCTGTGACAGGAAATTGTGCCGATTTTCCTGAAGAAATCGTGCGGGATACGTGTAAGTCTTTCATTACATTGGTTTCATCAAACGCTGTGAGAACTTCTCCAGCGAAGACTTTAAGAAATAGCGCGTTCTTCTGAGCAAAGTTTGCTACTGCGCCATTAGCCGCACCTAGACGGGACGGGGTTACGTTAGTCATAATTCTAATCCTTGGTAAATATCAAATAGGGGAAATAACTTTCGCCATTACTTGCCAAGATTGTCTGACGCATCAGGTCTAGTCGTTCATTGTCGATAGTTCGACTGCCTAAGAAGGCATGTCTCTTTCAGTGAATTGACGGGTGGTCATTTGCTATGGGCCACCCGCCAGATGGTAGTGCTGTAGAATTACTTTTTTAGAAAACTGAAGACCGCCCTAGCTTCTGTTCAACGTCTTTGGTGTACGCTGTATCTTTGCCATAGCGGGTATCTTTCATTGCAGCCACAACCTCTGCTGTGGACCTGTATTCATCTTTAGGTGCGCCTTTGGATTTACCAGACAGCAGGTTAGGCTCAACACCCTCTGCGCTTTCACGCTTAGACATCAGCCACTCTACCGCCATCTTAGCGTTATCTGTGCCTGTCTCTACCATTTGATTATACAGTTTTAGTTCTGCTTCCTGAACATTCTCAGATGCCCATTCAGTTAGGTCTTTATATCCATCAGTCCCACCTGCCACATCCATGACAGCAGAGACATCAGCATCAGAACCCTGTTGGGTGCCTCTGATGTACGCTTCAACCATTTCCTTTGGATAACCCATAGTCTCAAGTTCTTTGAAACTATCATCAGTTAACTCACCTTTGTCTGAGAATTCCTCAGAGAACTTGGTGAAGTCAGGTGAGTTATTATCTTTAGGTGCATCGTCTGTTTGATCTGGTGGTGCTTCTACTTGTTCTTGTTTGTCCTCAGTAGACCCACCAGACAACTTTTTCTCTAGTTCGCTGTAAGACTTAGCCATGTCCTCTGCACTATTAAACTTCTCTGGCAACCATTCTGGTCGTTCAGACGAGTTATCCAGAGGTGCATCTGGGCCTGTCTCAGCTTCTGTTATAGTAATGCTTTCGCCCATGCTTAATAATCAGTCCTTGTGCGCTTCTTCTTGAGAATGGTTGGGGTTGCCAATGGTTTCTTGGCAGGTGCTGCAGGTTTAGCAGGGGCTTTACCCTTGCTATCCTTATTCACCTTGCTGTCTTTGGCTTTCAGCATATGAGTTTCCTAACTGTTTAACGCCTTCTTGCATGGCAGCGGGTCCAGCTTGTTGCATCATCTGCTGTTGCTGTGCTTGCTGCTGTTCTTGGGCGATTTGTTCTTCTGATTTAATAAGACCCTCAGTGTCTATACCAAGGGCTGTGGCACGGCGTTTGATGTAGTCCTGAAGGTTCACATATTGTGCTAATACTTCTGGTCCTAGTGACTGTGTCATGCCCTGTATAAACAGGTCTAACTTACGTAGGTCATGTCCTCGACCTAATGCTTCCATACCTGTGACGATGGTTGGTTTAACAACATCCTCTGGCAGCTTGGGTAGCTTCTTATTTTTAGTCAGTACCTCAATCTTACGATTGACATACGGTAACTGAAATTCCTGTGACAGTATTGAATAGATGCCAGATAGTGTGTCTTCCAACTCACCAGCTAGGTATCTGATTTCTTCTGCTGTAACTCTTTCTCCATTTCGTTGGACTGAAGACTGAAGCATAAACTGCTGTGATAGCCGTTCTTCAATACTTTGCATTGCTTGGTAGGCAACTCGAAAGTCGTTGAACTTGTCCATTTGAAGGACTGAAACATCATTCCTACTTCCTTCTATGATTGCTGTGTTCTCAGCTTTAGCAATGGTTCTAATACGGGTGGTCCCATTCGGGTTAACCATAAATAGAACTTTAGCTGCAGCCGCTGCACCTTCCACGATAGCTTGCGAGAGACCTTCAAGGGACCGTAAGTCACCCAGTAGTTCTTCCACAAAGCCTCTGCCATAATCCTCACCGTCGATGCGAGAGAACCGTAATGGCAGGAACGGGACTGCATTTGGTTTGTACTTACCGCGAGAGCCAGCAATCACAGTTCCCTTTACCTCTTGGTAAACGTGGAACATGTTAGCTTTTCGCTCAATATGCGTGTAAATCTCTACAGTCTTTTCGTCACCCTCTAGCTTACCGCTAACGGCAGATGCCGTAGTCTTATCTAGAGCATTCGGTGATACGTTCTCTACAATTACAATCTCCAGTACTTCACCATTTGGTGCGCGACTGACAACATAACTGTCTAGGTGGATGACACGAACCTTCTCAGGTCCAACATGTAACAATACATTACCACCAACAATCAAATGCTTTAGTGCTTCATGGACTGCAACACGGTCACCTGAACTTTCAATCTCGTTCATAACTGCACGTTCAAACTCACCCAATTGTTTCTCAACATTGGTACGGGCGGCAGGGTCTTCTGCCATCTCTTTGAGTGTGTACGGTTCGACCATAAACCTGAAGAATGGTGAGTTAGGTGGCATCAGTGCCAGTGATAGCTTTGATGCTAGGTTGTTCACACCTCTGGCACCTATGCCCTGATAGGGCGTATAGATGTCGCTGGTTTCATTATGTGAATCTGGTGGAATTAGTGATGGGATAGTTAGTTCAGAGCAATCTCTAGCCCTGTCGAGGTAGGATTGTCGCGTCTGTTCTAACTGCCGATAACGTGCCTCGCAGCTTCCCATACTCACAGCAGGTTATCTGTAATACCATACTGGTTAGTTCGGGATACAGCAGGTGTTGTAGGTGCTGCATCATTTACTGTTCGGTTCTTATGTTTATCACCACCAATAAGTAATGATGCACCGCCTGTTACAAAGTCTTTAGGTTTCAGTTTGTTCTTTTCCATCAGTTTCATAGGTAGGCTAAGAGGGCTTAGAGCCTTGCCAGCCAGTTTTCCAATAGGGTTACACATATGTTACCATCCTATGTAATCTGAAGACCAGAACCACCAGTGCCAATGTTAGCTACTGTAGGGTCTAGTGGGACAACAAGCTGGGACGTACCTTTGGCTTTGCCAGTGATAGCACCCAGTTCAGCAGCGATGCCACTCTCAGGGTTGGACGGGTCATAACCCAGTTGGGTTGTTTGCCGTGGTGCCGCTGCTGGTGCCGCTGCTGGTGCAGGTGCCGCTGGCGTAGGTGCGGGTTTTGGAAAACACATAAATATTAATCCTCAGAATTCTCATAAAGTTGTTCTTTATGAAGTTGCGTTAAAAGGTCTACGACTGAGCGCATACCCCCACGCCACATCAGCGTTTCAATGCTCTCGCCTTTATTAGGTGATATGTGGGGAATTCTTTCGGCCAGTGCTGTGATAAGTTCTTCCGATATATACGGAAATTTTTTCATAATTTTATAAATCCTCTATAGTGCAACCTTTAAGGGAATGCCCTTGTCCAAGCTGCACAGATGCCTGACCTAACAACATCATCGTGATTGAAGTTACAGTGGGCTGCTGGAATGTTGTACTTATGCATTAGATCGATAGCGACCTGCAGACCTGACTGTGTACCCTTCAGATCGTGTTGGGATATGTCACCGTTCACAACGACTTTGCTATCCTCACCGATACGGGTCAGGAACATCTTCATCTCATGGACTGTCAGGTTCTGCCCCTCATCCAAGATAACGAATGCATCGTTAAAGCTACGCCCACGCATCACCTCAAAGGGTACAATCTCAATAGCACCTCGCTTGTGTGCATGTTCATACTTACCCTTACCAAGACGCTGCTGTAGCACCTCCGTCAGTGGATAGACCCACGGTGCAATCTTGTCCTCAATAGTACCAGAGAAGAAACCAAGAGATTTACCTGCAGGGATGTTGGGCCTCGTTAGGATTATCTTATGTATCTGGTGCCTGTTGTACATGTCAGCAGCGATGGCTGCAGCTATGTAAGTCTTACCTGTTCCTGCTGGTCCTGTGACAAAGACTTGAGTGTAACGCTTTATACACTCAATGTAGTTGCGCTGGGCTGCATTCATTGGAAGTAGGGGCTGCACACGCGGACCATGTGCAACCTCTATATCCTCGACCTTCTTTTTGTACGTTGATTTCTTACGCATTAGTTACCTAATTGGACATGCACCTGTGGCGCATCCATCATCCTCTAACTCATCAAGGCTGTTGGCTGCATCAAGGTTAATGGGTTTCAATGTAGCTGCATATTCCTCAAAGGTTTCCTGATCGACCACTTCCTGTGGCAGGTAAGGATACCCTAAGTCTTCTGCAGTTTTGGTAGGGTCGTTTCGATAGATGAAAGACACACCGACAAAGTTGTTCCAGTTCTCTTGGAACCAATCGATGATAGCTTCAATCTCAGTCTGGTCGTAGCTGATGGTGACACTGCAGTTATGGTCAACGTAGTGCTGCATCATCATCTTGTAGCGGTCTAGCTGTGCCACTGCGCTCTCTAAGTTAACGTGCTTACCATCCACTGTATCGAAGCTGACACCCTCGTAAGAAACGGGGAAGGTAGCCAGAACACTATCACCTCCTTGGCCTTCATAAGGGTCAGGAAACACACGGTATCCAGCCGCTTCAAGGATGGGAACGAGAGGGTCATGCTTAGAGAACTTTATGTTGTTGAAGATGTACTTACCCAGAGGTTTGTGTACGCCTTCTGTAGTTGACATAATTTTAGAAAGTGTGCCTGAAGGTTTAACGGTGCAGACTGCTTTAGACCGTGGCAGTCCTAGTTCATCAGCCATAGCATGTGCGCCCTTATGTGCAGCGTTACGCAACAGATCGAACATAGCTGGATTGTTGAGGTGTTCCCAAGTCACTATGCCTGTCAGCCCTACACCTGTCAGACGTAGGAACTGGTTCAGTTCGTGCCAGCTACGCTGAAGGATACCGTCATCGAAAGACACACAGGTTTGCCTGTAGTTTGCACGGGCAATTAAGCCTATCCAATGGCGCACCAGATCAGGGTCCATGCCGTTAGTTTTGTTGAGGTCAAACTCTACTAAGTTACAAAAATTCTTATTACCTAGCAAAATCTCTGCACAAGGATTTACGCCTTTGAACCAAGGGGCGCGGCGTTGTGCTTCAGTGGCATTGATGATGGCAGGTTCAGACCCACCAGCCTCTGTCATAAGCTGAAAGATATGTGACAGTTGACTGTAAGTTGGCTTGTTCCAGAACAGCAGCGAGTTGTTAGACTGGCCCCGTTGTGGGTTGTCCACCCAGTGGTCCTTCTTAGCAGTGGCAAAGCGTTCCCAATCCTTGTCACCATAGTTCATCACAGCAATCTCAGCAGACCGTCGAGATGATAGTGTGGTGCCAAGCCAGTTGATTACATCAAGGATATCGATGCGGTCCAGTAGCTGCCCAGCGCGTCTGTTAAGTATAGCGCAGATAGCTTCAAAGGCTTTGTGAATTGTATTGTCACCAGAACTAATCCAGCCGTATCCACTAAGTCTTTCACCTGCTGGTCTGATCTGGCTGAAGTCTAAGACAACCTTATCAACAGGGTCTTTCATAGCTAGTATCTTGCCAATAGATTTAGCCCATGCTTCTGCGCTGTCACCTACCTCAAGTGTATATACACCGTTATGTGTATGCGCCCTGTTCTTGTCATAGCCACGGTAGTCACGGGTGGACCTGATGGTTTCAATCTCTACAGGTTTAGCGAAACCATTAAGGGTTCCGACCACTGGCTCAAAGCCTACACCACATCCCTGCAGCAACAGCCACATAGCATCAACTACATCATGGACTGTCTCTACCTGCCCGAATGAACAGTTGAACTGTGAGGCTTCTCTGCGCTTGGCTACGTCTGTGCCACCTAACCAAAGTGTACGACCTGATGGACAGGCAATACGTTTCAGGTAAAGGTCTCGCAGTTCCTCAAGTTCTAGGGTTTCTAGAGGTGACAGGTTTGTACCCTTGGCACGTTCCCACAACCACCGCTGATGGTTAATCACACGGTTGATGGTCTGGTCCCATGTTTCAAATTGTTTGCCCTCTTTATCTAAGGGTCTGTTATATGTTCTGCGCGTTACTACCTGCGCTCTGGTATCTAGTTCTGCTGTCACCTGTTATCTCCATCACCCTTTAGCTGCCCACGCTCTGCACGGGACGCTAATTTCGTTGTGTTATTATCTGCAATTATCGACAGCGGTTGTTGCATCAGTCGGGACATCTCGGAGATGAACCACAAGATATCACCGAGTTCATCGATGACTGCCTGTGTCTCAAAGGGTTTGTCCTTGCGGTAGAACTTGGCAATCTTGCCAGCGAATTCACCAGCCTCTGCCACTAGCCCAAGCGATAGATATTCTAATGCTCTTTCTTCAGGATAGATGGCAGTCTTGGCTGCATTCTCTTGGTACTGGTTGAAGGTAAGTTCATTGGTTGAGAAGTCTTCACGCCACTTAGCCATCAATGATATCCTTTCCCTCAATCTGATTGATACGCATCTCTGCGTAGCGCATTGCTTTCTTCAGGTCGGTCACCTCAGATTCAGAGTATGACTTGCCTTCATATTTTTTATTACCAGCGCGACAGGCATACTTAATGATGTTGCCAACATGGAAAGGTAACTCATTTTGCATGATGAAATCTGCTGGCTGAACCATGAAGTCAGTGTAGTGGCTGGGATGTTTTACAGTGGTGTCCAAGGTGTAACCTTTCCTGATTTGTCTATGTCAGATGCGTGGCAAATACGGGCAACCTGTGCCTGTACCAGTGCGTGTTCTTCTGACAATTTTTTGGATTGAAATGCTTTGACTACTAGAGGCCAAAGGTCTTCAGGTTCTTTAGCTGGTGCCAGTATCTTGGTGGCAGTGACAGGGCCACACCCCGCTAGACCATCATAGTTGTCAGTCTTGTCGCCTGTCAGTGTCTGGTGCATGTGATTGTATGCAGCTTCAAAGACACTAATATGTCTGACCGCTGTGTCCTTTGCAGGGTTGTACAGCAGGGCAGGTATAGTCTGCAGGTCTTTGTCTTCACTGACAATGATGGTAGTTAAAGGGTGTGTGGTAGCCTCAATGCCCAGTAGGTCATCAGCTTCAAAGGTGTCAGACAGTACTGCACCCTGTTCCTCAATCATCCACTGTCTGACAGCCTGAAGTACCAGAGGTTTACGTGTATCTTTCCTGTTCTCTTTGTATGTCGGAAGGATATCTTTACGCCAGTTGTTTGGTCCTGTGAGATACAGGGTGTAGTCATTACAAATCAGGTCACGCCATACATTTGAGATATAAGCAAGGCAGTGGTCGATGGCCTCATGCTCATACGCATGTAAGGTCCACAAACCATCGCCCCACTTTATGGGTCGCTCAACTGCAGCCGCTGCTTTGAACGCTATGATGTCAGCATCAAACAGCAACCTCATTGTGGTTTACCTACAAAAGGCATCACACTTAGGTCAGGCTTTTTCTTAGGCTGAACCCGTTCACTCAGAATGAAAGCTGTGTCCAAAAGAATACTTCTGAATGGGCAATCGTTATCCTTAATTCTTGCGGCCTGAATACATAACTCGCTCAGTACTTGTGTGGTTGCTAATAGTTCTGCGAGGTCTACGCTTACTGCTAGTGGTTCATCCATTTCTGGTTAACTCCTGCCATGAGATTGGAAACAAAGACGCCATCTGTTCACCTAGTAGTTCGGCAAACTCTTGGACTTCGCGCTGGGCGTCAGGCTTGATGCGAAGGTTGTAGACACGGGACCAGAACAGGAGACTGCCTGTCCATACCCACTCAGTGATGACACCTTGCGGTAAGATACCCCGCGCCTGTTCAGCACAGATGCCGAGTGCAACCATCTTGTTGTAGGTGGCAATCGCATCGATGCAGATGTCATGGTATTCTTCTAGGAATTCCTCACTGCGCCTGTGTGCTTCAGGGTTAGACCCTTGCTTTACATCAGGTGCTGCAGACCTAAAGAAGTCAGGCTTCCAGTAGCTGGGTGAGGACTTCACATACCGTCTGCTAACTTCATTCCATGTGCCACCGACTTGGTGCTTTGCAAGTTGTCTGCTTATGAAGATGCTGGTGCTGCATCGGAATGTAGCTTGTGGATGTGAGAAGGGATGCAGGTGGTTCTCTCTTGCTAGGAATGCAATCAGCCCTGCGTTCCTTGCGGGTCCATAGTTCTCTGCTTGTTTGTCGAATGAGACCCGCGCTGCATCAGCAACTAGATCGTCATCGCCCATGTGCGTCATGTAGTGTATGTCAGTCATGTCTAGTTCCTAATGATTAATGGTTAGATTTAGTTAAATTGCAGGTCATTCTCGTAGTGTATTATTCTATGACAACAGGAACACAGTAGCGCACACTTGTCAGCTTCAGCTAGTAACCTGCACCACTTCATGTCTAAGTTACCTGAGTGCAGGGTGAATGATTTCTGCGTTGGGTCTATGTGATGGAAGTCATAGGCGGCAGGGTGATGCTCAGTATTACATCGCTCACACTTGCCACCTTTGTATTTGATCAGGTCCAGCTTTCTCTGCCTTCGCCTCTGCTGTTTATCAGTGGGTATCGTACCATGTGCGTCCGACTTTGTACTCTCCATCGATGGGGATTTTAAAGTTGAAGTGTTCTCCTGCTTGTTGAAAAGATCGTACTGCTTCTCTTCCGATTTCATCTGCTATTTCCTGACGGGCTATTAGCTGCACCTCGTCATGGACATGAGCCACAAGAGCGTAGTCTTTGCCGAAAGCGTAGCCCTTTGTGGTTAGATTTTGATACAGGATTACTGTTGCTTTCTTAGCAAGCAGCGCACCTGCGCTCTGTAACAACATGTTAAGTGCTGAGTGGAGTGAGCGGATGGGTAGCTGTCTGCCATCCAATCCTTTTAGATAACCTTTTAGTTTTACCATCCATAAAACTCTCTCACGCAGTAGCTTGAGGGCTGGTGTAGCTTCCATAAACTTGGCGATTAACTGTCTGCCTACCTTGTCATCACCGCCAACTATAGAACCTATGCGCTCCGCACCTCCACCGTAGAGGAATGCGTAGATGAATGTTTTCGATTGGTTACGTGAACTTAGACCAGCAGCCTTCTGGTTCACTGTGTGAATGTCACCATTCAAGATGACATCAGCATACGCACCACCATCATATTTCCACATGAACTGGGCAAGACACCTTAACTCCAAGCCAGATAAATCAGCACCTACTAATGCATAGCCTTCTGGTGCATGGAACAAGGCGCGACACTCTGCACCGTATGGCGAGGCGATGCTAGGTGTCTGGCTGACGTTAGGTTTTGAATGCGTACACCTGCCAGTAGCAGCACCATTAGTGTTGACCCTGCCATGTATCTTCCCATCCTTCACCATCTTCAGCCACGCATTGTTACCTGTTGCCAGCATACCAATACGCTTGTTGATTAGCATAACCTCCGAGAGAATAACTGCTTCTGGATAGTCCAGTTTAGACAGAACACTTTCATCAACCTGTGGCTTACC
>Ga0209634_1001032_pt1 | contig 20878 bp, 15 predicted proteins | sample LinPmetageLP40_FD_184043 | JGI IMG/M metagenome (GOLD analysis project Ga0209634, IMG submission 184043) | Marine viral communities from the Pacific Ocean - LP-40 (SPAdes) (version 2) | ecosystem: Environmental > Aquatic > Marine > Oceanic | place: Pacific Ocean | collected 2010-08-26 | reverse complement strand
GACTTCTTCAACAACTGGTGCAACTTCTTCTACAACTGGTGCGACTTCTTCTACAACTGGTGCGACTTCTTCTACGACTGGTGCGACTTCTGCTACAACTGGTGCGACTTCTGCTACAACTGGTGCTACTTCTTCAACAAAACCCTCTTTAACTTCTTCACCACTTATTTGTTTTGAAACTTCTGCTTTAATTAAATTTTTAAGGTTATTGTCATTTTCAATGTTTATAGAAGAGGTTTCTTCGTTAATTTGTTTTGTAACCATTTTTTTAATATCTTTAACGTGTTTTTTAGATGTTGGTTGACTTATATTTTCAGTATCATCATCTTCATCTTCGGCTTCGCTTTGATAATTATCGCCTAAATATTCTTTTAAAATATGTTTAACAGGAAGTTGTTTTCTAATAGTTTCGGTAATAGTATCGGAAATTATAGTTAATGAGTCGCGCATATTACGTTGATAATCATATTGAGATACTTTTTCACTGAATAAATATGGATTTTTCCAAAATTCACGTGCTGATTCAATATAACATAAATGAATAAAATGGGATGCTTTAGGAATTTTAAGATTCACTTTTTTATTTTGTTGTCCCTTGTGAACTATTGTTAAAATCTTAGTATGTGTAATAAAAACAGCAGTTAATAAATCATCTATCCAATCACATTTTGTTGTTTCGGCAATAAAATTATATTGTTCTTCTATTTTTTGAGATGACCATTTTGGAATATTACTAAGTTTTTCTTGAAATTTTAAAAGTGTTTTCTTTTTTTTCTTATTTTCAGTACATTCTTTGGAAGCCTCCTTATAAATTGATTGAACTTTATCATAAATACTATTTTTAAGAATATTAATAAGTTGTTTAGTATATTCTTGTTTAGCATCAACTAAAATTGTTACATTACCTTCTTCCATCATATTAGACATAATTAAAGTTAATATTAAAGATAATATTGATTAAATAATATTTAAAATTATAATTATTTATAGTTTATAGTTTTATTAGAATTATTTTTTTTTATATTACCGCAATAACTTTTTTTATATAAAATTATTATATAGAATACTTATAAATTAATAATTTATAAATCAATTATTTGTAAATTAAATAACATATATAAAATCAATTATGAAACAATTATGTGATTTATATACTGATTTTATAAGAGATAACAAAAAGTTATTTATATTATATATTTTAACATTAATATATATACCAATTAATAGTATTTATTTACCAAAACTATATGGTGATTTAATATCTAATTTAAAAAGCAAAAAATTTAAAGGGATAGAAAAAATCTTCTTTATTTTAATATGTGGATGGTTAGTAATACAAATTATGAATACTGCTTCAAGTTATATTATGAATATATTAATGCCCAAATTTAAACAATATATTCGCAAATTCTTTATAACTGAAATTATGGATAGATATAAAACCAATTTTCAAGAATTAAAATTGGGAGATATGATTACTAAAATTATAAAAAGTCCATATGTTTTAGAAGATATTTTTTATATGTTTAAAGATGTTGTTGTTCGTAATATTATAACAATAATATCTATATTTGGATATTTATGCTACTATAATATTAGATTAGGGCTTATATTTGGTATTTGTATGACTGTAATAATAGGATTATCGTTATGTTATTTGTCTAGTTGTAGAGATAATGTTAAAAATATGGAAACATTATATGATAAAACTCACGAAGAAATAGAAGATACATTTTCAAATCTTATTTCAATTTATACTGCTAGAAAATATAAAGCTGAAACAGAGCGTATATCAAATATAGATGATCAATTATATAATAATGTTCAATTAATGAATAAATGTAAAAATAAATATAGAATCGTTTTTACACTAATATTTATTATAACTATAATTATTCTTAATTATATGGGTTATAAATTGTATTTGAAAAAAACAATGAAACTAGAAACATTTATTTCTGTATTTATTATTAATTATTCACTTCTGGGTATATTTATGGGGTTTTTTCGTGAATTAAATGATTTAATGCATTCCTCTGTTAATATTAATCTTATTATAGATTACTTAAATAATCAATTACCAAAAAGAATTAAACTTAGTCTTAATAAAAATAATATACCACTATTATTAAATGCGAATAATAAACCAATAGAAGGAATGAAAATACAATTTAAAAATGTTAAATTTAAATATGACAATAAATCACCATATATATTAAATGGTATTAATTTAACTATAACACCATTAGAAACTATAATTATTCAAGGTCATATTGGTAGTGGTAAATCGACATTATCTAAATTACTACTAAAATTTATCACAAACTATGAAGGAGAAATTCTTATAAATGGAAAATCAAATAAAAATATGAATGTAGATGATTTACGAGAAAAAATAATGTATATACCCCAACATCCTAATTTATTTAATAGAACATTAAAAGAAAATTTATTATATGGTGTTACTAATTATACGATAGAAGATATATTAAAGAAATTAACAAATGTAGACTTGCATGATATCCGTGATAAATTTAAAAGTATAATGAATAATAAAGTAGGAAAATTAGGGAGTAAATTATCTGGTGGTCAAAGACAACTTGTTTGGATATTACGAAGTATGTTTAATAATTCTAAAATGGTTATATTGGATGAACCTACTTCTTCACTAGATGAAGAATCTAAAAAAAAAATAATGAACTTAATAAAAGAAATAAGTAATAATCGCAATTTAATAATTATTACACACGATAACGATATAAAAAAATACAATTTACATAATAGAGTAATCTTTTTTGAAAACGGTAAAATAAAAAAACAAATTAAAAATTTAAAACCAATAAGTAACTAAAACTTCTATCATTACTTATAATCCCATTGGGAAACCAACAAGATTAGCACCTATACCTGCTCCGGCACCAAATCTAGCTGCATCACCTATTCTACTATCTTCAACACCATCAGCATTTGTTGGTGCAAGTAAATCAAGAACTGCGAATGTAGCAGCAGCAACTAATGCAAGACTAAGAACATCTTCTGGTTTAAGAGCATGTTTTTTAGGAATAACTAATGCGGCAAAAGCAACCATAAGACCCTCTAATGAATATTTAATAACACGTTTCCCTACTTGAGTATCTGGCATCATAATTTAATTTTAATTTAATTTTATTTATTTTTATTATATATATATATATATTATATTTTATAATTTTATTGAAAATAACAATATAATATTAAAATATATTATACATATAAATAGTTTTAAAAAAATGAAAATAGTTTGAATATTATATTTATATTTATTAATATACTAAACTAAACTAAACTAAACTAAACTAAACTAAACTAAACTAAATTAAACTATAACAATGAATATAGTCACTATTATAGAAAACTATAAATATGTTATTATATTTAACATAATATGTATTATAAGTTATATTGTTTCATATAATTATAAAAAGCAAGCAATCCCAGATAAAGTACATATTAGACCATTTAATGATCATTGTAAAACTATTATACTATTTATAGTTTTTAATACTGTATTGTATTTTTTTGGGAATATTAATTTAGTACTAGATAATTGTAAATTAAATACTATATTACTATCATTAATATTAATTTGTGGAGCATCTATATTTTTTTCATCATTATCATTTAATAAAGAATTTCAAACAGACTTAACAAGATATAATAAATGGTCTGGTAATGTTAAATTACTATTTTTTACATTTATATTTATTACAATAACTTGCTTTTCATATTTAATAAAAGAAAACAGTACATCAGAATACAATGATTTTTATAATAAAAATAAGGTAAAAAAATTAATACTAATAGCTTTATCATATTACATAATAACGTTTGTTATCTATAAGTTAAATAAGGATAAATATGTTTATCACCCCCATCATTGGACTATATTTTATATTATGGCGTTTTTCCCTAATAATATAATTGAAAGTGATTTAGCTTATATTATGAGTATGATATTTATAGGATTTTATATTCAAGGTGTTGCTGTTTATAATTACTCTAGTATATTACAATAGAAAACACTATTATTTCTAGCCTTTATTTACACCAACTTCTCCTCCAAATTCATTACCTCCAGGTATTGTTACAGTTGCATCACCATTTAAAAAATTACAATTATTTGTAATTATTTTTTTCAAAAATATAATTATTTTAATTGTATTAACTATAATATTCAATACAATTAAACCTATAATCATATAATATTCAATATCTCTTTTTTCTTTTGTTATTTTCCCTACCTTCCTTTTAACATAATATAAAATAAACATAATACTAAAGAAAAACATAAATTCTTGAACTGTTTTAATTAAAAATATATCAACATCTATTGTAGTTACATTTTTTGTTTTATCTGAAGATGTATTTGCGTTGTCTCCCTTTTCTTTTTTATTATTAACCATTTTAAAATTAGTTTTAATATAATTATTATAAAGATAAAAATAATAAAAATAAAATTTATAAAATTAAATAACTAATATCAGGTATTATGTAATCAATATCATCTCTATCTTTTTTAGTTAATTTATATAAATCGCTGTGTTTAGTTACTCCGTTTAAAACTAATGATTTATAACAATTTAATTTTTCCCCTAATTTAATATCAGTATCTATATTATCACCAACTATCATTATATTATTTTTAAATGTATCATCTAGTTTTATATTGTAGTGAAATTCTAATTCTTCCCTTATAAATGTTGGATTGGGTTTAGAAGGATATTCTACATTTAAATTAATATGTTTTATTAATTCGACCATATTTTCTTCTTTTGCGAATTCATCTTTTATTAGTTGTAATGTCATAGTAGGTAAAATAGTAGTTAATTTTTCATTATTTTCAACATCAACTTTATCGGGTGCGGTAATTACAAATTTTGCTTTTTGATTTAACTTAATCCATTTTATAATACTATTTTTAATATCTAAAATATTATCTGTATTATTTAATGAACCAATTATAAAATAATCAATATTTTTAGGTTCAGTATCATCATATATCCAATAAAATTCAATATTTTCATATCTATTTAATGTATTTTGTTTCACATAATTAAAGAAATCTTGTTCTCCTATGACTGCAAAATTTCGTTTTCTACTAGAAAATATTTTTTTATTATTTTTAAATTCAGCTTTCGTTTTTCTATTTATAATATGATATGTTAATGGATTAATAAGATATGATATATGGTACAACATCAATAAACCTGCTGTAATTATTTTAACATTTTCATTAATATGAAACCCCATTTGTTTTAGTTCTTTCTTTATTCTTTTTGGAGACCGTCGTGATTCATTAGTAAGTATACATATGGGAATATTATTTTTTAGTAAACTATTAAAAGCTTCTCTTGCTATTATTATAGGATTTTCTCCAATTCGTAATACACCGTCCATATTGAATATAATAAGTTTTAAATTTTTAACATCATCTTTATTTGGTCTTTTGATATAATCGTTTGGTTCATTATTCCATAAATATGTTACGCCTTGATATAAAATGTTAAATGGATTATAACTAGAAGAAATAATGTTCATTATATTATATAATTTAATTTTAGAATTAAAAAACAAAATCTGTAAAAATAAATTAAAATTAAATTTAACTTATATAGAACAATATTATTACCATTATAATTTTAAAACAATATTAAAATAATTAATATTTAAAAAAAGAGAAATGATAAAAACTAAAAAACGAATAAATATTATAAAAAAAGAAAAATAATTTAAATAATAGATAAGAAATTAATAGTATATAACGCGTTCAATATATTTAAAATACCATTGTTATAATAATATAAAATTAAAAAATGAATATTAATAGGTTTAATATAAATCATACAATAGTTAAAAATGATAAATTTAATATTGATAATGTTAAATGTAATATTACTAATAAATTAATACAACAATCATTTATAAATATTGAATATAATACAAATATATTATGTATTGATGGAATATATTTGGAAACACCAACTTTTTCATTATTTAATAAATGTATATCTCTAGATTGTAATAAGCATAAATATATATTTGAAATACCTTTATTAGAAAATGATATATTTAATAATATATTTTTAAATATTGATAAAAAAATAAATAAAATAATTAATAATGTAAACACGACATTATTATATGAAAATAGTGTAAAAGACAATATAATTACAATAGACAAATATGAATATGAATATAAATTTATAAAAGCAAAATTAAATACCAATGAATGTACTATTACATTAGATAATAAACTATACAGTGGAAATTTAGAAGAGTTGGATTATAGTAAATTGCAACTGAAACTTACAGTATGTTGTTATGGTTTATGTAAAACAGAAACTCATTTTATATTATCTTGGAAAATTTTAAAGCTAGATATGAAAACTATAGTGTTAAATTTAACTAACTATAAAAATATATTATTTAAAAAAATTTCAAAAAAAATAATTAAAAACAAAGAAGAAATACCAGATAATGAAGAAACCGCAAAAAAAGTTTATTTTGTAAATAATACTACTAATGATAATAATTCTACAAATGTTATAGAAGATTTTATAGTAAATCAAGACGATGAACATATATATATTCCCAATTTTGAATTAGAACTTGAAAATATAGATAGTTAAAATTCAATATTATCACTTTCAATTAAATTAATATCAAACATGTCATTATTAATTAATTCATCTTGTTCAAATATGTTATTAATATTTTCTTGTTTAGTATGTTCTGTAACATCTCCTACTAATGATTTTGATTTTGATTTTTTAGAATAATATTCTTTTATTTTATCTTCATCTAAAATAATTTCACTATCACCAGTACCACATTTTGGTATTTGACCAACCATAATATTAGCAGAAACACCTTCAATCAAATCGCTCACTCCAAATATACTAGCAGTTTTAAATTGGTCTGTAGTTTCTTCAAACGAACACTTGGCTAAAGGACCAATATTACTTTGATTAATTCCGTGTCTATTAGCAGCCATAATTTTACCCTTATTGCACATTATATCACATAATAAAGAAACGTGTCTCGCACTTGTTGATTGACCAGCAAATTTAAATACATCATTAATTTGTTGTTCTAATACAAAACGTGCTGATTCAATGCCAAATGTAGCATACATCTCATTAATATCAATAGAATATGTTCTAGTTGTATCAACATATTCTTTACATAAAATATCAAATAAATTAGAACCAGAGGTTTTAATATAATATTCTTGTTTTGTATTATAAATTATACCATTTTGTTTTATTAATGAATAGTTTTCAGACATAAATACATTGTCAATTCCCTTTATACCCTTAATTGTAATATCTTTAATATCTTCTATATGTTTTATTAAAGTATTATAATCATTATCAATATTCGTCAATGATGATTTGAAGTTTATTTTTAATCTAAAAATAAGTTTATTTGAATTATCATCGGCATATATAATATTTGAATTGGGAATATGATATTTTATAATTAAATGAATATCATCCATTGATATTTTTTTATTCAATATTTTTATCCTATTAAATTCTAATCTTATTAACCAAGGATTACTATTAATATTTTTATAATTAGAGTCTAATTCAGAAAAGACTTCATATATTTTCATAATATTTTCATCTTCTTTCAAAACATTTTCATAATTATTTTTTGATTCTAAATAAATAGCAACTGAATCTAATATATCATTTATTTTAACTAGTTCAATATTATATTTCATACCTTCCACTAATTCTTTATTATGTCTGATATCTTCATTTAAAAATATGCTAACTTCCGGTGCTTTTGGTTTTTGTTTATTAAGTAATTCTTCTAATCTAGGAACACCACTTGTAACATTAGATTTTTCACCAACACCAGCATAATGAAAAGTATTAAGAGTTAATTGAGTAGAAATTTCACCAATTGATTGTGCAGCAACTGGTCCAACCATTTCACCACCATCAACTAATGATTTTCTATAGATTGAAATAATAAATGTTTTAATATAATCAAGAGCTAATTTATTAAAATGTAATTTTTTAATTAATATTTTAGGAGAAAGCTTATCATAACACATATATTCTATTAATTTATTAAACTGTGTGTTAATCTTACAAGTTTCTGTTATTTCGTGTATGGTGTTAATAATATCTAATGGAGTTATATCAGATTTATTGTTTTTAATATTATAAATTTCTTTAACATTATCAAATAATCTATTAAAATTAATAGGAGTATAGATTGTGATTTCAATTCCTACTTTTTTACTAGATGGATCAACAAATTTACCATATACTAAATGAATATCTTTAACAATTTCTATAATTTTTTTATTATATGTTTCGTATGCGATTGATACAATATTATTTTTTTTGTAAGTTGATAATACCTTTTTAATAATATGTTTATCCCAATTATCATCAATATTAATCAAATAATTTTCTTTAAGCTCTTCTTCTTTAATAAAATGAAGGTCAAATGACTGTTTTTCGATATAGATACTATTAAAAGCATCATCACCATATACAAATTGAACAATATCTCCATTAGAAGAACGAACACTATAATCGTGACTAACCTTTAAATCCTCCATTGTTTTAACTAATTTACGCTGAATATATCCAGATTTTGCTGTTTTTACAGCAGTATCAATTAAACCTTCCCTACCAGTCATAGCGTGAAAGAAAAACTCTTGTGGAGTAAGACCATCTATAAATGAACTTGTAATATATCCTCTACTTTCTATACCATTATCATATTTACTAAAATGGGGAAGCGACCTATTATCAAAACTAAGGGGTATTCTCTTACCTGTTACCATTTGTTGACCCAAAAGACACGTCATTTGTGTTATATTAGTTGCTGAACCCTTTGAACCAGATGCTATCATATAATTAATTCTATTATTTTTATCAATATTTTTAGAATTATTTTCTTCTAGTTTTTTCGTAGTTTTGCTAAGTACACCCATAATTTTAGCTTCATATACTTCACTAATATTATTTGAAATCCCTTCAAAAATATTAAGATGAACCTGTTTTGTCATATTCATAATCTCTTCTTTTGTTTTTATAATAATTGATTCATTTAGTTTTCTTATATCTGGGTGAATAATTAAGTCACTAATACCAACACTAAATCCACTCCTCACTAAATATTTAGTAATTATTTTTTGAATATTATTGAGGTATTCGCGTGTTTTTTTAAATCCGAATTCATTAAAAATAACGTGAACTATAGTATTTGATATTTGTTTATTAATTTGTCCCTTTATTAATTGACCTTTTTTAATAATAACTTTAGAATTTCTAATACTAATTGGGGGAAGTGCAATACTTACCAATTGCCTACCAGTCCATCTTTTACGTTTAGGTTCATTTATTTCTGGTTCTGGTATTGTACCTGTAAATGTTGTTACGTCCATTAACATATTCATAACTTCTTTTTTATTAAAATAAACGTCTTCATCTGTAATTTTATAAAGACCTAATAAATTATCTTGATCTGGTTTAATAATAGGAGAATTAGATGAAGGACTAATAATTTGTTTAGATACATTCGCAATCATTTTTAATTCAATTGCTGTTTGAATACTTTGTGGAACATGCATATTCATTTCATCTCCATCAAAATCAGCATTATAAGGTTTACATACATTAACATTTAATCTGAATGTAGAACCTTTCATCACGCGTATTTTATGTCCCATCATATTCATTTTGTGGAGTGAAGGTTGTCTATTAAAAAGAACTACATCACCATCTACCAAATGACGATAAACAATATCTCCATAATCTAATTCAATAGTTTCTTTAGTATATTCCAAGTATTTTGTACGACCACTTTTAACACTTTTATAGCTTTTAGCACCAGGATATACTTTATTACCATTTTGAATAAGTTTATAAAGTTTATTAATATTAAATTTATTAACAACTTCTGGAAAAGTAAGATTCATCGCAATTTTAATTGGAACACCCAATTCTTCAATATTAAGATTAGGGTCTGGTGATATAACACTACGGGCAGAAAAATCTACCCGTTTACCCATTAAATTACTACGAATACGTCCATCTTTACTATTTAATCTTTCTTCAATAGAACGCATTTTTTTTTTACCAGCTTTTGTCATAGACGCTGGTACACCCTTAATATTGTTATTAATAAGTGTAATAATATAATATTGAATAAGACTTGTATAATGTTTAATAAAATCTTCATTTGTATCACCAGATGCTAATTTTTGTTTTAAGTGATTATTATTTTTAATAATTTCATTATAACGTTGTGTTAAATCATCTTCACATCTTTGATTATTATATTGTTTTACAGATGGACGTACACTAGGTGGTACAACTGGTAGAACAGTACAAATTAACCAATGTGGAAGACACCAATCTTCGTGAAAACCTAATACATAAGCGTCTTCTTTAGAAATACGTTTTAATATAGAAATCGCATTCGCAGCACTAATAATATTATTAATTTTTTCTTTTTTTCTACCATCTCCGCTAGATTCTTCTTTATTATACTCTGCAATAACAAAATCTAATGATGTTTGATTTGAAAATATTTTATTTGGTAAAATTGCACCACATCCTTGAATATAATGAATATCATCTTCTTTAGTACAACCACCACATGTTTTTGTTTTAATCAGATTTTTAATTAAATTAAAACGTTTTTTATTATTTGGTTCATTTTTCATTAAATTTTTAACGATGGGATGATTTCTATTAATTAATAATTTACTACATCTTAAACAAACACAACTTAATACACCTTTTACATAATACATAAAATGCTCATAATATACCGGAACAGCCAATTCGATATGACCCATATGTCCAGGGCAATTAACGTGTGTTTGTTCACAGGTTTTACATCTAAATTGTCTATCTATTACACCCATTCGTGTATCAAACAAACCCCCCGTTTTTGGAATATTATTACTAGTTGTATCATAAAGTGTTGCTGTATTTATATGAGCGGTAGAACATTTTAATATGTCTTCTGGACTAGATATACTAAATTGTATTTTTTTTATTTGTGATACTTCAGTTGTCATTTTTGTGAATATAAAATGATATTTTTATAAATTAATAAAATATCTTTTATTGTATATTAATATTAAATAATTAAATAAATATTTTAAATTATTAAAATAAAATTAATTCAATTTTATATTTGATTAAAAATATTAAATTAAATATTAATTATTAATAATATTAAAAATATAAATAATATTATTACTATTACTACTATTTAATCAAATATAAAATGTCAGAACCCAGAATTAATTTCATTAATAATAAAATAATAGGCGATATATATAAAAACTTAGAACTAAAAAAGTTTATAGAAGAATATAATACAAATATTACTGCTACTACAGATATTGATGGTACTTCTATCAAAGAAGTAAAAGAAAGTTTTACAACGTATGATAATACTGAATTAATAAAGAAAAATTATAGAGATACTATTGAAGATAAATTAGTAGCAGAAATAGTATCCAAATCTGGTATAAGAAAATCTAATATAAAAAATTGTATAAAAAAATTAGAGAGGTTATACGTAACACATAGTTATAATATACAACCCCAAACTTTAGAAGATTTTAAAGAAATAGAAATGAAAGAGTTAAAAGGTTATAGAGGGTACATTATTTCTTTAATACAAAATCTAAAAATAATAGATACTTTTACAAAAAGAGGAAAAGAGTATTACATTAAAATATTAAAAAATAATATTGCTAAAAAAATTGGAATAGAAAAAGAGGACCCCCTATACGATGAAGACCTATATAAAATAGGAAACGAAAAATTGAAAGATATTTATTTAGAAGGAAAAAAACTTAATATAAATCATATCACAAATCCAAATAATGTAAGTATAATATCTATCATTAATATAGACAACCAATTTTATATTATTCCTACGAGTGTATGTTTATTATATTATATAACAGAAGACTTAAAAAACCTTAATGAAGATGAAGATAAATCTTTATTTTACGGAAAAACAAATGTCGAAAAATTACAACCAATAACAATAAAACCTACTGTAAATGGGGTTGTATTTAATGATGATATATATACTAAATCACAATCTTTAAAATGTGAATTTGAATTAAAATATAATGGTTGTTTTTTATTTATACCTGATAAAAATAAAACTGTTAATCTTGAACAACACTTAAGACATTCACTCAAAGCATCTCTATTTATAGGGAAAGAAGGAGACACAGACTTAATATCCTCGAGAAAAGAAGAAAGTTATAAGGAAGTAAGTTCTTCTACTGTAATTACTGATGAGAATATTATTAGATTATTAGCATATAATGTATTTTATGGTTCTTTTATTAATTTTAAAATAAAATATAGAAATAGAAAAAAAAAAGTAAAATTTGCACAAAAAAAAGATGGAGAAAAAATAATAGAACTTATAAATACAAAAAAGCCAGATATTATGGTTTTATGTGAAGCATCTCCTATTATACCAAATGGTACTATTGGAGAATCTGAAATTTTTAAGAAGATTACATTAAAATATTATAAAAATAATATAGCTTATCACGCAATGAAAGGCACAAATGGAACTCTTATTTACTGGAGTGATAAATTTGAATTAGCTAACGCATCTGAAAAAGGTTATGGTATGAGTTATAAGGAGTCTTATGGTATTCTAAAAGAAATGTTTGATAGACCTATTGTAGGAGTAAGATTAAAACATACAAAAACAACCCAAATTTATTGTGTTATAGGTGTTGATTTAGATCATAATATGAAAAAAGATAAATATATAACAGCAATGAACGATGTTTTAAAAAACATAAAGTATAATCAAAGTACAGATAAAATATTAATTATGGGAGACCATAATCAATTATATACCCTTTCGGAAAATAATAAACCGGAAGAAATAAAATTAAAAGAAAATACAATTACTGTAAAATTAGCCAATAAGAAACCTTATAAGGGAACATGTTGTTCTAGTGTACTTAATACATTATCAAACCCAAGAAACAGTAATAGATATAATAAAAAATACGATTTGGTTTATAGTGATATAGGTAATATTTCAATAGATGTAGAAAAGGTACCGTATTCTGACCACTTACCATTAGTTGGTAGTTTTATTATAAGAGAGAAAGCGTCAGAAGATGACAAATTGGAACAAGAAATTAAAACAGCTGTTGCTGTTGCTGCAACCGCATTAAAAAAAGAATAAGAAGAAGAAGAAGAAAATGATGACGAAGAAGAAAACAACGATAACGATGAAGAAGAAGAAGAAGAAGGAGGAGGGTGGTTGAATTCATAAAGGGATAGAAGAAGATGTATCGGTATAATGATTTCTAATTTAAATGTTAGAAAAAAATAACAACAAACTAAAAAAGCAAAACCTTTAGTAGTTAATTAATTTATTTTTTTTTTTAATTTTTAATTTCCATTTTTTTTTGTTTTAATAAAAAATTTAAAATCAAAATTAATATTATAAGAAATGGTTAAAAAAACTTCTCCTAAATCTAGTAACATAAATATTAAAGAAATTCAAAAGCAATTAGTTACAATCCAAGATGAATTTAAGTCTAGTAAAAAGAAAATAACAAGATTAGAAAAAGATAATAAATCTTTAGTTTCAAATCTTAAAGAAGTAACTAATTGGAAAAAGAAATATGAATTACCAAGTAATGATTTATCAAATGAAAAGGATTTGACGAAGAACTTACCATATGTCTTATTAGATTTAATGAAAAATATTAATAATCTTAATGATTTCAACCTTAGTTTAATAAATGAAATTAAATCACCAAAAAAGCGCAAATATAATAGTGATAGTGAAGATAGCAGTGATGAAGAAAGTGACTATGAAGAATATGACGATAAAACAGATATTGAAGAGATATCTAATGATGACATTTCAGAAGGGGAGCTCAATGATTTAAAATGTCATACACCACATCCTTCGACTTTAAGTAAAAATAGAATAAATTCCAAGAAGAAACATATAATATTTGCCGAAGAAAAGGATAATGAAGTTAATGAGAGAATAAGAGAAGAACTAAAAATAAAACGAGAACTAGATAAATTTATTAAATATCATAAAATGTTTAAAAAATTTAAATCAGTTGATTATAGAGATAAATCATTAATATATGATTATTTAGAATTATATTTAAAAAATGAAAAATTGCGACAACTTAGTAAAAAAGACCTCCTTTATTTTTTTAATTTATCATTAGCAGAAAAAACATCTATCTATAATACTGAAATAGGGTTAAATAATCTTGTTGATAAATCAGTTCCTCCCAGATTTAAAATAATTAATTCTTCACTCCCTTTAGACATTAAAAGTAAATGTCTTCAAAAATTAACAAAGTTTGATAATTGCGAACCTGGTTCTGGCGAATATAATAAATTAAGTGATTGGATTAATGGTCTTTTATCTATCCCTTGGAACACATATAAAACATTACCGGTTAATATAAATACTAAAAAAGATAGAGAAATATTCAATTATTTAGAAGAGGGTATGAAACAATTAGATAAATGTGTATATGGTCAAAATAAAACGAAACAACATATGATACAATTAGTATCGAAAATGATTAGTAATCCAAATTCCGTTGGAAATGTATTTTCAATATACGGACCAATGGGTACTGGTAAAACGACAATAATTAAAGAAGGTCTTTCAAAATTACTAGGTCTTCCCTTTATTTTTATATCACTTGGCGGTTCTTCGGACTCTAGTTTCCTAGACGGACATAGTTATACATATGAAGGTTCTATACCAGGTAGAATTGTCGAAGCTTTAAAGACAGCAAAAAGTATGAACCCCATTTTTTATTTTGACGAATTGGATAAAGTTAGTAATACTAGTCGGGGTTTAGAAATTATAAATCTCCTTATTCACTTAACAGACCCAGCACAAAATAGTCATTATCACGATAAATATTATGGTGATATACCATTTGATTTATCCAAAGCCTTATTTGTATTTAGCTTTAATGATATTAATAAAGTCAATCCTATTTTAAAAGACCGTATGAATTTAATAAAGGTTGATAGTTTTACACAAGAAGAGAAATTTGTTATTAGTAAAGATTTTCTTCTACCATGTATTAAGAAAGAATATTTTATTAATAATGATGAAATTATATTTAGTGATGATATCATTAAGTATATTATTACTAAAAATCAATCTGATATATCAACCGAACAAAAAGAAGAAGGGGTAAGAGGTATTAAAAGACGTATGGAAATAATTATTTCTAATTTAAATGTTATTAAAATTGCTTTTATGAAAAAGAAATCAACACCATTAAAACAAGTTATAAAACGACGTAAAAAGGCTGTAAAACAAACTAATTTAAATACAACAAACACAAATGATAAAAAAATAAATAATAAAACTAAAACTAATAGTAAAACTAATAATAAAACTAAAACTATAGTAACAGAAACAAAAAGTGAAGAAACAAAAAGTGAAGAAACAAAAAATATAGAAGAAGACCTTATTGATATAGAAATGATTAAAAAAATACTTCCATATATAAAACAAAAATTAGATAACAATTCATCTAATTACATACAAAATACTATTAAAAATATTAAAATACCTATAAACGTATCTATTGAATTAGTAGATTTATTTATATCTTCTAATCTTAATACTATTCCATTTAATATGTATACATAAAATTATATTTTAATTATTAATTTTTATATTTTTTAAATATTTGGTAGAGTTCGTAGTGATTTATTACCACCTCTAGATTGAATAAATCTATCTTGTACTTCATTTCTACACATACATCCTGTACTAGTACTGTATGTGGATGGACAACATTCTGGTTTAAATTGATTATTTGCTAATGTAAATAAGTGTTGTGGAGAATTTTTTTGACCGTCAACTGTTGGAAAGTTATACGATGCTGGGTCTTCTGTATATTTATAGTCATCTCCTACAGGAGATGTAAAGGTTACATTTTTAAATAATGGAATATTATTCCTATTTGGCATTGGACATCTAGGTTGTAATCGATGAGAAACAGGAGCTTTAAAGCCCTCACTTTGATTAATATCTCTAATTATAAAAAATAATACAACACCCATTAAAGCGACGTACATCAAGAAATTAGAGTTGCTATCTGACATTTTTAAATTCATATCTTTTCCCATTATACATACAATTATTATAACAACAAAAAGAATTAAGTATAAATTATCTGAAGAAAACATGGTTAACTATTTAATTTAAATTAAAAGTAAACTAAATAAAGTTTAATTAATTACTGATATATAATAATAAAATATAAAAAATATAATTATAAAAATATAATTATAAAAATATAATTAATAAAAAAGGTAGGTACATAAATATTATTTTAGTTTTAAGTATCCTGATAACTACTGATTTCATTAATTAATCTATTTTTTGCGAATTCTATATCATCAAACATTTCTAATAATATATTTTCTACAACCATACTATTATAATCATCTCCTTGATTTTTTTTCAAAGAATCTCTAATATATTTTTTCATTTTTTTTGGATTATCATTAAATAATTTATCAACAAATGGACTAATTTCTTCATCTGATAATCTTTTTAGTTTATTTTCTTCTAAATGTTTATCATAATAGTATTTAATATAATAAAATACTATATCTCTTATTAAATTAGTAGTATTTCTTGTAGATTCCATTTTAAATAATTAAATATTATATTAATATTTTAATATAATCTTATTTTAATAGAATTATCTATTAAATTATTTATATTAATTTAATATTAAAAATAAAATACTAAAACGCAGTTATATATATATATATATATTAAAAATAATATTTATATCAAATTTATTAAAATATAATAAATTAATTTATTAAAAAATATTAAAACATTGAATATTATATTTATGTATAATTTACATAATTTAAATAAATACCTCTTTTATATATATTAAATATTTTGATATGATATTAAACTATTTAAAGAAAGGATATGATACAGTAACATTGTCTTGTTCTTATATTTATAATAAAACATCTGATATAATATATGGTAATTGTAATGGAATAAAAAGTCTTTATTTATTTATATCAATTATTTATCAAGCTAGGTATATTATTAATAACGATTTATTAAATGATAAAAAAGCAATAAATGAACTTAAAAATCGCATTTTTAGTTGTGGTTGTATTAGTATTAAATTTACACAGTGGTTAATATCTAAATTAAAAGGTACTGATGATAGAAGTAAATTTAATTATATCATTAATGAGTTTGAAAATATTTTTGATAATTGTGATTATCATGATATCGCATATTCAAAAAAAATATTTAAAAATGACTTCCATAAAAATATAGAAGACATATTTGACATTAATAATTTTGAAGTTATTGCTTCTGGAAGTATAGGTCAAGTATATAAAACAAAATTTAAAAAAATAAAAAATCCATTGGATAATCCAGATATTGTAATAAAAGTACGTCATCCATATATTGATTATATTAAATCATATCAAATGATTTTAATATATTTAATACTAGGAATGCAAAAAATAACTTATTTAAAAAATAAGTTTTGTATCCATTTTAATTTACACGATTTTATTGATAATATAAATAAACAAATCGATTTCAATATTGAAGCTTATAATAACATTAAAATGTATGATAATTATAAAGATAATGATTATATAGTGATACCAAAAGTTTATAATTTTAGTAAAAATATTATTGTTTCTTCATTTGAAGATGGTTCATATATTGATGAAATAAGTGAATATCAAAGATGTAAGGTAGCATTGAATCTACTATGTTTAGTTCATAATATGTGTATGGTTGATAATTTTATGCATGGTGATTTACATATTAAAAATTGGAAAGTTCGTCCTTATAATAAAACATATCAAATTATATTATACGACTTTGGTATTTGTTTTGAAGGTCCATCAACAGATTATAATACAAAAATACTTGAATATGCGGAAACACAAAATATAAAAAAACTTATTTCTCTATTTTTAGAGGATTTCCATTATAATATGGATAAATCAGAACTAGTAGATTTGCTATATGGGAAATTTAAAGAGATATGTGAAGAACCATTTAATATGAATATTGTATTTAATAAATTAATATATTTGTTTAGCACATATAATTTAATAATTAATAATTTATTTCTAAATGTTATGCTCTTCTTTTGTTTATTAGAAGATGTATGGAAAAAAACTAATATAATATGTCAAGACCCTACTATTATTGGTATTGATAATATTGTTAAAAATCAAAAATTAGATATGATTACATATTGTAAAACATATAATATTTATCCAGAATTACATAAAATATCAACACATCAATTAGTTAAATATAATAAAAATACAAATACAAAAGATATTATGTTTATAAGAACAAAACTATCTAATTTTGAATTTAGTAATCCAGATGATATAGATGATATAGACGATAGTGATGATGATGATGATGATGAATACAATTAACAATTTAATAAATAATTTAATTTAAGTTAAAATATATATTTATATATAATAAAAATAACATCCTACTTTATTTTTCATTCAATCTAAATATATTAGTTATATTAATTGTATTAATAATATAAATTATATAATATGACAACTAAAAGTAATTCTGAATGTGAATATAAATTTAATCCTTTAATAATTAATTTAGTATTATGGAATCATAATATGAATGATCAAAATTGGGATTTAGAAAGTTATAAAAAAATTGCGATTTATAAAACAGTAGAGGATTATTGGATGTATTCAAAAGAATTAACAAATAAATTAATTAATAATGGGATGTTTTTTTTAATGAAAGAAGGTATAATGCCTACTTGGGAAGATCCTAAAAATATAGAAGGGGGGTGTATTTCTATTAAATTATCATTAAATGAAGCTGTAGAATTATGGAATAAAATAAGTGTTTATTTAGTTTCTGATAGTTTTGATGGAAAAATAAATGGTATTAGTATTAGTCCTAAAAAAAATTTTAATATTATAAAAATATGGGTTAAAGAAGAAATAAATATGAATACCTATCAATTACCAAATGATTTTAATTTAAGTAATAAAATTGTATTATTTAGAGTTCATAAAACAAATATTGAAAAAGATAAACAAAAAAAATAATTATTAAATTTTTATAAATTTCCATCATCAACTTGTGGGGCTAAACAAAGTTTAATTTCACCAAGATTAGCAATATCACAACATAATACTAACGGAAAATTGTTTTTAATATGTATTTGTATTGTATTACTAAGATTAGAACATTTACTAAAAAGAACAAGGTGACGTAATTCATAAAAACCTTGTATTATTTCATCAGGATTGTCATTTTTTAGAAATTTCATACCGTTATTAGTGGGTTTAATTACGGTTTCTTGACGCACATTATCATTACACCCTCTGAATTTTAATTTATTACCTTCACATTCGATTTCTATTTTTTCTGAAAAATTAAATATAACTCTGCATATTTTTTGAAATCTATTAGATGGAAGACTTATTACACTTTCAAATGTTTGTGACGGTATTTCCATTTTTTCATATGGCAAATCCATAAGATTGAGATATGTTGTGTCACACGTATTTTCTTCTTTACAATATGTTTCAATTCCAATTTTATTGGGGTTTTCCTTTTTGACAAATAACTTTAAAGTATCTGTATTTTCCATATTTTTTATAATTTTAAAAGTATCTTCCATATTAAGTCCTAATACAATTGTTTCTGGACAATGATATTCTTCAAATTTTTCCCCTTTTAACTTGCTATGAATAAGTACTACACGCGATGGATCAACAGCTTGAATTTTTATACCTTCAGAACTACATTCTAAATTACCTTCTGTAAGTAAATCTCGTAGTAATTCCATTAAATATTTAATGGGGGCTGTTTTAGAAGTCCATAAATAAAAACTATATTCTTTTAAATCAATCTTATTCATATTAATTAGGTTTATTAAGAAAACTAATAATTTATATATTCATATCATTAGAATAATTCTTAAATGATAAATTTAATTAAATTTATTTTATTTAAATACATTTTTATTAACTAATAATATTATTATTATGTTTCTTTTTAATAAACATATGTATTGATATGCATTAATGTACATAATAATCCAAATATTATTACTATATCAAAAAAATTATTGACATTAAACATTAAATACCCTATTGCTATTAATAAAATAAATATTAAAAAAACAGCCATAAATTCATCCATATTGAGATTTATATTTTTGTTTCAAATATTATTATTATTTTTATTTTTATAGATTTAACTATATATTAATAATGATTAATATATAATTTAAGAATATTTATCATAAAATAAAATAAAATAGATATTACTTTTTTATAACATATTTATAATGAAAACACTATTATGGGTGTTATTTTTATTATGTAATTCATTTTATTTTCAAAATATTGATGCTAGTAAAACAGAAGCAAATTTAAGAAGTCATTTATTTGACAATTATCAAAAAGATACACGTCCTGTTAAAAATGTATCACATCCATTAAATGTAGATATGGGTCTAGCAATTCAAACACTAGAACAATTTAATCAAAAAACCGAAACTATAAAACTTAATATTTGGTTTAGAATGAATTGGTACAATTCATATTTAAATTGGGAAAATAAATCAGAAGAATATCCAATTGATGTTATAGATGTATCATCTGATACAGTATGGACTCCTGATATAGAATTAATAAATGCGGCGGCTTTACCAGAGATTTACACATTAAAAGGGGGGATGATGCTTTATAAAGATGGGGGGTGTATGTGGAGC